>Ga0209367_1013451_pt1 | contig 10522 bp, 6 predicted proteins | sample WorMetLIZISLAND2_FD_187412 | JGI IMG/M metagenome (GOLD analysis project Ga0209367, IMG submission 187412) | Marine gutless worms symbiont microbial communities from Max Planck institute for Marine Microbiology, Germany - Olavius geniculatus... ...
GCGTAAAAATGGTGGCAGATAGGTACATACATGCTGCTTATCATAACAAGCACTGGTGACAGGCTTTTTAAATTTATCAACATCGATGACCTTGAACCCTAAAAATACCGACTTTAAGTGATTTTTGGCTGCAAAAGAGTGAATTGCGACAAAATGGATGGAGATAGACTACGATTACCTGCGAACAGGAACTGCTATAGGCTTTCGCGCGTCTCATGAGCTTTGCTCAAATTACTTGTATCATCTGCAACGAGTTTTATTGCAGTAGCTAAATAAATACTGCCACGTTTAGCACTGAAGTAGTATTACAAAAGTACCACAGTTCTATGACGTACGGCCGACACTGAGTGAACGGAACAACGGAAGGTTGGCAGAATATGCTTCGTAACAGTTCTGAACAAGATGAGGACACAAAGTAAATGCCACAAATTACTCGCTACACTTAATAGCCATGAGCGAACAAACGCAAACAATGAGTGTACAAACTGTCAAATGTGACCACTTTGTTACTAATGAAACAAAAAAATGGCTACTTAGCAACAGAGTATGGTGTGTAAATTCATTGATAGCATGCTGTAACACAGATGAACACTGTTCAAAATGAAATGAACTGCCAGAAGATATTTCTGATGACAAAAACTACCATTAACAATCAACGCAAAAGATGATGTACCGAGTTCTCTAAGAGTGGCCGTTATCATTCGTAAAATCAATCAATCGATGCAGCATTCACAGTAACAACAAATTTATTTATAATAAACTAATTAAATAAAAAAATCGCATTCATAATATTATGAATCTGTGGATAATAAACATAGACATTATTATTTAACAGTTTACGCAACGTTGCGGCACACGAACGAACACGCACAAATGAAAAGTCAACAATGCAACAAGAGCTTGAATGTCTGTCGTCGTCACCGCAGAATATGATGTATGTAAAACGACATTAACAGATGTTCATATCACTAGCACATCCATCGTACACCGCCTCTCCTCGATTTTTTTTGTATATTTTCACGTACTACACTGCATCTGAACTGACACAAACTATGGCACTGCTCTCAAGTGCAGCTGGCTGGCCAGGCGCAGGCATACCCACAGATCGCTCGTCGAAACTAAGATATCACGAAGACGGTTGCAGTGTCAGTCCAGAGATGATTGTTTGACTGCGAGTCAAGTTAACAGTCGGTACCGTAGTTAAAAAATAAACGATCATATTGGTCACACGATCTAGCACCAGAGTACATGATATAAAACCACCGGCCGTGGGCAGTGGCCACCAGTCAGCAGGACAATCATGGCACTAAATGCTGATCGCTGCAGAGGCGTCATGCATCAAAAGTTTGAGGAGGGGGCAGGAAATTGCAATATACAACAGACAATTCTGACATAGGTGACAAGGGTGAGGTGCTCAAAATTTCAATGTTGCATTTCTGCTCTTAAATTCCCCCAAAATGGGGGATTTTTGGTCCTGAATTTTGAATTTTTGGATAAAACCTTTCTCACAAAAAAAAACAATTTTCTGACATCCTAAAATCTGAGGTTTTCACGACGCCACTGGACCGCTGCATTCACAAACGATATGCATTGATCACAATGCTGGCTGCGACCGACACAAGATTGGTTTGGTCTAATGCTCAAGCGACGAGTCAAGTTGAGTCTCTACATTGAATACTTATCTGCGAAATGGAATGGAGCACAGAGCAGCAAAATAGCAGAACAGACAGAAAGATGGACTACGACAGCCAGATCTTCACTTCAAAAGTTCTCCAAGGCATCTGCCTGACGACGATACACATGTACTGGTACAACACGTCTGTCCAACCCGCAAGCACATAACTCGAGATCACATTGCAACTGTGATGGCCGGCCAATGCAGGACCATCGGAAAACACAAAAATGCAGACTTTGTCGAATGAAGGCAGTAGCCCGAACGAACGAATACATTGACAATACTTGCTTGCTGTCAAGTCAGTCAAGGCTGAGTGATGAGGAGAGCAGACTAGAACGCTGCTGCTGATGCTGCATACGGATGGACGGACACTGGCCGAGCCCCCACATGGCCGGGCTACTGGCCGCCGGAGAAGAGGTCGCTTGGCAGAAATGAACTGTGATCCTCTACCCCACCACCAGCACCACCAGTACTCCACACACTGCCTGCTGACCCACCTCCAAATGCCGTGCCCCCCAGCCCAGCCGGCCACCCCGACTCAACCCCTGCCGGCTGACTGGGTGCGAAGTCTGGGGGGATTCCCCGAGGCCCCGCTGCTGCTGCCGGAGGGATGAGGCCAGACTGCATCAGATCCATGTCTGAGATGAAGTCAATGGCCAGTGGAGGCAGGCCACCGGGAACACCGGCCGACAGTGCCCGTTGTGTCTGCATGGCATCCTCCGCGTGCATATAACTCACAAGGACCTGATCACCCGACGGACTAGCAGCGAAGCAGCGCAATGAACCGAAACGCTCCACCAATGCCTTCAACAAGGCATGGTCCATCTACATTAACACAACACACAGCATAGATGCTTCAAGACATTAACGCATGTGCATACTATATAATGTATATCTTTTAATGGGAACCCATCTCTACCGAGCATCACCTGCCATATAGGATCACACACTACACAGTGTTATCTGCTACATGACACAGGTAAACGTCACCACCTTAACCGCAGCCAGGCAAGCAGACTGGTACTCGATTTATCTACCCCAGAGGGATGAATGGCTGAGTTAATCTGAGTGACGGTTATATACCGAACTTGTGTACTTGTCCATCCAAGAAGAGTCACCCATCCAGGCACTAACCGAACCCGATGCAAAACAACTTTGTTGATCAAATACAGTGAGTTAACCAGTCCACTAGACCATGCCTCAACATTACTGTAAATGATGGTGTCATTCTAAGTAGTGTATGTTAATTTGGCGATCTTCAGAAATTTAATTACACAGTATTAACAACGGCAACTATGTAGCTCTGAGAAGAGCTATACACACCCTGAGTGCTACAGTGGTAACATGGCAGCAAGCAAACCTAACCAGCAGAAAGGGGTGAAATCTAATCACTGGTGCTGTCATGCTGCTTGCATTTTGTAGCAATCTAATAAATGTGCAGTACTACAAGGTACCAAATCTGCTAACTACAGAACTACGCATCAAACTATGCATCAAGGCAAATACTCTGGAACTGCCAAAACTGAACTTCCTTGGTGTCATATATTCGCTGATGAACAACAACAGTACCAACATCTGCAGAAATAGAGATCACAGGGTCTGCCAGAAACATAGCCCTCTGTCATTTGATGACGTCTACCTGCCTAACAGATGAGTTATGCTCTAATAAGTGAAGAAAATTACAACAAGAAGGCCAGGAGCTATCGCAAGAAAACCACGCAATGCCATAGTTGTTATGAAAGTTGTGACGCAACAGAGTGCACAACAGATTATGACATCAGACACAGTAGTTTCTCACCATATCTCTGTATCTACAAACTCCTCGACTGACCACAAGAGATACCATCCTTTGTGGCTGAGTTGGCCATAACAAAATCTGACCAACAGCAAACTGCACACTCTTGCATCAATCATTCAGCACCCTCTCTGACAGACAGGTCTAGTACAGCATAGTGAAACTGAAACTGACCTGAGCTGGCAAGTTGCGAATTCTGAGAGATGACGATGGTGCACCAACGTTTGAATTCACTGCAATAATAACAATTGAGCCATAGCGTCATGTTCGAATTATTTATACTTTCGCCGTTCACGACAAACCATGGACTTCTAAAATCTTTATTACTGCCTACTTTCTCATTCACACGCAGTACATTTAGCTTCTTTTCTCTAATCAGACTACTGTTCTGGCTCAACTTCCAGTCACACTGATAGCACTTAAGATTAAACTCCAAGCAAATGTCTGACCGAAAAAAAACAGCAAACAAATTTCGTTCCGAATTGTCCATCTGCACAAACGCGTTTGTTAGTACAGTAATGTTTGGACACAATATGAGGGAATTTCACCTAACTCTGGTAGAAGCCAAAGCAGCAACTGTACGCTCTGCAAGTCAAGAAGTCAAGCTGTGACAAGTTCAGTTGCATAGTTTTGAACCTAATATCTCTGAAATAGCCATAGCAAATTAACATGCATACATTCTATCTCAAGGTCAGATGAACTGGATAGATTTTCAAGGGCATGAGGTCAAAATCAAAATCACAGCAAGGTCAAAGTCAGATATTTGCACTGGACAGAAGGATCCACATCAATGCCTTGGGCATCAAGCTATCAGCTAGTCTCTGATGATCCAACATGCATGTTCAATTCATTGTTCAAGGCCAATGGGTGGCACTGGTCTCCGTTTCTTCAGCGCTGACTGCCAGACCATGGATTGCAGCTAGCACATCGCCTAGTTTGTTTGCATGCAAGTTTATGGTGGTACTCAATGCACCTACACATGGAACACCAGGCTGAGTTGACCTGGGTAACTGGTTACATATAGAGATGGTTTAATAGGCCGGTGACCGTCAACTATAAAAGTAATAACCAAACCCAGTGTCAATTAACTTTGCTTATCAAGGTCCAACGTGCTAAACACTACACTGAGCTAACACCAATGGAGGTCAGACCTGTGTGAAAAGTTGTGCATATGGCAAGCCAGACCATGAGATGAGACACACAAATAGAACTGTACTGAATGTAGATAACTTACTGGGAGCGTTAGCTCTGTCACCAGGAGCCCATGATATGCTTCGGCCCAGCTGAGCTCCGGGTGTCTGAGCACCTAGAGGTCGAGGCTCAGTCTCAGCTGACCAGACACTGCCACCGGCTGGTCTACCAGCCCCACCCCGAGCCCCCGGGCCGACCGACGAGCCAAGAACATTCATGACATGAGCGTCATCAATGGCACTGATTGCACTGCGACTCACGCTGCCTGGGGTCATGTATGGATCGTCCTCCACTCTCCACATGCTGGGTCCCTGCCATGGCTTGCCCGGCACAAACTCTTCAATCTCCAGGCTTGAAGCAGCCACACCAGTGGTAGCATCCAACCCAGGGCCAGTGCCGCTGTCACTACCGGTTTTGTCTGAGCTGACTGAACCACCCACTGATGCCACGGCCGCAGGCCACGCTCCCGTGGAGCTAGGTAGAGGTCCGTTGGATGGAAAGCCACTGGCTGGTGGAGGTTTGCTCGAGCCGACAACGTCCGTTGGTTGCTTCCACTGACTGAGTCGTGAAGACGCTGCCATGTCCTCTGCCGACTGTACCCCGCCACGCATCATGTCAGCCTGCACCCCCGCGGGACCCCCGGAGGTCTGACCACTGGCTAGTGGGGGTGGAGGAATGGAAATGGATGAGGTCAGAGCCAAGACCACCTCCTGTCTGAGCTGTACAATCTGCTGCTTGATGACTGCATTGAAGTCTGCGGATGCTGGGTAGCCAGGGACTGGTGGCAGCTGGGCCTGGTTCCCGCCCAACTTTTGGTGCACATCCACTAGCTGGACGAGGCGCTGCAGTTTGCTGGCTACGGTCGGGTTAAGGGACGGGACGGCAGCGATGAGATGGGGTGGGATGAGGTTAGCCTGGACGGCTGCATGGGCACTCTGTAGCAATGCCATCTGCTGCTGTTGTAAAGCTGCCTGGACTGACTCTGGACTCACGGCGGGAACACCGGGCCGACCACTGTGAGTGTCAGGCCCCGCAGCCTGCTGCTGCTGCATCAGTTTCTACACACAGCAACCAACATCACTTCACATCATGCTCTGCACCTCAAATTATGTTCAAGACAAACAACAATCAAATGACATCATATAACAAAACTGAAAGAAAACGCTTAGAGCTGCATCGCCTTCCTGTTGAACGAGTTGCCTTCAAGCCTGTGACTCACGAGTCAAACAAGCTCAGGCAACAGGCATGCCTGGGAAACCTCCTATGTGAACAACAGCCTGCCAGAAATTTGCATTTGTCTACAGCCGATCTACTACACTCAGCTGCTACTGCTTTCTCGCTCCTTCCGCACTGCTGCTATCATTCTCCAGAATAAACATTCTGTGAACAGTAGAGCTGTTAGTACATGAGGCACATCTAAATCCAGGCCTAAAACTGAATTGTTCACTTCAGATGACACTGACAAAAACAAGTCAGGGCTTAGCGCCATCACAGCGCTTCTGATTCACAATGCTAATCTGCTGGTGCTATACCAAACTGTTTATAAATTAGATTGGAATATTAACAAAGCCACTTTAAAGCAGTCTATGATGATGACAATGATGACATGGAGAGACCTGCAGTTGGTTGGCATTTATTGGTAAACCAGATGACGAGAGGATTCCACCGAGACTAGAGAGAAGACGTTGCTGCTGCTGTTGCTGCTGAAGCTGGTCTACAAGCACCTGCTGCTGCTGCTGCTGACGTGCTGCAGCTGCAGCTGCTGCACCGGTGCCGGGGAAACGCACATCAACGGGAGCTGCAGTGCTGCCACCGGCTCCACGTGATGGCACCGGATCAAGTGAGTTGTGACTTGCCATCAGCTCCGCTGCAGTACACAGCAGTCACGAGTCTGCAAAAACCTGGTTTTTTTTAAAAGCCCAACTCAATGGGTTTTCTGAGTGTTGGGTTTTTAGGTTAAATGGTCGGCTTTTGTAGAACAAAAGCAACTTTATGGGTTTTGAAATTTATACAGGCTTTCAGCTGGTTGATTCATACGAGTTTCTGTTTGGCACAGAATATACCAATATTCGCAAATTCATAGGTTAAAGAACTTAGCCATAATAAAATATTTCCTTATTTGAGGAACAACAAAATCAACACAGAATTAAGTTCAGAATGAGTTTTTTGGTTGAGTATTATCAGTTATCAGTTATCATATTAGCTTCCACTCGTAAATCTTACTTACCTTGTACTATGAAAGTGTGACTTTGTACCATGTTGCAGCATCAAAAAACTTCTCCGAATATTAGCGTTTGCTCGGTTGGCTGTCAGTGTCTGGCTGTTATATCTGCTGTTTTGCAGCCTTTCAACCATTCTTGGTTGCATTGGATATTATTGTACTTTATCTCACAATATTTACAGCATGTGACTGGCTGAATGTGTCCCTCTTACCGATGGCTGAGCGTACATCCATGTTGTTGTTAATCAATGCGGCCTGCGCTTCTTCCTTCTGCACGAATATCAGCAAACACACATCAGTCAGTATCCCATTCATCACACTGTACTCACAGCCAATACTTTGGACATGTTGTTCGAATGGAACAAGGGAGATACTCCAAACCGGCATTAAGAGATATGTGCATGGAAGAAAAAGCAGAAGAAGACCAAAGAAAAGATGGCCGGATGGAATAAAGGAGGACGTGGAATCACTCTATGTGATGATCCAAAAAGCCACACAAACTGCACAAGACCGAGCTACCTGGAGAAGGATACAGATGTCTGCCAACAGTTTACCGTTTGCACATGATGGTAATGGCAGACCACACTTCTGGTGCATTTGCGATATCTGTTCGACTGTGTGCAATATAAATGACATCAATAATAATAGCATAAGAAAGATAGCTCTGTCAAATTACTTTAACTAAATTCAATGATTGTTGCAAAATTGCCCCAGTGCCCACTTAAGCTAAATTTTATCAGAGGAGGGTGCAATTGCCTCCTGGTAGTGCAAAATGCCACTGCCGGCTTTTCCTGTTCTATGTGCAATGCAATATTAACTCTTCATCACTACAGTGCACTACTAAATTACTACAAGAAGTTCAAGTTTCAAGTGCTTACCCTGAATCCAACATCCATCAGCTGCTGAAGTATCCGATTTCTTGTCTGAGGTTGCTGCAATAACACCAGCACATCGAAATTTTGCACTAATTAACTACCCGTACAATTATCAGCACAAAATTAACAGACATAATTATAACTAAACTGCAGCATGCATCTACCATTGGTGAGAAGCAAATGTACAAGTTTCATCAATGCATACCGAAAACAAACCCTGAAAAGGTAATTTTAGCACTGACAAGAGAAACAAACACAATCTCCCATACATAAAACACTTGCAGCCATTTTTACCAAAATTTGGAATGCCCTTTCTTTAGACATTTGCATGTGTGCTTTGGTATTTTGTCATCATCAAGTTGAAACATTTTTCTATAACCAAGCTTTTATGCCTCCTTGGTGCCTCACCTTACCCTCTATCTCTCATTCCCGGTCCGGGGGGAAGGGAGGGTCACTGCCCCAATCGGCTCCAGAAAGTCCCAGAGGCATCGTGGATCCATGTTGAATTTTCCTCCTGGCCAGAGGTTGACCTTCTAGCCGATACTGTGCACTAAAATTCACTTGTTGCTGTTGATGTAATGAGCCCAATCAGCTGCTGCCTATAATTAAGTAAATAAATTTACTCTACACTGTGACCCATAAAAAAGTGGCACTTTACTTTTGCCCATATATTCACAAAATATTGACCAATTTTCAAAATTTTTTCACCGGCACACTCTGTGGACAATTTGCAATAATTTGATTATTATATATACCACCACACTGTAAATGCGTATTTACACGATCTGATGAAATATACAGGGTGCGGCAAAAAAGTGGACCCCTAAAGTTTTTTGCCATTTGCTCGGCAACTGTTTGGGATTTTAATATAAAATTTCACATCTTTATTTACTGAAACCTTCTACATCTAACTGCCAAGCAAAATGCGATTCTGTTAAAAAACGACAAAGTTATAGACTTTTTAACATGACCGCCTAACGATTTTTCAGCATTAAAAAATGTTCAAAAAATGCTATTTAATTTTAAAAAACTGCTAACATGTTACTGCCGATGACGTCACAGTGACGTTTTGATAAACAGTAATTTATATTGTTTATAAATTATCACTAAACTGTCGTTCTTTTAAAGCAATCGCCAGCTGCTCACCGGATTCATCTTCCAGCAGGACGGCGTGTCAGCACACACAGCGCGCAACGCGCACAGAACTGGCTGTGGGCCAGCTGTCCAGATTTCATCACAAAAGACCAATGGCCTCCAAATTCGCCGAATATAAACCCAACGGACTATCTCGTATGGGTTGCAATGTTGGAAGCTTACCGCAAGCTTTAAACAAAGCCGAAAACAAGAGCCGAACTCAAGGAAGCGCTTCAGATTATCTGGGGTAACCTGCCACAGGGACCGATTGACAAGGCTGTAAAAGATTTATCAAATAAGGCGACTGGAGGCTGGTGTTGTAGCTTAGAGCTGGCAGTGAACACTTCAAACATTTGCAATGACAATGGAATTCTGGCATCTGATCATAATTTAACAGTGTTGTTTCAACGATGTTATTAAACTGGTGTTGTAGCCGGAACATTTTTGAATGCTGAAAAATCGGTAGGCGGTCATGTTGAAAAGTCTGTAACTTCATCACTTTTTAACAGAATCACATTTTACTTAGCAGTTAGATGTAAAAAATTTTAATAAATAAATCTGTAAAATTTCAAATTAAAATTCCAAATGGTTGCTGAGAAAACAGCGAAAAACTTTAGGGGTCCACTTTTTTCTGCCGCACCCTGTAAATGTAAGAAAAAACAAAGGATAATAATAAACATTTAGGTAAATGAAAAAAAGCACTCCAGACCAACAGTGAAGTGAAAAATTCATATGACAGTAAACTGTGCTAAACCTACACAGTCCAGTGTCATATGGATCATTCACCGCAATGTTGGTCTGAAGTGTTTATTTTCCAATTTCACTCAAATATTTTGTTTGTTACTATCGTTATGTGTTACGCATTCATATTCCCTTCATGTCACAAGGTAGTGCAGAAACACATTTATGTTGTGGTAGGATATATAATAATCACATTATTGCATATTGTCCATAGAGTGTGCCAGTAAAAAAATTTTTAAAATTGGTCTACAATTCGCAAAGATATGGACAAAAGTAAAGTGCCATTTTTTTTTGGCCCACCCTGTACATTTCTTCGACCAATTTGTCATACCATTTCAACATGAGCAAGAGAAACTCAGTCACTAGGGTTAGAACGATACCAGCATTGGGGTATTGGGTATTGCCTGATATTTGACGGTACTGGGTAGTATTGGGTACTGTGCAATACTTTTCTGGGCTGTGGTATCCAATACCACAAGAAATTTGAGCAAAGCTCACGAGATGCGCGAAAGCCTACAGCATTTCCAGTTCAGTAGTTATAGTTTCGAAAATCGCATATCACTTGGACTCGGCCCATCGGGACCATAATACACATCAGCCATAGGCGCATGTGGCGTTGGCGACGGTGGCGCCTCCTTGTGAATGATATAAACTTGTGCAGCCCGATATTGCGAAAAAAATCCGTAAAACCCCCTATTTTGGCGTTCAAGGTCATCCAAGGTCATTGAATTCGGCGCCAATCGACAGCCAGTATACGATTTCATATTAGTGATTAATAGTAACCTAGGCCTTATCTCGCACCGTTACTGAGATACAACGAGTTATTGGCCAAAAATCGCAAATTTTGACCACCCCCCTCTCATTTAGCGACCTCGTTCGGGGTGACCCCC
>Ga0209367_1013452_pt1 | contig 10520 bp, 14 predicted proteins | sample WorMetLIZISLAND2_FD_187412 | JGI IMG/M metagenome (GOLD analysis project Ga0209367, IMG submission 187412) | Marine gutless worms symbiont microbial communities from Max Planck institute for Marine Microbiology, Germany - Olavius geniculatus... ...
CAGCTACCCTTCCCTTCTTTTTCCCTTTCCTTTTTTCCTTCCCCTTTTCCTTCTCCCTCTCTCTTACCCTTCCCGGCCCTTCCCCCCTTTTCCTTTCCCTTCCCTTTTCCATTTCCATTCCTCTTCCCTTTAACTTACTTTCCTTTTCTCCTTCCCCTTTCCCTTCCTTTTCCCCTTCCACTTTCCTTTTCCCTTCCCTCCCCCTTCCTCTTTCTCTTTCCCTTCTTCCATCTTTCTTTCGTGACCGATGACGTCACGTGACCCAAAAAGGTCAAACTCGTGACTCCATTATCTGTGAGGTGCCATATCTCCATAACAGTGCAAGATAGATGCATGGCGACGATGGACCTTTTATAGTAAAGCGCTAGTGACGAATCGAATGGTCTCCTGACTGACAGTGTCTGTTGTTTAGTTAAAATAATACAGAAGGATGAAAGGATCTTTGCTACTGTACAATTTGAAATTAAACTCTTTGATTTTTTCTACCGGTCTAAACGGTTCACTGATTATATTTATATGGACATATACTGTAAACTATCGAAATGCATTGGACAGACTCCGTGTTCGTATGAACATTATCTTGTTAATAACAATATCACTAAGACTAAGCCATTACATGAGTGTGATCTAAAATGCTTGTTTCTGCTTTCATTTACAACAAGGATCAAATCGCAAACGACTTTTGACTTGATTGTTAACGTTGGACTCGAGCATTTGCAGGATATAGCTGCATGAAATATTTCATATACAGCAAAATATTTGATAAAAATGACGATAATAAAGTAAAAAGTGTAAAAAATATATAATAAATTTATGGATGTCTGAAATCTGTACAGATTAACTATGTTTGGCTTTCTGAGCATTTACATGTGCTTGACTGAGGATACATTCTGTAGCTACAAAATAGCAGTTCTGTGTTTAGAATAACCAAGAAATTTGAGCTAATGCTCACGGGACGTGTGAAAGCCTATAGCAGTTCCTACCTGCAGGCAGTCACCCATCGCAGTACTAACCGGGCCCGGCGTAGAGTAACTTCGTTTTAGCCGAAACACATTACCAATAACGCCACGCCACCAACGCCAGTACCGTGACGCCTCTTTGTGAATGATATAGACTTGTCGCAGCCGGAAAGTGCCGAAAAATCCATAATCCCCTATTTTGGCATTCAAGGTCATTGAATTCGGCGTCAATCGAAAGCCAGTATACGATTAACTATCAGTGATTAATAGTAACCTAGGCCCTATCTCGCACCGTTACTGAGATACAGCGACTTATTGGCCAAAAATCGCAAACTTTACCTACCCCCTCTCATTTAGTGCCCTCGTTCGGGGTGACCCCCTTCGAATTTACGGAAAAGCTTTACGGTTCCTGAAACTAGAGTCTTCCAGGCAGCCGACGGTGAAGATTTGGTAATTCTACCTTGCACCGTTTTTTTACTGATCCACCCGTGTGACAGACGGATGGACGGACAGACAGAATTGCGATGGCTAAGACGCGCTGAACGCATAGCTGCTTTCGCGCGTAATAATGCATATAACAGTTTTACTTGCTTACTTATTCAGTAAGTCAGTAATCATTAGAAGTATGCTGCAAGTACTTGAGTGGTAGATTAATTTCGTCAGCACAGCCCTAGTTAGGTACTCGTAGCTGTTGTCATGTTAATAGCACGTGTAGAACCACACTTTTTGGTCTCACATGTTTCTACAATCCCAGCTACTCTTCGGTTTGCATATTGTTTAAGTTGTCGCTGTTAAAAGTCGAGTGCATCTTGCTTGTGTTCTGGCACTTTGATCATGTTCGCTGCACACTGTTTCCTGTAATGAATCATGACAAACTCTGCACGACGGTTTGAGAAACTCTGCCAAGAAATCTAAATAGTGTACTCAAGGATTTGTTTTGGGCATCTAGTTGGTATTGTGAAAATCATTCAAGTGCTTCATTGCGTAGTTCCAATTGTACATTAAAGGCCAGCATTTTTTGTACTCCATGGTCTAATTTACGAAAACTCCACAAAATTTTTCCAATATTTCCTAAGAAGTTCTTCCCGAGTCACCAATTTTGTTGTACCTTTTTCTTACAATGCTTTGTAAGCAAAAATTTTTCTTATAATTTTCATTTTTTGATTTTTACAGTTTTTTGCGGACTAGTATAAATTGGTAGACAAAGTAGCACTGCAGTGACAAAAGAGAAAACAAGTTTGTGTGTCATGTCATTTGTTATTGCTGAGTGTTCGTTACTGGGCAGTCTGTCATATGCCCATGGAACTGTCACTATGTACAAAATGTCTTCACGAAAGTCTCATTTTATTGCATCGAGAACAGCACATGAATGCATATGGATTGTACAAGCCATGCAGTGTTGTAAACAACATACTGATGATATCTGTTACTGGCAAGGCTGGAAAAATAACTCTTGTGTTTGGAAAAAGTTGTTTGTTTTTTTTCACATTTCTACATTTTAGTGTAAAAAGTTTGGATACAAAAACCACCTTATTACAGTGACTACACATAGAATCAAAATACTGTATGCAAGACCAGTGGCGTAGCCATAAATGTGAATTGGGGGGCCTCTCCTTCACTTTCCCTTCTTTTTTCCCTCCCCTTGTCTCCCTTATCCTCGCTCGTCCCCTCCTTTCTTCCCTCCCCCTCTCTTTTCACTTAGAAGTAGAAGTAGAATTCCTAAAATCCAGCTAATGTCTTAAAACATGAGATATGCTGGCAAGTTATAACTATTTTCCTGAGAATCAACTGACCAAATTTAATGCAGTTGGAACATGTGGGGATTGGGGGATCTGACCACTGTTTTGTCTACGCCACTGCACAATACATCACCTCAACAGAAATATGCACTCTTGTTATTTACAGAAATCTCTTGGCATTATTATCTTCAGCATTTAGAAATACCCTTGCCAGATTTGACGTGGATTAGATGACTAGTTGCACGTCGAGTCGTACAACATGTCAGCATGCTGTGGATTGTCGTGTAAACACTTTGAGCTCAAAATATGCAGAAATGCAGGAAACAAAATAACGTCTAGTCCACACCACCACTGTGCTGACATCAAACTCTCAGCGAAACACAACAAACAGCAAAGCTAGTCTACCGCAATTCAGACAGACACACCAACGTCAACGAACAAACTACACGGTGGTGTATAAAACAGTAAAACACATTGGCTTTAGGTAGATCAAGCAATCTGACAGTTTCACATACGACTAATCTCAATCATTGCAGTGAACGGTGGTCATGTTGAACACTGTGTTCAAGTGTTTAACCTTTCACTGCAATCATCTTTTGAGTTTGTTAACAAAACTATCCGATTGCTAGATCTTTGTGTGTGTTTCACTTGTTTTATGCACCATCTTGTACAAATGCCCTTCATTATATGATCTAATGTACAGGGTGGCCACTTGCCAGACTAAATTAGATTCCCCGACTTTTCCCTGACTTCCCTGACCTTTCCAGTAGGTCATCGATATACTCTTTAACGCTATGCTTGACAGCTGTTGCGTCATGCTAATTAAAAGGTGCCAGGTAGCTCTTGTGCTTTAGGATTCATCACTTGATGAATTGTGGCTGTCCCTGTAACAGCTGCAGAATGACAGCGAAGATATGCAAATGCAGAGAGCAAAAAAAAATGTTCAAAAGAAAATGTAATGGACCATATAGTGCAAATATGCCTAATGTTTATACTTAAATTAATCTATTTTCCAGTTTTCCACGATTTTTCTTTGACCACATTGGAATTCCCTGATTTTTCCAGGTGACCCTAAATGTACCCAAAAACAGTCCACATAGCATGTAAGCATATCTATAAACTTGAGGAAAATATCAGTGGGAACTTTGGCACACAGAGCAATAGATAAAAACAGGCTGTGACCCTGGCGAATAATATTAGTACTGCATGCTACTCGGAGGTAAAGAATCATAAGTGCATGGATTCAGAAATGAGTGACATGGAAAATGTGGAATGATTGGCCTGAGCAACACAATTCAGCTTGAACATGGAAAAAGGCTTAATCAACATTATTATCAGACAACAAACAATAAAAAACAGCCACAGCGAGTGGATTCGTTGGGTTTCACTGAACTATGTACGTGTATACAACATATCAGTAATACAAACAACAGTAAGTTTCTGTAATAAGAAACACTGAACGCACAAAAACAACTTGGACACCACATTGCGATTACAGGCTGCCAAGATGTCAGCGGCATCAGGCGAGGTTAAAAAGTTGAAGACAGGAAGTTACAATTTTGCGACAGACAGCTGCAAATTTCTGACAGACAAAGCATGCTCAAAATTTCAAATTTTCCCATAACTTTACCCAAGATAGTGAATTTCAGCTGCAAGTTTAGTATTTTTTGAAAAAATTTTTCAACAGCAAATTTTTCCAACTAGCTAAAATTAAGTGGGGGAGGGGTGGAAACTTTCCCCTTGCCCTTGGCAACATGCCACTAATAACCATCCCCCACAGCACATTAGCACACGATATCTGTTACATGAACTGGCAAAATAATCCAACCAAAAACCAAGCAACTCAACACAGATATGAATGGGAAATGTCAACTACATACACATCCAAACACTGGCTCTTAACTGAAATTTGCATTGCTGTTGGCAGTAATTTCTACAGTGTTTATTGCCAATTCATACTGCAAGCGTAAATACTTTTTCATATGTGCCACAAAAATGGGCAAAATGACATTTTCAACATTAGATAAAACAGCCGATACTGGTACAGCTAAAGCCAAACAATGTTCATTATTCTGGACTACTGTATAATTGTAAAAACTTTTTAGTCTAGTTATTACTGCCAGTGCAATACAACATGGCAATGTTCGATGTAATACATTTTATGACAAATAAATGATCATTAATTGATCTGGGTGTTGCTGCCAAATTTAAAACTTTAATGCCCAGCATAAACAATGCCCAAAAGCCAAACCAAAACTATCACTGCCAAACGCCTTTTAAAATGCCAAATTTGACTTATACGGCATTCTAAAATGCCAGTTGTTAAGCATGCTGGTGATCAGTCAGACTTGGTGTGTGCATCGTCAGCAGTGGCCTTGCTGCTGTAGCATGACGAGTGAGACGCACAGACGAGCTTACGAGCAACGAGACGTAGCAATAAGAGGGCGCCGCACACGATGGCAGGCACCATCTTATCCACACCTTCACCCAGAGCATAAAGAGTGTACAGTGCTCCGAGCATCAGCAGCAGCAACACTGAGTTGGCTACCTCACGTACACACCCTACGACACACACACACACATAGGATACTACTACATGGTGTTTCATTATAAAAGGTACCCTTTTTCTTTCTTTCGTAACTCAGTCGAATGGTGATAAATTTGCATGACATTTTTATCAGATGTAGCTGAAGGATTATTAATTCGAGCAATTAGTAATTGCTTAGTAATTCAAAATACTTCAACAAAATATGGCTGTTAGTTAAATATGCTTTGCTAGTCATGATGTAATGCTGACGTCATAATGTGTTGTGAGTACAAGCTTGTTTGTCTGAACTGGTGCTGTGAGTTGCTATCCTGCTTCGATGGTGAACTTTATCTGGTTCACTGATGAAAAATGTTCATCATATCAGCACAAAGCAACATGGGAGCATGAAATCAGACAACTCAACCACCTTGCAAGTGGTGTATGCTGGCGAACTGTCTTGCTGGAAGGTGTAAAAGTCAAGCTATCCCTACAAGTGTGTGAAAGTGATCGTTCTGGACACTTTTGTGGCTGCAATGGTAAAACTAACAGTTTGTCATCAGTGAACCAGATGAAGTTCATTGTCGAAGCAGGGCAGCTATTCAGCAACTGTCAGCATTAGTTGCGACAAGCAAGTTTGTACTCACAGCACATTATAGCTGCGTTTTGGATGACCTAACAAGTTAGGCATACCATAGATAAATATATTATAAATATGCTAATGATAATAATACTTTTAATTGTTTTAATGTTTTAATACTTTTAGCTACTAGTTCTAATTTCTGCTGACAGCACGGCAGACGAAAAATTCGAAAGAGTTTTGTTTTGCTGTATAAAACCAATATACTAGTAAATTTGTTTCTCATGCTCCAGCGTAAACTATCTAATTACAGCATTTACAATATACTTATCCATGATAACATGTTAGGCATCAAAAACGCAGCTTATGACATCAGCATTACATCACAACTAGCAAAGAATATTTAACTAACAGCCATATTTTGTTAAAATATTTTGAATTAATATTTCACTAGCTACATCTGGTAAGAATTTAGTGTAAACTGATCACCATTCGACTAAGTTATAAAAGAAAGAAAAAGGGTGCCATTTTTATGAAACACTGTGTATATGCAGCATATTATTACAACACACACTACTACAACACAAGATACTACTACACGCAGGATACCTATGTGATACCACAACAACAACTACTACTACTAATTTACTACTACTACTACATGGAATCATGGACAGTGCAATGCCCAGGGTTTGCTGTCTGAGGCGATCGATCGGTCAATTGCCTAAATGTCTACCAGTCAATCGATTTTTCGATCCCTACTCACTGGCCGCACTCAGTGAATTTTGATTGATGGAAGCCTGCGATTGATCAGTTTTCACTCTGCCATTGTTTGGTATTATTGAGAAGAAACCTTCAACAGGCACTCACGATACGAAAGCTCCTTAAAAAATAGTCATTTTTTCTACCATTTTTAAGGTTATCAGATATAAAAATATTACTTGCAACGTACTCAGCATTGGTGCTTTGTTGTTTCTGTCTGGTCTTCTTTGCTCGTGGATATGTGTAAGCGCTCACTGAGCGCGAAGAGTGACGTTGCTGGGTCTTAGTCTTAGCCAGAAACGTCCACTCTGTTGACAGTTGGAAGCGGGACGCTTCCTGAAAAAAGTTGGAAATTGACCTCGAGAAATTTTTTTGCATTGCACATAAACGACTTAATAATGTTACCATGAGATGCGTTTAGGGCGCCCAAAATTTGCTAAAATGCATTTGCGGTTAAGGCTCCACCCCGGATGCTGTAGACCTCTAGCTAAATCTTAGACGACAAAAAGAGAAGAAAAAAGTGGGAAGGGAAAAGAGGAAAAGAAAGGGGAAAAAATAGAAAAGAAAAAAAGAAGGGCTTGGTGCAACGTGAGGCGGTTGCTTTTTGGTGCCGGTGGGGATCGGGATGCATTTTACAGTGATGCTATATGTCCCCACCATAATTGATCGCCTACCCTGTGCGGTGCGATCAATTTTTCAATCGCCTCTCATTTTCAAATGGCAAGCCCTGGCAATGCGGCAGACCACTTCCACAACACCGACAAATGTCTACTACTACTACTTATACTACTACTACTACCACCACCGGTCCACTACTGCTGCAACTGCAACTACTACTACCTGGAATCATGGCCAGTATAATGCCGCAGACAACCTCCACGACTCCCACAGCTGTTCTGTAGAAGTCTGGATCAACTTTGAAGTCTAGCATGTCGGCGAGCGGAAATACTTTAGCCATCCGGACAAACTGCTTTTGCTGCACAGCACAGATTCACATGCAGACAGAAAAACACATTCAGATCGGCTCACTATCTCAGCCCAGTGCTGACATTACACGACCATCCACCCAGCTGTTAGACAGTAGACAACGCGTGGTCATTTTCAACATCAACTAAACCTCTACTACTGCATTGTTTAGCTTAGCTCTGCACCTGGGCTGGCTTGTGCGCACGATGCATCATTTTGGACAGTTTCTGACATAGGGTGGCTAGAACTTAGACCCTATGACTTGAATACTGGCATTCCACTTGCGGAACGTTTACATCTTTTTTGGTTATTCTGCAACTTCTCATTACAAGTTAGCAGCCCACACAGTACAAAATGCACAAGCAATACCCGAAATTAAATGTGGTCTATTATGATGCCGCATAGTAAATTATGTGGGTCAGTTTAAAATATGACGGACAGATGGGCAAGTTGACGAGCAACTGTGGTCGGCCCATCGTCTGGTCTAAAAGAAGATAGACAAGACGAGAGATCGTCACCTGGTGAAAAACGACAAGATGAGCCTGATAACAGGTTGTGATGATGGCCAGATGATGAGTGCTTTTTATTTGACATACTCCACACTTCCCTTACTTAAACAATTATTATATTTACTGTACGCACGCACAGTCCATATGCGGTCAAATAGTGTTATTTACCATGCACAGATCGTACACGCCTGCCAACGGCATGTAAGCAAAGAGTTGTGTGGGCACTTGTATGTTCACGTTGCTGTTATTAGTTATTATGAGCAAAAATTTCGAGTACTGACTAATCTGGTCAGCTGATATTTCAGTTTCGAATCATTTCAACCTTTAGGCCTACTATGAAAGCTTGCCACCCAAGGAACCGCTCAAGATGTGCATTCTTAAATGACGTAATACTACCAAGATGTCATGTAAACAAGTTCAGAAGTTTGGACCGTGCGCAGGCACGAAAATGAGGCCTAACCGCAATTTGAGTGGAAGCTCACACGATCAATAACATTTTCTGTGCGACATCCTTACTCTATAATCTTTGATCAGACCATGCATGCACACGGACAACACCATGCTTACTTAAAATGTTCATTTAATACTGTCTATTTAATACACGACTAAGATGTGTTACTACGTATGCTAGAAGCCTTATTACTTGCATCTAATTTTCTTTTCAGGGGCAGGGGTAAAATGTGTGACAGTTGGCAACACTGCACGATGGCCCAATTGCATCATCTCAGGGAGGTCAGGATTGCCAGTCCACATTTAGCTGCATGTCGTCTTACATGTCATGTTTCAGATGGACTGAATTATGCAGTTCTTGTATTTTTCCAATGTTTCAGTAACTTTCTACAAACTCATAATTCTACGTAACCTCAAACAGATGACCTAGAAGTTCAACCAACCAATCAAGAAGTCACAATGTTTAATAATTCAGCTGACAGACGGCAACCGAGTACAATATATAAATAGGCCTATATATGTAAATATATATGAACAAAAAAATGACAATGAAATACGGCACGGTAGTCAGGCCAGCAAGTGTCATCTGTGCTACGTAAAATGTCCTTACAACCGAAGTCAAAGCTCACCATTTCTTCATGGATGTCTTCTTTTACCGCTGGAGTTAATTTCAGAATACCAACAAACATGAAAAAAAATCCCAATGTCAGGGACAAAACAATTAGGAGCACGTTCGTCAGTTTGGCTAGCATCGTTTTAGAGCTCGTAAAAACTAGATCAACAATTTCACGATCAATTTCACACAAACAACCATCGACGTTTGTTTACAAGCGAATCCCACATGATCAAAGTGGGGATAAGAAATGTAACTCCGCCTAAAAGCCATCAGAACCAGAGCGGTATGCCTGAAAACCGCAGGACACCGCAGAACACCGCAGGGCATCGCAGGACTCCATAGAAGGACCGCGGGACACATAAATGATAACCGCAAAACGATTCTTTAGACGTGAAATCAAGATTTAACCTTTCAGTAGTTCAGTAAATTTAAATAAATGCCGCTAGAGAATGCAAAAAATGACAAAATCTCACGCCACCAGATGCTTAGAAACAGAGACAAAATGCCACACGTCAACGCTGAGACACATACCTGGACGCAAGGGTACGTACGCCGTACGTCAGATGTGCGCCAGGACCCTTAAATTTACAATGTGCATCACTCATGTTTGTCAGTGTTTGCACATTTATTCACGCCACTCCTGTTCTCAAATTCTGTACTGGCTAAGCATATAATCAATACATTTACCAGTACGTGTCCTGCGGTTTTGTTGCACATCTCAAAATATTTGTAGGGGCCTATTGTCACATAGCCGCTATAATGCTCTAAAATTAAAGAAAATTCATAGTTTTATTGTTTTCAGCACTTTTTGGTGGTTATTCAAAGTGTCTTGTGGTGTCCTGCGGTGTTCAGTCACCGTCATCTGGAATTTATCTGGATTCTGGATCTTCAAAAAGCATTTGACAATGTCGATCTATTCTATTCTATTGGCTAAACTTTACAATTATGGTGTTCTTGGGGATGTATTTAACTGATTTAAAGATTACGTGTATGATAGACAGCAGTTTGTCTCAACTAGAGCGATTTGATGCAAGTTTTCAAGATGTACAAAGGACTATCTTCAGCTAAGTTCATCGATTTCTTTACTCTCAGTTAGGGATGTTGGTTTATAGCGGAGAATTTTATTAAAATATGCGGAAAGTTTGGAGGCAAAATATGCGGAAAAATATGCAAAATTTGGCAAAATATGCGGCGCATATATGCGGCATATATGCTGCATATGCCGCTTATATGCGGCATATTTTCCCGCATATTTCCGGCATTATGCAAATTCGAGTGACAAAGAATCAAAATTATGGTCATTAATAGGTTTCTGCACAGTTTTCACATTTTTTTACTTCAATTTGTTCAACGTCTAATTGCAACCTACCGGTAATCGTTTGCCGCCAAAATATTTAGCAGTCTTAAAACAACGT
>Ga0209367_1013455_pt1 | contig 10519 bp, 6 predicted proteins | sample WorMetLIZISLAND2_FD_187412 | JGI IMG/M metagenome (GOLD analysis project Ga0209367, IMG submission 187412) | Marine gutless worms symbiont microbial communities from Max Planck institute for Marine Microbiology, Germany - Olavius geniculatus... ...
GTTATAAACGCTCATGTTGACCTACCCTAAGTCGACAATGCGCGTTCGGCGTATACCAATGCATTTGAGTTCGGGCCACGTGACTTTGATGCCGGGAAAATTTTACCCCTCCCCTCTAATTTCCCCCAATCGGACTTAGGGCGCCGGGCGGACTCACGTTGGGCTTTGCCCCAAATTTCTAGTTTTTATTTGCGTTTGTTACAAAATTTCAAATTTATCACCTGTTTAAGTTGCGTCTGTCAACTTTTGATAAACGAACGTCGTCGTCATCATACAGTTTGCCAAACAAGAAATTTGAGTTAATGCTCACGGGACGCGCGAAAGCCTATAGCAGTTCTTGTTTGCGAACTGTCAGTCTATCTCCAGCCATTTCGTCGCGACTTTTACAGGGGTACCGCTCTATTTTTGCTGTTTTAGAGTTTTGACTCGTATCGCCCTTACATAGCTTTGTAAACTGCTGAAGTTTTTTGCTCTGATATACTCAGACACTGTCGTCACGTATCCAGCAGTTTATCTCACGCTCACCAGAAATTCGTGGCGGGACGACGTCGTCATTGTCTTCCCTTGACTCAGGTGCTGCTGTTGGCGTCTCAGAGTGGTTGCGCTGTCCGGGCGCTGCAGTTGCAGTCGCACTTTGCGTCATGGTCCGCTCAAACTCTTCAGCCGCGTCCTCGAAGTCTGCCACCTCAGCCAGGATGCGTAGCATTTTCTCACGCACCATGCACGCCAGCTCGTCAGCCAGAGTCTCGTCCAGCACATCTCGCAGCTCGTCGAGTGACCTGATGCCCCACTGTAGCACGGTGTGAAGGTCTTTCCTACATCTGCCATGTACGCAACAAACGACTCTACTTGCTTAAGCCCAAATTCCGACTTTCACCAAAACTGTCTGTGCTTATCTCTGTGCTGTTTTTGCTTTTGTTCGAAGCGAAATAAAGACATATTTGCGTTATTGTACATGTTCTTGTGTTGTGAAATTTGCATTAATTGATAACAACGATGATAGATGATGATGACGATTACCTGTGAAGATGTTCAAGGACAGATCGTCGCACCGCTCTGCCGTCCTCGACAAACCGTCTCGCCATAGAAGCGATGTGATCTCGCAGTGGTCACGTGGTCTCATAGTGGATCACGTGGTCTCGCAGTGGTCCTGTTGTCTGCTGATGATCTGCATTCGAACCACCGCCACCGCCACCGTCGTCGTCGTTGTCATCTTCGTCGACGGTCGTCTGACTGGCGTAAGACAGTGGCGGTGCAGTGGATGGATGGGACTAATACCCTGTTTACACGATGAAGCAAACATAAAGCAAAAACATGAACCACACACGAAGCTCTCATCAAGCAGGCCTGATGGAACTAAACATAAAGCAAACATGAAACAAACTTAGAACACACGTTGTGCACGTGTATTTTGAATACGTTTGCTTCATCTTTGCTTCATTGTATGCTTCCTCGTGTAAACGGGGTAAAAAGTTCAAGGTGAGCTTGAGGACACTGGGAGGACCACCCACGTGGTCTGTGTTGGTGAGGTAGTGTAAGACAGTGGCGGTGCGCTGCGTGGGGGCTCGGGTGATGATGGTGCCACCAGTGAGCTGAGATCAAGCTTGAGCTCGTCTGGTGTCACACCTGGCAGTGACGCTGACTGGTGGCACACGTCCGGCGTCACCGATACACATGACGACGGCTGCTGCCGCTGCTGTTATATGCAAGAAAAGTTAAAAGGTCGTGTATAACTTTTTATAGGTAATGCATTTTAGAGCTACGTAGCGTCACCTGCCATATGGGATCACACAGTGCTATCACCCCGTGACCCGCCTCGCCTTAACCTCAGCCAGAGAGGCCGGTAATCGATTTACCCACCGTGGATTGACGGAAAGCTGAGTTCACTTGGTAGTGGTTATGTACGTAGATGGTTTACCTGTCTGCAGATAGTCACCCATACAAGTAGTAACCACTTGTCAGCGACGCGACCGGGAGCTAAACCCACGACCTGACGATCGTAAGCACGACACCCTGCCGTAACGCAACCAAGCCGTACGACATATTATCACGATTTTTGTGAACATTTTCGACTATAACGAGAAAAGACGTCGCCACGCATTGTGCCGACATGTATGCAACCGTCCCTCTAGCTGTGCGCACTAACCCACCGCACTGGCTGCCAGCGCATGATCCGCCAGCCGTAGGCAAACATCGACAAAAGATGTGCGTCACTCACTTTCAGAAGGTTTTTGACGTCGAGTGGCCTATATCTTTGACCTTCCGTACTGAAATATATAGCAAACCGGTTACTCGTGCGCTGCAGAACGTTCACGCCAATTTCGCCAATTTCTAGCCGACCGTACTTACGTAACGGTCGAGCTTATGGTACGAGTTGTCGTTTGTCCGTCTGTCTGTTTGTCTGTCCGTCTGTCCGTCGTCTGTTACGGATGTACTGTGGCTAAACGGTGCGAGAAAAAGCCTAGATCGCTATTAATCACTAATAAGAAGTGACATATTGGCTTTTAAATGATATGAAAATCATTGACCTTGGATGACCTTGAAGGTCACTGTCGATCAGTACGGTCGGCTATTTTAGCGATAGCTGGGTTTCTTGTTCTGTGTGTTTGTTTCTGTGTTAGGTACGGGAAAGACAGACACGCGGTGGACGAGCAAGATCTGTAATGCGGCCTGCCGTGGCTAATTTACACCAAAGACGCGGACGAAACTCAACTCAACTCAACAGTTGTTCTGACCTGTTTGCGTCTCCTGACAGCGTCGGCGAAGCCCTGCAGCTGCACTGTTATACAACGGAAGCGCTGCTCCACAAAGTTACTGTACGAACTACAACAACGTTCAACAACAGCTTAGCTGCTTACTTGTCATCAAAGTACGCATTGGTTTATTGTGTAGACTACGCCTAAAAATCTATGCGTCAGGTTGCCGTCCGTATCTCAAAAAGCTCGAGTCCCTGACATTTTTATTGGTTTCTCCAAAAATATTTTTTACAGTTTTACAGTGTAGTTTGTTTTCAAAATTTACTGCAAAAACAGTTTGCATCTAGTCTGTTATGTTGCAGTTACTTCAGTCTTCATCTCAACTATTTAGTGTGACAACGTGTTTTATGAGTTGTTGTGTAAAATTACATGAGATAATCATGATACAAAAAAAAATTAAAATTTGAAGAAAATTTTCTTCCCTACTTTTCTGCCGGTTGCAACCAAAAACGCGGACATTTTAGGCCTACGTGTGGCCTACGTATTTCGAGCTATCACGCTTATAGCTGCAATATAATACAATAATAATTGAAGCTTCGTCAATGTTGCTTGCGGCCATCTCAGCCAGTAACGTAATGCATGCCGTCGCGAGAATCGCTTCAAACATACAGGGGCAAAAACAGAATTTAATGTATAAATGGTCACCCACACCTTTCAACGCCATTGAAGGTCATTTACAGAGAAAAGATGACATATTCGAAAACTGTATAGGCCTATTGGTTGCCATTTAACCTCCAAATTGGGGATGTATGCGATGATGAGGCTCCAGAGAGCGAGGACTTTAAGCATTGCAACTACCAATATTATACATAGAGCCAGCTCCAAGAGCCAGCTTCCTCGTTTACATGGAGTAAAGTGATTCGCGTATCGCAATCTGACATAAACCAGCTAGATCGTTCTGATAAGTGCCGCAGAATAATGCAGCTAAAATGTACAGATATCCTATATGGGCTATTTTCTGATGCATACATGCAGCCTACCTGTCACCCTTGTGGATCTCGTCGGTTGGAAAGATGGCGAACACGGCCCAGCCTTCGAGCTGTTCTAGTGCCGTCAGACAGTAGTTGAGTGTTTTGAGAACAGAACTCACTCCCAACGTTTCACGCGATCTCGTCTCGGTCTCGGAGAAGTGCGTCTCGGCCGGATCTCGTCTCGGTCTTTGCTTAAAAGGTCTCGTAAACATCGCTAGTGGTTAAGTGTTTTGAGAACGCGCTGTTCGCGAGCTTCATAGCGCTGCATGCACTTCGCCTTCTCCTGGTTAAGGCGACGTCGAGTTCGTGCGCTGATGCTTGCTCGCTGACTCTGAGTCTTGTTGTGACATACGGCAGCACTGCTGGCGCATTCAGTCATACTCATGCCGTCCACTCGCCGACTCCGAAACCACCTGAAATTTAGTAAAACCTGCAACAATAGCGTCGGTCCTGGCAAGGGGAGAGGCATTGCTCACTTTAAATTACAAACTGTCGGGGAATTCTGAAAATAAATGCTATTGTCCAAATAATTTCGTACAGAATGCAAAATTTGGGGCTAAAACGCGGGGAAATTTAGGGGCAATATAAAATGGGCTATAATCTCCTCCGGCGGAAATTTGCAGCCGTCAGTCAAAAAATTGCAACTGCCTATCTGCCGCCTACTTTTTAGCCAACGACGACGGACGCTGACTTCAAACATCGAACTTTGCTGCTTAACCTCCAGTGCATTGTAACGGTATGCACGAGCTGTAATAACCAGAATGAAACATTTAGCTTGCTGTAGCAGTAGCAAAAAAACAGTAGCGTACGTTGCGTTGTGTATTTGCAAGTTTAACAAATTTCAGCCGAATTTCAGCAAAAAACTTGTTATACTGCAGTCGGTAAAACTGGCTAGAAAAATCGAGTAAAACATTGCCAATCCGATCAGCGAAAGAACTGGCAAAACAGTCGTCACTGTTTAGATCGAAAACATTAAGATCATTAATAATAATAAATGTACAAATCATCAGTTTATAGGCCACGCTTGTTAACGGCGACACGCAATGACTGACACTTCGAAAACAGCAAAAATCATAAAAAGATGATATCACTCACCATCACATCGCCTAACTGTCAATGTGATGTTGAATAATATCAACTTTTTATGATTTTTTCACATTTACAGGTCACGTGACATTGGGCATGCGCCGTAAACTTTTGGCCCTTAACATGTTACGATGACGATTAAGGACCGTTTGTAGGTAAAATTTTTATACAGGGGCGTGTCAGTCATTGCGTGTCGCCGTTAACAGGCGTATAAATAAACTGATGTTCTGTACATTTATAGGCCTATTTGCTGTTTTATTACTAAAATTAAGCTTCATCGTAGGTGGTGAATAATAGTTTATCTGTTCTGCACGGCTATGAAGATGCAAAGCCTCAAAGATTTTGGGGTCATGACTTTGATCTTTTGGACTCGGCGTGGACACTTTCCTATTGGTGGTCAATGATGACCATGCGTCTATCTTGCACCGTTATGAAGATATAAAGCCTCAAAGTTGTGTTCAGCCCATGTTAAGGGCCAGAAGTTTACGGCGCATGCCCAGTGTCACGTGACATGTAGGTGGGGGGTCAAAAATGACAACATATTTGGAGTTCCAGATGCCATATTGGCTATTCACTATACAACTTCTACGGGGTTACGATGACGATTAAGGACCGTTTGTAGGTAAAATTTTAATACAGGGGCGTGTTTTTAAAGGCTAAAACGTTCACTGCGCATGCGCCGTGTCACGTGACCTGTAGACAGGGGTCAAATATAACCACACATTTGGAATTTTCATGGCCATATTGTTTATTCACTGTACAACGTTTATGGGTCTACGATGACGATTAAGAGCCGTTTATAGGTGAGAATTTTATACAGGAGTGTTTTGGGCCAAAAATTTTAGTCCGTTTTTGGGTCCAATTTTCGACTTTGTGGGGATTTTTCAGGGATTAGATATTAACTTTGAATTTTCTACCCCTAAAAAGGCACACCCTTGCGTAAGACCGCGTCGTTTGAGCCATCGTGCGTGAAAATACGCCGGGCGGTCTGACCTGTAAGCGTGTCATTAAAAAAAGTATACAGCTGTATTTAAATAAGAAAAATTTTCGTTATATTTCACCTCTTTGCCGAGAAGCCCTCAATGGACGGATTTGCATGAAGTTTTGCACAGGGGGTCGTCTCGCGGACGTAATCACGTGTTTCAAATTTTGTGACGATCGGTTAATTGAGGGGTTTCGGATCTGCGAGGTTTCGAATTTTGCCATTCTCCATTGACTTAGCATGTCGCCGTTAACACAGGTCTGCGTTACCGCGCGCCTGTGATTTTGTCGTGTTGAAGAATTTGTTTTACGTACCTGCCGTATTACCGACGAATGCAAAGTGTGATGTTGTTTACGTTTAGACGCATTATTATCGTCCTGCAATTTACTTCGGAGCTTTTGTCACTGGTCTGTGCTCAACGTAGGCCTACAGTTAGTCTGCCCAACGGCGTAATAATGTCCTCAAATGCATGTCCGTGAATGCAGAAAGACTAATAGCCAGCGACGTTACGTCAATACACGGGATTGATAGTTCACTGTATACATTGCATTGAACCGACTACATGTACTTGGCCGGTAGAATCGCGTACGGTGTACCAGGCAGATGACGTTCGTTCGATAGAAGCTTAAAAGCAGTCTTCACGTCATTGGACACACGTCGCTGCTGCTGCTGCTGCGCGTCACCCGTTGCCAGTAGCTACCGTCCCGCTGCAGTCGATTGACGATCATTAGAACGGGACCGACTATCGCCGTGCAATGCATTCAACTAGGCCCTATATTTGGCAACGCTGCTGTTGTACAGTCTATTAATATATATTGTAGTAGTGACGCAAATTTAATGTGTAATCTGTGGCCTTCCAGTCTTCCTGCAGCGACAGGGTATGCTGCACCCTGTCGTATCCAGGAGAATTGTTCCCAGGACCAAATAAAAACGTCGAGAGCGAGAGAATGTCACGTTGAAGACGCCAGTCCGATCTGTTATTTCTGTCATATCAATAGACACGAACTGAAAAAAATCTTTCCACAAACGCCGCATTTCTTTGAATAAATGTATTGGCTGAGGTTTTAGCTTTTTATCTTAAAAATCGCTTGAGTTAAGAAGCTTTGACTTTGACTTGAGTCAAATATCACTTGACTATAGCTTAAAGGTGATGTTTCGGTGTAGAATCTGCTCAATCCAGACACTGTCGGCAGTTTACCTTCTCAACTAGACAGCTATGACAGTCTAAACAAACAACAAGCCCCGTCCCCTAATCCTCCTATCGATACAACCCAGGGATGAAAGGAAAGGTACCTAACGATACAATGTTTATTTTATTTACTTATTCATTTCCACTGATGCAATGACAACAGAGCATGACAGTCAGAGAACACTGGCAAGAAACAACTGCCACGCAACAAGTGAAGGACAGCAAGGTTCAATAAAGAGCACTTACTGCTGCCCAACTAAGCTAAGTAGGAAATACAGGGAGAGCAATAACTCAATTAAGTAAAGTCAGTAAAACTCCTATACAACAACATAATAACAGATTGTAAAACGAATGCTTTGATTTGTCTAGGAAGAATGTGAGTTTATAAAACGTACGAACAAAACTATAAAGGCCTAAAACACAATCATTCCACACTGAATCTAATTACTAGCTCTGCAAGACACCGTCGGCAGAGCTGAGCAGTGATTAGCCTACTAGTATCGCGGAACAATGCTTCAAAAATATTTTCACAAACAGTTTAGATAGATGGAATATAATTTATTAATTTCAGTGGCATGTATAAACCGTACGAATTAAGCATTCGCCCGTCAAGAATTCTGTGTTCAGCGTAGACGGGGTATCGTTTTCCTGCCATTGTACGACAGAGCCTATGATCATCAGGACACAAACAAGAAGTATGAAATAATGGTCAGTTGCATCATTTGCATGACGTTATCAGTTCGTGACGTATTGCGGACGCGGTCTCGAGTAAATATTATGTACTCTGCCAAACTGTTTTTTAATTACTTACTGAGCGGTTGAGTAGAGACCTGGACAAATGCGTGCAGGGCTGCGCGGTACGTCGCCTAGAGCGGAGAGGTGAGATAAAAAGAGGAGAGAGAGAAAGAAAGGCTTTAACACAATTAGACAGTGGCGTTATATATATAGGCCTAGCCGGCTAAAATATACAGATAGGCTTGTAGCTGGCTATACGCACTAGCTACCTGGGCTGTGCGACGATGTGCGCTGTTGAATAATTATAATAACAACACAAATAATAATAATAATAACGATACAATTTACAATAGGTCGTCGTCGTCGTCGTTAAGTCGTAACACGGCGAATCGAGTCAGCAGTGCGTGTCGACTGCGCGCCTCTCAATGCAATAACTGTACACAGCCAAGGAGAGGACGAATATCTTAATGTCTGCATGCGCTTGTTTCGTACAAGTTTTGTTATAGGGGCCCCTGACTTTAGAGAGAAATGGAGTTTAGCTTTATTTTGAATTCGATGTGCCTAAGCAGTATTACAATATTACAATATTACAATAAAGATCATGCTAAAAGACTTTTGACGCTGTTTATGCACATTTTTATTACGGTATTTCTTACGGTAATTCTACCACCATTGCTCATTTTTTGGTCACGACGCTTACAGTGAGTGGCGCAACCTTAGCCTGAACCATAACCATGATCTCCGACCTTTTCTTCTAAAACTAAAACTAATGTTATTCTTGCACCGAAAACGTTCACGCCAATTTAGTTTTCCACGTTTTTCGTTCTCGCGTTATTAACTTATACCGGACAGACGGACGGGCAAGACCCGTAATACCGCCTATTAGAACCGTCCAAAACGGACGCATAATTTAAATGTTTTAACGGTGACTAAAGAAGTGTAGTAATCGTTTACAAAGCCTGCAGCGTCAAAACGTTTATAGGTTAAGGCGAAAAGCAAAGTGATCATTAATTTTAGTTTTGCCTTCGGCAAAAAGTTGTTACATTCGTTACAGCCACAATGGTGTATAGTAAGCATGCGCTTATTCTTGCAATGTTATTTTGACCTTGTTCGACTGATGAATTAATTAATTTTTGTTAATTGAAAAAATTATTTTTTACGAACGATAACTAAGTACTAAACAAAAACGTCCCGACATAAACAAAATCAAAACCAAAAAATAAGGATGAGGCTAAATAAAAAATGTTCAAAGTCAAAGCGTATTAAAAAGTTAGAATAAGTTCGTTTAATTTTTTATTTTTTTTCTGTTTGCTAGCCACGGCCAGTAATTCGGTGATTGTTTTGAAATGGTTATGTAATCTGTAATATAAAATGCTTTGTTTCTTTAAATTAAAATATCGGTACAATAAAAATGATTACAAACTTAAAAGATAACAATCTTAGCTAGAAAAAATAAAATGATTATTTTTAAGCTGATTAAAACCAAAATAAAAACGCATTTTAAACTAAACTAATATTGTAGCCCATTGCTACCTTAATTACATTTTACAAGAAATATTAATTACATTTAATTACATTAATACTAATTAATTAATTTAGAGTAATACTTAATTACATTTTACAAAAAAATACATTTTATTTTTTTGAACACGTTGATAAGATTTATAACGATAACAGTTTTAAATGTGACGAATGACAGTTATCACTGGTGATGCATCACTTATTATAGAAGTTTAGAATTTGATAGTTATGACGTCCATGACACGAAAATATTGAGAAAATATAGTCAATATCAGTTGAAACAGTGTCCGATTGGTCATTGTGGCCGTGTATCATAGCTGCAAATCACACTGCAAGATGCCTTGCTATTTTGAGTGTAAAAGACACGCAAATCTTACGCTGCACTGATTTAAAGGCCCAGTGCGATAGAAAGGGTTAAAACATCCGGCGAGCGGTTGTTTATATCCGTACAGGTGACATAGACAAGCTTCTATATACTGGGCTATACACCTAGCTACTCGCTAAGAGACGCATTTTTTCTGCATCGTCGAGTTGACAGCAAGCAAGCATTTATTGAGCCGGTGGCCAGAAGCCCCCACACTGCTGTGTGAGAATGTACAGCGAATAGTCAAACTGGCGTTACTGGCAGGCAGGCGTGTGAGCTTCGCGTTTCGTCAATGACTTGGCAATGTGTAGGCCCGTACGTATTGCTAGTTGTTAGAGCAATGTCGCGCTAGAAGATGACGATGTTAAGATTGTACATCTGAATTGTAGGCCTATCCTGCACCAGGTGCCATCTGCCATTCCTCGATCGCTCTGAAGTCTGTTCTTCAGGTAGCTCTCAACGATGCTAATCGTGCTACGGTATTGTATTCATATATGTATGGCTGCTAGATTTGTTTTGTTCTGCGGTAAAAATGTCTGACGATTATGGTAAATTAGCAGAGAGGAGGAAAGAGAAAGGGAATGGGAGGAAGGGAGGGTAGGAATTCCGAGAAAAAGAACCAAGACGAATCTCCGTCGCAAAATACTGCGTACGCTAAGGCCGTACGGTGGAATAGGCCTTACAATGCATGGCTGACTTAAATGGTTTGCGCGGCGTCTGTAGCACAACCATGCCACGAAACGACACAACAATCATTAACCTCATCATCATCATCATCGACAACCGTGGGCTCAATGCCCGTTGGTGTCTGACACCATTGTTACTATCGCTGCCCACCGCTGCCTATCTAGGGCAGCGTGGCTTAACTCCTGCAGGGTTGCCCCACACCACTGCTCAATGTCATCTGACCATTCT
>Ga0209367_1013456_pt1 | contig 10519 bp, 8 predicted proteins | sample WorMetLIZISLAND2_FD_187412 | JGI IMG/M metagenome (GOLD analysis project Ga0209367, IMG submission 187412) | Marine gutless worms symbiont microbial communities from Max Planck institute for Marine Microbiology, Germany - Olavius geniculatus... ...
GCTTACGGGCTACGGGGTGAACGCCTAGTGTGGCTGATTGGGGCGGTGGTATGTCTGCTTGCTGCAAACCGCGGGTCCAATTGTTCGTTCGCGCGGGCAATGGATGGCCGCATAGTGCGTTGCGGTATCATTAGCTCATGCCAATCAGCTGCCACTTCCAAGATCGTAAAGCGCTTCTGGTCTTGAAGAAGCATGTAAGAAGCGCTATAACAAGTACGCGGACTTTACCCTTTTTACCTTTTCACTGTTTTTTTAACAGTATCAAACCGTATCAAAACCGCGGTTTTAGGCTCTCTACTGACAGTTTTGGGTTTCAATTTCGACGGAGCAGCTCCAGTGTCTTGACTGTGCTGTGAATGTAAAATAGCATGCCGTGGCAAGACGAGCGGCGCCACCGCAACTCGTCTCACCTGCTCCTCTCGCCGCTGGTGTTACGCCAAGATCAAACTGAGACCGCCTGTGACACTGTACCCCATGTATGATGAAGAGAGTGAGGCTTAAAACGATTGAATGAAGGAGTGTGAGAAAGCAGTCGAGTGTCCATGAGCAATGCACTGAGAGTAAAACTCTGTTTACAGCTGCAGAAGTGCTGGTGATACGAGGTGAGATGGCATGACCAGTTACATAATATCTATTACAACAGAAGCGAGCACTGGCGGCCGCACTGAGCGCAGTTGCATAGTCACTGGTATGTGGTGCTGTTGTAAACTACTGAAGTCCTGTTCTATGTCTAGTGCCCTGAGCATGAACAGAGTTGTTCTAACAGGTGTGAGTAGAGACTACTTGTTTGTAAGCCTAATCCAGGGCTGGACGTCGTTCACTGTGACCGAGCAATCACGTGCGTGTGTTTCTGCATGTGTTGTTTGATCTCCCTGTCTCTGTCTGGTCTACAGATGCTTAGCTTGCATTCTGAGCAGTAATAATGCAAGTTTGCCTCATTCCACGCCATCTGTCTGCCCCGTCATGGCAGTCACTGACACTTGCTCAATGTTTAAAAGGCATGCATGTTGTTAAGTAACCCTGCGTCACTAGTGGACGTCGTGAGTCTGTCTCGTCCACCCTCTCAGGAACGTGCTGTCTCCTGCCTACCAAGGGAGTTTGTGTTTAGCATGCCTCCAGTGCAGTGTGTCCATCACTGGATGTCCACCCTGGTTTTGGTGCTCGTCAGAAAACCGAACCATACGGAGCTAAAACCGCGGTTTTTCCCCAAAACTGAAACGGTACCAACCGACCTTGGCCAGTGTGATACCATAAGAACACTAGTTATGAGGCACGTTTTGCATTTTTTATTTCTCTGAGATTTTCTGAGAATATCTGAGATGCTGCGTAGAATTCGCGTTTCGCACCTGCCTTTTTTCTGAGATTCTCAGAGAAACTCTGAGAATCTCAGAGAAATAAAAAGTGCGAAACGCGCCTATGATCTAGTATTCTCGAGTAATGTTCATTACACTAAAATGTCAAACTCTATGCACAGTGCACATCTCCTCATCAAATGTCACTGAGCTGGACATCACAGGCTGAATAGTAGTTCAAGCCCTGGGTATACAGCACATAATTGGCCTATTCCTGCAGCAATGATAAATGACAGTTATACAAGTACTGATAATGTATCTTTGCAAATTATAATAACAATACAGATGCAAACAGAAGATTCAGCCAAAAAATGCAAGTATAAAAACCAAGCTGAACAGTAAATATTCAAACTGGAACTAAATAAAACAATAAGAGCAGGCAAGACAGCAGCAGAGAGATTGAAAAGAATCCGAACAGAAAAAGATAGAAACAACAAACACTCCGAACAGATGATACTATCACTTACGGAGATTGCACAAACATCAGAAAAAGACAGATGACAAAATCTATGACAAAAACCAGCTGCATGATGGCTACCTGCCCTCGCCTAACCTGACCTGACCTTACTATACAACAAATACATGAAACACTGTGGCATTAATCTCATAATACATTCAAATATTACATTTATTAGTCATTCCAAGGTGTTATTTTTTTCTACACAACATTAATGTTTGTACCTTACCTTCTCTTCGTCTTCCGAAGGCACATTTGCAATTGGTGTGTCCTCAGTGTCAACTGCCTCGCTCTCTAGTGCTACGGTACTGTCGGTGGACATACTGTCTACACATAGATGCATCAGCAGTGACAATTAACCTAACTTATTCACTACACACATTAGTCACACATTGCAATACCTCAGAAAAGAAGATATGACAGATACAAGTAATTATTAAAAATCAAACTGAGCAATCAGCATTGTTTTGGTTATTTCTCTGCAAAACAACATTCAGCATCCAGCTTCTGTTTAACTGACACATTTTCCCAATTACTCCAGGTAACAATTACCTGAAAAGTTTACTCCTCAAGACTGGCGTAACACAATTTATGTCGCTGTTAAAACAAGAAATTTGAGCTAATGCTCACGAGACACGCGAAAGCTATAGCAGTTCCGGTTCAGTACTTTAGCTGAAAATTGGGGTGTTCATGCTAAGTTAATATACAAATACGAAATTCTTTATCCGAATCGCATAACAATAGTAGTGTGGCGCCACCTTGTGAATGATATAGACTTGTGTCGCAGCCCGAAATCGCCAAAAAATCCATAAAACCCCCTATTTTGGCATTCAAGGTCGTCCAAGGTCAACTGAATTGGGTGCCAATCGAGAGCCAGTGTACGACTTCCTATTAGTAATTAATAGTAACCTAGGCGCTATCTCGCACCGTTATTGAGATACAGCAACTTATTGGCCAAAAATCGCAAATTATGCCCAGCCCCCTCTCATTTAGCACCCTCGTTCGGGGTAACCCCTTCGAATTTATGGGAAAGCTTTACGGTTCCTAAAACTAGAGTCTTCCAGGCAGCCGATGGTGAAGATCTGGTGACTCTAGTTGCACCGTTTTTGACTGATCCACCTGTGTGACAGACAGACAGACGGATAGACAAACGGAATTGCGATGGCTAAGATGCGCTAAAAGCAGTAGCTGCTTTCGTGCGTAAAAATGGAGTAAATCATAAATTGTTGCAAAATCTGTATTGTTGCCAAAGATAGAATAGAGAAAAACCGGGTGATTTCATAATAAACTAGCTGTTGTAAGAGGGCAACTGGAAAACAAAACAGTAAAACAAAGATTAAATACCAGTATACAGTACAGTACACAATTACAAATAAGTGAAGTGACTGACTGCAATACATACTCTGTGATGTGTCGGCTTTGGTAGATGCTGACGTTGAACCTTCGAATACACACTCATCAGGATTCTCTCCTTTACTTTCAACAGCCTACAAAAAAAACAAATGCCAACTATAAATTACAGTCACATACATTATTGCCTCCAACCCCTTGCACTGTGTGTTACCCCATACACTGATGATTGAAAATAAGAAAATGGATGAGACACATGACAAAAGCATTTTGCTTTATCAATGCCAATGGGGACGACGTGCTTATAACAACCTCAACATCAAACCAAATCAACACTTTAAACTGAAGCCGGGACTGCTGGGTCATGCCAACATGCCAAGTCTTGAATTCAGGCAGTAGTAAAGGTTAACTGGTACAGATAACTGACAAAAGATAGGTAACAGTTACAAGCTGAAGAAATACATGTCTTGCTTTAAATTAATTACTAGTTGTAGTTGTAGTAGTACGGTAGCTTAGTTGTAACAGTTGTTGCAGTAGTAGCAGTAAAGTTGTACTTAGTCATCTATCATCATCACTGCCCGACGATTTTTCAAAGTTTTATTAAGTATAACATACGAAGTCGTTAATGCTATTTGCCATCCACATAGATGGATAAGTAAGCAAAGCTAATGCTAATTTCCATCCATGGACAGATGTAAAGAATATTAGAAAAATGTATGAAAAACTATCTATCCTTGTAGATATAAATGTATGTGCCCATAGGCCCTGTGGTGACAACACATTCTGAAAAGATGCCATTCTAAATGTCCACTATTCAAAAAAACCACCACATTAGGGACAGAGGTATAGATAGGTTTAGTAATATGTTAGGGTTAGCATTAAGATCAGTGTCAAAAGTTAGTTTAAATTATTAAGAATTACCTACTATCCTTAAATGTCCATGGCCACGGTCAAACTCACTAGCGCAACTTAAGTAGCTCTTAGTCATAATTAGACATTTCACCTTGCATATATAATATGTTGATTTAAGCTCTGTAAATATATGAAATTAATGCCTGATTGAGATGAAAATATGGCCTTACATTGCGTTATGTAAAATTTTTCAAGGCACACGCACAACTGGTGATGTCAACAGCCTAGCCCATAAACATCGTGAACATTAATGGCCTAGCCAGTGACGTCAATAGATAAGGCCAGGCCATTAATTATAGATGCATGATCACCATAGACCACCCATAGGAAGTCGACCAGATCAGAAAATTATGCACTTTTAGGAAAATAAATAAAATCTATATGTTAATTTTGGCGTCCATGGACCTTTAATCTCACAGCAATGAGATGCATTTAAAGGACAGTCGAGAGTCTCGGGAGCTTCAATGTCTCGCCGAGATATTTTCCATGACGTATGGTGAAATACATTGACAATGAAAAAAATTATACGAATTAATTAACTTGCACCATGGTAAGCGCTTTCTATTTGTGATAATGTGGGTTTTTGCACTTTATTTTGATAATTATCACTGAATAATTAACGGCTTGCACCATAAAGAATTGCAACTGCAGCGCTGTAGACATGAGCCATTATGTGTATCGCAATTTGCAAGCAACTGAAATTAGTAAACTACAGCTGATTGTAGCCTTACACGTCATCTACGTTTAGCTGATAGTATTCATTCCGACATTATACACTTTATCTTCATAGCGACTAGGTGATTTTATGATGAAAAAAGACTGACATGACATAATTCTGCTTTATGATAAATAAGTAAATGAAAAAGTAAAAACACTGTAAATGAATATGTCTAAACCACAAATGTCATGCTGGTTAGTATCGCTCTAACTGCAGCTACAGTATGCACGGCGCGCGCCAGCACAAAACGTCTCGATGAGACACAATGGGCCAAGACCCGAGACGATACCTACTGGGCCGAGACCGAGACATATTGCTCCGAGACCGAGATGAGACCCCGAGATGCATCGGTCCGAGACCGAGGCGTGGAGAATTTTGTCCGAGACGAGACGTTAGTACGTCTCGAGACTGTCTAGATACCGAGACGTCTCGACCGAGACCACATCCCTGCTTCTGAAGTACTCTAGAGTGAGGCAGTATTCTGCACATTCACCTTTGCGGCTACGGGTAAAAAAACGGATTGTGGACGTGCAGATCTCGCAACACGTAACACATTTAAGCTGAAATTATTAGCTTAACCATACTCTAACCGCATGCCTAACCCTAATCTTAACGTTATCCATAACCTAGCCTTAACGCTGGCGTAACATCCGCAGATGCGCACATCCGCCGATCCGCTTTTTACCAGAGCCTCGATATGCTTATATTTCCGTCCGTGCAAACGGAAAATAACAGCGTGCGTACGCATACCGTATGTAAAGCAAGCACCTTTCTCAGTCTCTCTACTAAAGCTGACTTGACGCCAGTCTTTTCAAGACCACGCTTCTCAAGTTCATTTTTTAGGTCGATCACTCGTAAATCAGCAATTTTCTTCCCCGAAATATCGTCCGACATTTTCCACTTCTCAGGAGCCACGTAAACTGCATAGAATGTTTAATTTAATTTTTTTTCAATAGCCTTTTAGGCGACACACCGCGACATTGAGACAAACCTGTTGTAGCGTGGTCTGTATGTCTGTCATACAGCGCTGTATTTAAATGTTTTAACCGATAAACGTTGAGGTACCATTCGGACTAATTTTTTGGTGTCAAAAACTGATCTGTGGTCTTTTTATCCCAAGCGCACCGCAATAATAATTACTTACGGTATAGGCCTAAGTGCTTGGTTTTTCTGTGCCTTTTTGCCGACCGCAAAAGCACGGCAGCAATTTTTAAGACCAATACCAAGAAACCAGCAATTCAAGAACCAAGACCAAGATACCAGACCTTAATAAGACCAAGACCAAGTCAGCACGCAGTTCAAGTAGGGTAGGCTAATGCCAAAAACGGTTTTTTTTACTTTTTTCCACGTGTGTAAACTCAAATCATCGAAAAACACATTATTTTATTAGACAGGCCTTATATGTGGTTTTTATCAACTATTTACCAGAAAGCAGTTAAATTCAAAAAGCCGGTAATTTCAGCTATATAGTCATTTTAGGCAAAAGACAAATAACCAGCACCCAACAAGTTTCGTTAAAATTGTTTTTAGCTTTTGGACAAACTATGAGATGTTTCCGTTTGCATGTTTTTTTAGACTTAGATTTATTATGTATCTTGTGCTTGCGTTGTTAAAAGTTGCGCTTGTCAACTTTACATTAAACGAATATATGATGATGATGATGATGATGATGTCGTTAGGATAGCCGACCGTATTGGCTGTCAGTGAACTTGAAGGTCGTCTAAGGTCGATGATTTTCATTTTATTTGAAATGGCGTATGAAATTGCATATTAGTGATCAGTATAGCAACCTTGGCCCTATCTCTCACCGTTTCCGAGATGTAGTCACTTTTGTAGCTTGAAACTTTACACTAAAAATTGCGGCCAAACCGCTGAAGATATGGAAACATATGGTTACTATTGACAGCCTATAAGAAGTTGCTAGCGCCCCATCCGATGCTACCATCGTTGACCCCCTACGACTTACCGTTTAACCACAATATTGCACATATTGACATACTTAGTGCATTATATGACTCTTCATGGTCATCCAAGGTCATAAACCTGGCAGTCGCTCGCTCAAACTTATGCGACGTTCATCAATCGCGCCGCACCGTCTGATGGCATGGTTGGTAATATCGTCAGATGGTGAATCTTCACCGTGTCTGCTTTCGTGCATAACAACTAGTACGATCGTTGTTATTTGATTATAGTTATTTAAGCGAAAAAAATTAGCGTAGTTGTCATGCACAAAGCAGACACGATTGACAGAGAACGCTCTCGACCGGTAGGGAAGACGCGCTCAATGTTAAACTTTCGCAATACGGCTTCGATTCGGATACGTGTTGGCGTGACGTCTCCAGTACAGTAGGCCCCCTATAGCTGACATTTTTTCATCTTCCGTGAGCACTATTGGACCTAAGTAAACTGCCACTTCTTGCATAATGCGAAAGGTGCTAGTATCGTCGTCCTTGCTACTGTTCGTGGAACCATCTTCATCGCCGTCGTCGGACTCCAGATTTTCCAGCAGTCGTAGCTTCTTGTTTGCAGGTTCCAGACACACTTATGACGATGGTGTCGCTTGATCGTTTGATATTCACACTGTTATGGTTGCCAGATAGTCAGATGTGATTCCACCAAAATGTCCGCCCAAAATGCTCACAGATAGGCCTAACGGGTAGAATGCAGGAGCAAAATGCTCTTGCGACGCATTCAGGTTCCAGAGCGACGAATATTACACTTTACAACTGAAAGATAAATAAACGCATATTACGGACAGTTTAAAAATACAACCTGGAAAATTTTGCCGCTCGAGCGACTCGGCTCGAACATTTTGCGGCTCAGCTTTTGCGGCTTCGGCTTCGACTTCCTATTAGTGATTAATAGCAACCTATTTCTATATCGCACCGTTTTGCCACAATACATCCGTGACAAACAGACGGACAGACGGACAGACGATGACAACCATAGCAATAGTTCAACCGTAAGTATGGTTAACTAAAAAGTGAAAAGACCGGCCGGTTTTTTTAATTTAGCTCCTCAATTACGCCAGATCTAAGACCAAAACCAGTGGCGATGCTAGCCTCAGATATCTGGGGTGGAATATCGCCATGGCGAGCGCGGAGCGCGAGCGATAACGGAAGTCTGGGGCAGAGCCCCCAGCTGGGCCCATGCAGGGACAGAGCCCGGCCCTGTCACGAGAAACTTTTTTGCTTTTTGAGATTCAATGAAAGACGCAAATTTGGTCGCTTTTCTAAAATTCCGAAACATAAAAAAATCACACAGACATCTGCATGTGGTATCTTTGCAAAAATAAAGTTTAGTCTAAGCCGCAGTACGTCATAAATTAATTAATTGGCATAAATAACTATGCCCAGGCATTGGATCGACTGTTAAGTTACTCGTCGTCAGAATGCTGCATGATGCTCGATGCTTTGATCTTCGTTGTCCGTATGCCACGTCGTCGCTCATATGCGGGAGTCATATGACTCATATCTCCGGCGTTTGGCATCGAAAAAAGCCGGTATAAATGTCCAATCAGAGTATGACACTGTTATTGTCGTCTTCACTCACTAATCACTAAGTATAGTCGTAGACGTGCGTTCTGTCCCTTTTCCGACTTCGTGACAGTTCCGTGTGCGGCTGGCGGCGAACATAGGACAGTGAGCGGGCCGCGGGCATGACCAGCAGTCCAGCAAAACAGACGGCACTGTCGCTAAGTCGCTTAATGACATAATATTATAACACGGTTTTCGTCAGCTAAATTAAGTGAGCTGAGATTTCCGAACTGTATTAGTAAACACTGAATCAACACTAAATACCTTTCTGTCAACTAGAGTTTTTGAAAATTTGAACACACAGCACCATCTGTGGCCACGAAACTTGAGAAGTGTGGGAAGGGCTAAAGCAAAACTGGGAGACTGTGTCACCCACGGCCTCAGCCTAGAACAGCCACTGATCAAAACACTAGAAAAACCTGTCTTACGAAAACTGTCTTGAGACACGACACTGTCTTATACGACTTAACATTCCTGGTCGACTGTACCAAACGTTGGCGACGTGGCGTAGACTGTGCCATCGTCACACACATGACTGCAGTCGTAATTTATGAAAACAGTACGAGTGTGAGGTAATTGTCGTAGTAATAAACGGCAGCGAGGTATTGAAAGAAACCCTCTCCGTCCAGCTCCTAGACACTTTCCTATGTCCATCCTCGATAATTTACTATCATACCTATCCCACTTTTGTGGTCTCGATCCCTCTTTCGACATTTCCAAATTCAATTCATAAGTCTACCACTGTGCAGAGTGTGGCACATAGACCTATGAATTACTATATACGCGGCGACTATTTATCCGACAGCCGTACAAATAGCCTGTAGGCTGTCGGATAAATAGTCCACAGTATGTCATGTGGACTCTATATTCGTACATTTAGTATATCAGCATAAAACAGTAAATACACATTTAATGCAATAAACTATTTCATATAAAAACATCAAATTACGATAAACAGAAATCGCCTTCACACACTAACAAAACCTGTGAGATCAACCAATGATGAGCTTAGGAGTCAGGACTGATGCTGCTACGCCAAGTACATAACTTCAAAAAGTAGCAAATTACAACGAATTGTGAACAGCAAAAATGCATTCTACCCAACAAAAGATATGTCTGTAATCTGGCCAAGGGAGGAGGGTCGTGAAAATTCACGCAACACACATAGACGACGGTTGTCTCTTGACATTTACGTCGCCTTCTGTAGCTGTCAGATCACTGTCAGACCACGTTACAGCGCGTTTGTCTGTAAGAGAAACGATATCAAATGCTCAGCGTATTGGCAGCGTGGGCGCTAAACGTGGTAACAGTGGGAGCATATGGGCGCATTTAAAATGTGAAGGTAAGAGTCTATATTTTAGATGTAGCCTACATTTTAAAACAGTGTTTTATTTCTTTGCTATATCGTAACGTAGCAGGCGTCTCTGAGACAGTGTTCAGCTGTTCAGTAACTTCAGTTTCTCAGCGACCTGGTTGTACAGCACGTCCACAACGAATGGAAACAAGCGGAGTTCGGGCCTTCATCTGCGGGAAGATTAAGTTCTACAGTCGATGATCTGGCACTGCAGGCGCATCAGGTGAGATACCTGCAGTACTGTTATTGACAGACTAATCCACGGCCTTAGGGTGCAGCGTCGTCACTTTTGCCGTCGGCAATCACAGAGGCGCGCTGAGTGTGGCGACCTGCAAGGGCTGCTAGTGCTGGCACTAAAGGCAAGGACGAGCGAGCAACTATAGGCCTAGCACACCGTGGGCCCAGTACGTAGACTATAGGAGATCGACACTCTACAGCATGTGCGAGCGGCGACTGTCAGTGCTCACCGTCACGCTGTGCTGAACATGCCGAGTTACGGCTCTCGCACATCTGCGACGATGATGAGGCAAAAAAAGTGAAACAAGCTAAAATTTAGTGCAAAAGATCACAATGGTTGCGATGAAGTAAAAGAAAATAGGACCTCGCTGCAAGTTTGAACAAAATGCACAACACTTTCACGACTGTCGTACGTGCAATAAGATAAAATAGGCCTAAACTAATTGCAGACAATTAGTTTGCTGGTGCTACACACTTGCTAAGGCAGGACTGGATGTCGCCATCACCAACATGAGATTTCCAGTTAGCGATTTGTTAACTTGTGTCAACCAGTTGTGTGTTAAAGAATGGCAACAACTGTGGAACCAGTGTACATCAAATAAA
>Ga0209367_1013457_pt1 | contig 10518 bp, 6 predicted proteins | sample WorMetLIZISLAND2_FD_187412 | JGI IMG/M metagenome (GOLD analysis project Ga0209367, IMG submission 187412) | Marine gutless worms symbiont microbial communities from Max Planck institute for Marine Microbiology, Germany - Olavius geniculatus... ...
GCAGCAGCAGCAGCAGCAAAGCGCGTTGGGTCGCCGAGCTGCGGAAGTAGTTTAGCTGTCCAACACATCAGTTCGCGGCGGCTGTAGACCCATAGAACGAACGAGCGCCTAGAGGCGTGTTCGCAGCGACAGAAATGAAAAGAAATGATACAGTGATGCTGATTATTCTGCAGAGCGAGCGTCTGAAACACATCGCAAACAATCCGATGTCAGTCACCAACGACAATGACAATGACAGATGGCTGTTTTGACTTTTAGCTACGCTTAAAATAGAAAAAAAATATTCGCACTTTCTTCGATTCAGCGATCTTCACATCTGTCCGGGCTGAATGTTTTGCTACGTGCCGTATAGGGGCACTAACCACTTACCTTGACCCTAAAGGATCACAGACCGCTCGCATATGAGACGCATAGGCCTATAGCGTTAGCCTATAAATTTAGTAAGCTGCAAGATTAGTTCGATTACCCAGTTTCAGACTGCATGAAGTTGAAATACGGACTCGGCCACTGTCTATAGGCCCATATACTTGGGTGTGGCTGTAGACGAATGTCTTGAACAGTGAGCCTGCATAACAATATAGCACATCAGTCCGACGTATTACCCATGTTGGCATAAGCCTATACGCATATATCTACAGTCAGGCGCTCCAGACAGTCCCATGGGACAGTCAATGCGAGCGCCGACAACGAAATCTTATCGGCGTAAAACGCTTGCGTTGTGCTATTCTATCATCTGCGCAACGGCGTCGTGGGTTAAAACGTAGGCCTATAGGCCTAGGCGGGACAGAAGGTTGCATTTTCCCGACAGACAGCAACAAATTTCCGACAGAGGAGATTATGAATACACAAAATTTTAATTTTGCTTTTACACTGGCCCAAAATAAGGTTTTTGGCTCCACATTTGACATTTTTCGTTTAACATTTTTCGACAAGGGAAATATTTGGGCCTATTAACAATTTTCCAACAGCTCAGAATGTAGGAGGCGATTGACTCAGTCCCTTTCTTCCTCTCTGCCATCACGGCCGGCGCACTGGTCGTCAACCCCACGGAACCTGATCAGCGTAAAACGCTTGCCTTGTCTGTCTTATTCTATCATCTATGCTATACGTCCACTCTAGCCCGACTGTATTGCCTGCATACAAGCATACGTCCACACAGCACTAGCCTATATAAGTCGATTCTCATTCTTACAGTCATCTTTCTTTGTCGAACAGCGTTACACTGCCGCGAAATGCGCTATTGTTGTCTGTCTGTCCGTCCGTCCGTCCTTCTATACACATGCAGTACGTTTAAGTGTTCCTGGTCGTAAATGCGTGTTCAAAATGACTGAAGTAAAATGAACTGGAATCCATTGGTTAGTTCATTTCAGTTCAGTCCAGTTTAAATTACTTCATTTCTGTTACTCCCAACACACAAAACAGCATTTTGAAAGACCGGAAAAATAACATTGGATTTAAAACTGCAATGATAGGTCCACGAAGCGCCGACCTAATATTTTTCTGCCGTCCTCTGACATTTGACTTTTCGAGCTGAAAACTGGCGCGTATACCGGCTACTCCTGCCCTGGGGACGTTCACACGAATTTTTGTTTTATACGCCCTCTTTGTTTTCGAGCTAAGAACCAATACGGGACGGATGGACGGACAAGACGCCTAATGCAGCATATTTAGACATGGAGAAAACGGAGTGGCTGTGGACAGGCACTGGGAGCAACCTCGACCGACTGCCAGAGAGTGCACGACGACTGACACTGGGAAACGACGTGGTCGACGTCGCTGATGCTGTGCGAGTTCTTGGAGTTGTCGTCACGCCGGATCCGAGTCTGGATAAGCACGTTACTGCCGTCAGCTATAAGTGCTTCTTCCAGTTGCGTCAGCTGCGCCGAGTTCGACAGTCACTCGACGATGAGTCTGTGGCGACTCTAGTCCACGCATTTGTCACGAGTCGTATAGACTATTGCAATGGCCTGTTGGCTGGCGCTGACAAGCTGCAGCGCGTAATGAACTCGGCAGCGCGTGTCATTACAAACAAACGGAAGTTTGACCACAGTCTGTCGCACGTCCGACATGAAATCCTACACTGGTTGGATGTACCAGAGCGTGTCACGTTCAAGCCATGCTTGTCTGTCTACAAGTGTCTGCATGGAATTGGACCGCCATATCTGTCGGAGATGTGCTTGCCGATCTCGTCGTTGCCTGGCCGTCGTCATTTGCGTTCTGCTGTCCGTGGACAACTTGCCGTTCCTCGTTACAGACTTACAACAGCTGGCAGAAGGGCATTCTCTTTCGCTGGCCTGTCAGCTTGGAACAGTCTCCTGACGTACCTGAATTATCACACACTTAATCTGGACTCTTTTAAACGTTTCCTTGAATCATTTTTGTTTCAGATGTACTGATAACGCATTCAGTGCACTAGAGATTTGTTCGAAATGATGGTGCACTATATAAATGTTCACTTATTATTATTATTATAGGTTCTGACTATTAACAGAGCTGACTGTCTATAGTGTTCATCCAGCTCAGGCTGTACACTAGCTGAATTTGGTTCTAATCTTGCTCATTCAAAAATGCCGCAGTGCATTTGTTCCACGTAAAATGTTTGTTCCACGTAAAATGTTCTTCATTGTAATGTCTGCAGGAAGAGGTGAGTCGGCTGTCTGAGCAGTATATGCAGCTGAAACAACGTGATCATGAGTTACGTGCTGAGGTCGGATAACTTTTAGTTTTTGATCTTCTGTTTTGTTAACAGAATCAACCAGTTAGTCAGAATGTAAATTTGTAAAGCACTCAAACATTTGACAGGGCTCTGTTATGAGTAGGCGTGATTTGAAAGCCATGTCTCATGAGGCCTGATTTGAAACACTTGTCTACTGTTGTCACTCACTGTTTTTTTTTTGGTTTAGATGGAATGACTATTTGCTCGTTAAATGAAATCATATCGAGGGACGAAACGTCCTAACTGTTGTCAGCGAAATTTCAAGAAAATTGAAAACAACTTTTTACACAATGCATTTTTCCGTATTTTTTTCTGGTGTTTTTTATGTTCTTGTGAAGTTTGTTAATAAATAACACCCAGATTTGTGTGCCATATTATATTATGTAATGAAATAAATATTCAGGTGAAATTTTGAAGAACGTTGTTGTTTGTAGCTAGGCCATTTTGCCATAGTCGATTGTCTGTTTTGTATTGTATAATGTTTTCCACATTCTGTTCTTGATGTTCATTTATCACATTGTAAGTGTTATTTGTCTGTAACTTTCTGTGCACTCTGCTTAATTTCTGTCCTGGAGAAATGGCTGATTGCTTCGCTTCTGATGATGATGACGATGAGAAAATGAACCAGTTGCATGTACTTAGTCTGTATGGATTTATTATGCTTTATTTGCTTGAAATGCAGTCTCAGAGATAGAGAGAACTGTTGCTTATGTAGATTGAAACTTTACGAAGATCAAGCCATACGGCAGTTGAGTCTCGAGGCCTTACTTCAACTGGTCTTTTGCTACCGGAGCCAACTGAACTTGAGGTAAGACATCATTGTTTCTTTTTAACTTTGCAACATATAAACTTTTTGGAGTTTTTTTATTTGTATGATTTCTGCATAAAAGTATTTAGATTTTTAATTATCATAATGATGATGTTGTATAATTTTCTATAATTTGCATGCTTAGATATGTCTGTGATGTGTTTATTTTCTGGTTACTGTATTGCAAATTTCACGGACACTTCCAAATTTGGTCGAACACCACCTATCTCGGATGAAGTTTGAAAAATGGCATGCAAATTAAAACAGCGCATGTTTATGTGATTTAATTTTGACTGTTGCCTGAAAACACGTTGAATGGTTAAACATGCTTAAATTGTGCATTGCATTGCAGTACCTGCGGAACATACTGTACAAATACATGCTGGGCACCGAGACGAAGGTATTTTGACTTTTTCCTTACTGACTGTTTGCTTTAGTATGGAATCTACTGCTTCACAGTTAATGATTTTGTTATCAAGAACATTTTGTTACGACATTTTTTTAGTAAGTGTCTGAAAGCAACTGCTTGAAGCAGTACAGTTTCTACGCTAGACTGTTTTTGTTTTTACCTAGAGTTCTGTGGTGACAGTAAAGGCACAAGGCAAAAATTATCAAGAAAACATCACATTTAGGAGAATTTAGCCTGATGTTAGTCTGTTTTTGTTGTACTTTTGCATTTATCTACTTTTCTCATGTGGTATCTTATCATTGTACCATATTGTTAACCCTACAATAATGGGAGGACATAATCTTCGATTGACAAAAGAAGTAATTTGGATTTATAAAGAGTGGAGCAGTGGGGTACAGCTTACATTAGTGAAAACAATTTATCGTAGGCACCGAGTCATGCCATGATCAAGTACGGTCTTGAGAATTTGGTGGTGACTAGAAAGAGGACAGCTAGGGGGGGATCGGATAGTTTGTGTGCATTGTGGAAGGACTAGGTGAGCCCAGCACAGCTCATCAGGGCTTCAGAGGAGAGAGTGCTCTGGCATCACATGCTCGCCAACATCATTAACGATGAAGAAGAAGATGATGATGATGATGAAGGACGAATCAACTTTAGCGTGGCTTTAAGTCCTAAGACTACAAGGACACGTAACAATAAGTTTAAACAGTGAAGTCACGTAATAGTAGTCAGCACAATGAGATGTTCTTAGTCATGTCTGTAAGACCGAGCAAAAAGTTCGGTTTTCAGTCTGCTGCGGAAAACTTGCAACGACGGTGATGACTGAAGATGAAGACTTTGCATAGACAGCTTTGTCTGTTGTGTGGGAGGCCAGGGTTAAGCCCAACTAAACTACCACATAGCCCAAGTCGGCCGTATAGTTTGCTGCATTGCATTAGCATCCAGCCCCTTTAACCGACTGGGTCAGTCAGTATGCTCACAGTCCTCGTAACGGGGCCTACTGTTACGCACAACTCGCTGTGAGGTAGAAGTGTAGAATGCGTTAATCCTGAGTTGCATGTGTGCATTGCAGACTTTAGCAAAAGTAATCTGCTCGGTGGTAAAGTTCAATGAAGACGAAACGAGAAAGATTCTGGAGAGAGAAGACAGTCGACGAGATGTGAGTTGAGCATGACATTGTTACTATGCTCAATGCTGTTAGGCGTTCCCTGCACTTGCAGAACGCCTACTGCAGCAGTGCTGTTTGTCCACCTGTCTGTCTGTTTTTTTGCTAATTTACGAGGGTCATCCCAAAGTTTCCGGCCTTGACACATTAGACAACAATATTTTTCAAAATATATACATCAGTGAAACAAACATCCTTTACGAACTCTAATGAGTCGTTTGCAGATATGACGTCATTGTAATTTATGACGTCACAGCGCATTAAATAGAACCAATTTCCATCGTCAACGAAAGATGTTTGAGTCATTTATCATCATGGATAGTGGACACTATCGCTATCAGATTTCAAAACAGATAATAGTCACTGGGGGTAAGGTCGTTGCTGTATGCAGGGTGGTCTTGGTGTAGAAAGTGATAGTCATGAACAGCCAGCTGGGTAACTGTAGACTTTGGACTGGACTTCACTGCTAAAATTTGGGGAAATTGCGCAGGGCTTGCTCCCGGGCTCCTCCCAGCCCCTCTGCCCATCAGGGACCCATGTAACTAGTCACAAATTCTGACTGGCCTTTCATTAACACAACTGATATAATCAACAGTTAAATGTTTAATAAAATTTTTCTGATATCATCAGATATTGGCATTGCATCATATTTTGGCTAAAGTGCTTTTATTTGCGGCTACCACAGTATATTCACAGACCAAAATGATAAATTCATAAACTTAGATGTCAGGGCTTTCGTAAAATCAGATGCCAAGGAGCCCCACTTTGGTAAATCCAGCTACAGACTGAAAAAGTTTCATGCAACAATCAGCCTGATTCAAATGCTGCTTGTGTTGGGCGCACCAAATCGTTTCAACGTAATGCTGTATGACGTCATAAATTACAATGACATCACTTCCGCAGTCTGATCACGCGAATACGCAAGGTAGGTACCTTTTACTGATATATAGACAATAAAAAATTTTTGTCCTATATATTGAGGCTCACAACTTTTTGAATGCCCCTCGTATTTGCATGAAGTCGTAATTGACTCAAATGCTCTTATTTCTGGCTAGCGCAAATGTAGACTATTGTATATTCACATATGCAAATGAGAAATTCACAAACATATTTGTTACGGCTTTCACAATATCAGATGCCGCGGGGGCTCCACTTTGATAAACCTAACTACAGCAGTGATTTTCAACTGGAGTTCCGCGGAACCCCAGGGTTCCGCGAACATCTGCCATGTCTGACCTTTCCAAAATATGTACATGTCAGATTCAACAGATTCAGTCTTGTATCTGCCAGATTCAGCTTTTTTACAGTGTGTTGGGGATCATTTGATAGCAAAGCCCTACTCAAACAGCACTGAAAGAGATCTCTTCCGAGCCATAGTGATGACAGAAAATTTGTTAGTTAAACAGATGCGTAAAGTACTTGGTTGTTACACATGCACGTCATAGTGCTGATGTGCATCGAATGGGTAGATTGGTAGTTTAGTGATTAGGGCTTTGGATTCGAGCCAATCAGCTGCCACTTCTGAGACTGTAGAGCACTTCTGGTCGTGAGTCTGTCTCATGTAAGAAACGATATAGCCAGTACCGGATTTTTACTTTAATTACCTTCACCTGATATTGCCTGAAGTAAATGTACACATTCAGTCTTGTATCTGCCATTGTGCACTTCAGATTCGTTTATTGACTGATTGGGTGTCATTTAGGGGGAGGGGGCTGGAGGGGTTTATGGACCCCCAAGGATTTACCATTTTAGTTTTTCCCCTGTAAATCTTACCTCTGAAGCAGTGTTACTGCTGCAAACACAATATGTTACGTAGACTTAGACCCCCCAAGGATATACTGAAATGATGCCACTGACGGTGCCTGTGTTGAGAGTAGAAGTCGGTCTGGTCGTCGATGTTGTATGGTGACACTTCTTCGTCATCGTCATCTCCGTCAAAGTTGTCATCGTCATTGGGTTCTTCGACGCCGACACCTACGAGGCCACGTCTTCAGCCACCAACGTCATCATCACGTGGACGACCCATCGGCATGATGCGTGACAAGACTCCACCGCCCCCAGTTTATTTATAGCATCACGACTCTGATCAACAATCACTGGTTGGTTAGCCACGATGTCCTGCTTCATTATTTGCACTAGTAGCAACATAATCATTGCCATCAAAAAGGTTGATGTATCACAGCTCATAACCGTATGCAGCAGTAGAAGTATGTAAAGTGAACATGAAATTTGAGCTAATGCTCACGAGACGCGCTAAAGCCTATAGCAGTTCCAGTTCAGTAGTTAAGCTGAAAGTTGGGGTGTTCACGCTAAGTTAATATACAAATAGCAAATTCTGTATCTGGATTGCATAACAATAGTAGCGTGGCGCCACCTTGTGAATGATATAGACTTGTGTCGCAGCCTGAAATCACCAAAAAAATCCATAAAACCCCCTATTTTGGCGTTCAAGGTCATTCAAGGTCATTGAATTCGGCGCCAATTGAGAGCCAGTGTGCGACTTCCTATTAGTGATTAATAGTAACCTAGTCCCCACCCATCTCGCACCATTACTGAGATACAGCGACTTATTGGCCAAAAGTCGCAAATTTTGCCAACTCCCCTCTCATTTAGTGCCCTCGTTCGGGGTGACCCCCTTCGAATTTATGGAAAAGCTTTACAGTTCCTGCAACTAGAGTCTTCCAGGCAGTCGACGGTGAAGATTTGGTGATTCTAGCTTGACAGACAGATGGACAGACAGACGGATGGACAGAATTGCGATGGCTAAGACGTGCTGAAAGCAGTAGCTGCTTTCGCGCGTAAAAATGCAATTATGTTCACGATACTTTATGAACAGCAGCGTAGCTTAAATAGTGTCAGTGCGACTGCCAGCCTTTCTAGAGCATTTTGATAAGAAAGTAATTACAGAGCGCCAGCTATCACATCGTTTCTTTTGTTAATTTAACTTTTTACAGTTGTTATCTTCTGTCTTTTTTAACCATGTTTGTTATTTCATTTTTGTATAATTAGTTCTTGTTAATATCTTTATGGCATGAAATGATGGCCTATTGTTTTCTGATGTATCATTAGCATCTTAATAAATCAAGTCATACTGCAGGCTACCAGATTATGTCCATATATTTGAACATTTTAGATTTAGACACGTTAGATTATTCAAAAACATCATTGGCATGTAATGCAAGCATGTTTAATTTTCAGCTGATTAGCTGTTATCAACTTTTATGCCAGTTTCTGTCACATGGAAGTTTTTTTGTAGTAAACCTGCTAGTCACATTCCACGAAACTGATAGACTGACCAGCAGTCTTGTGATGCCTTAGCATGCTCGGGAAGAAGCTGATACTGGTGCTAGAACTTACACCTCCTCGGATGCATTACTTTCACCAACTTGTACATTTTGCCTTTCGTCAGCTAGTTGACAGAGAATATGCTTTGCGTGTATTTTGTGTAAGTTTTTTTTTGAATTGGTAACATGAGTGCAGCCAGAAATTTTCTGGGATAACAGTGGGTTTAAGGGGTTGGAAGTCCTGACTGTGGTCTAGGGGAAAGTCCCCATTGGGGTCTAGAAGCAAAGCCCTCAGAAGTATGTCTCACATTTTCTCGCAGGCTGCATCAAAAATCAATAAGTAGTTTATAATCAAGTGGATTTTTGCAACATTGTTACTGAACGAGGGATCAATGCAAAACATTTACTAGTTGTCGCTGTAACATAACAGTTTTCTGACTAGCGGTCATCAAGGTGACTGTAATCTATAAGCTGATGATAATATAGCATATTATAAAAAGTATTTATTGTCTGAGTTAAGAAGATTGTTATGTAGCAGAAATGTGATGATATCGGAGAGAAAAGGCAACCTGTGTTGCAGCGTAAAAATATAATGTATGTCATCGTATGTGCATTTATGAATATTGTATAGTATAATGTTTAATTTTGTTTGTAGCAATAACGAAGTAGTATAATTTGAGAACCAGTAGTTTTAGATCAATTCGATGCCATACTAGTTATGTACAGTGCAACGGAAACCAGAGTGCATGTGTTACACTATGGATTAGTAAGTAAAGTAAGTAAGTAAAATTATTTAGAAGGCGCAATTTAGCAATAGCCACAGTGTGCCGCGCTCTCAACGCCCGAACAAAAATGTCTTTAACTGCCGTTTAAACTGTTCAAAGCTAATGATGATTAATGATGATTTGATATCAGGTTTTAAATTTTGATATGATATATGGGAGCAGGACGTGAACATTGAGCAAGGCAATATGCTCCATTTAGATAATAAAATATGTCTTTAGGTGAAAATATATTATGATTGTAGTTATATTACAATACCATTAACTCGTCCCATTTGTAATCTTTCTTTCCAGTTATGCGATATATCGCGATATTTTCGAATATTGTGATATATTGAAAAATGTGATATTTTTTCAATGATACGATACAATATGATATATCGGTATCGAAAACGATATATCGATATTTTTGATATATCAAATCATCACTACTATGGATATTTTTCTCATCTATGCCTCAATGCACAGCTTGTTGCCATTGTGTCTAGAATAGATAGCCTGCATCTTGGGTCAAAATACTGGATGCAGGAAGTTGCAATTTTTGGACAAACAACTACAGTACAAACTTCCAACAGATAAGATATGGCGCTTGAAATTTTATTTTGTCTTTAAATTCTCTCAAAATGGGGCATATTCAGTTTCAAATTTTGTGTCTCTGGAAGAAAATTATCGGAGAGGTAAAAATTTAGGGGGCCAACAGCCTTACACTTGCTGCCATTCTGCCATGAAACTACTACTGGCCTGCATTGTTTTGGTCTCAGCTGATCGTTCTCGTATAGTGTATAGTTTTCTCTAATGCATAATGCCTTGTGAGATATATTTTGCACTTGCAGCATGTGTGTTGTAGCCTTAAACTAGTTGCATGTAGTACAGTTGTGTAATGTGACGTATACACCTCAGGCGCGTTGATGCCGTTGGTCACAACAAAATCAAATCGCTGATTTAAACAAATATTATTCTCTACAATAAGTGTGACGTTACAAGCTTTTGGACCAGCCGCTCTGGTTTACAGTGTAAACGTGATTTTGATACGTATTTGAATCTGCCTGAACTGTGTGAATCATTCAGTTTGCTTGCTTGTATATCGACGAGTTAGATTACTGTAGTTAACTACTGAGTTTTGACAACCCTTGCTGTGATACAAACTAATTTGTAAACTGATTTATAATTCGGGTGTATGGTAGAATGTATAAAACAGTGGTGTGTATAATGTATACACTGTGTCTCAAAAAAAACCGGACCCCTATTACGTTTTGAAATAACTCCAACAAACTGTGCCTAGTAATAATAATGATTAGCTGAGAAAATCGTCAAAAGGTACTCAATATCGTAGTGTGTTACGGGCTTACGATAT
>Ga0209367_1013460_pt1 | contig 10517 bp, 9 predicted proteins | sample WorMetLIZISLAND2_FD_187412 | JGI IMG/M metagenome (GOLD analysis project Ga0209367, IMG submission 187412) | Marine gutless worms symbiont microbial communities from Max Planck institute for Marine Microbiology, Germany - Olavius geniculatus... ...
CGTGTTTGATAACGCCGTTTACCGCTAGTCGATATCTCTATCCAGTTTAGAGATATTTGCGGTCAAACTCGAAAGTTGTCGTAAAACGTACTAAATTTTGGACGTTTTTTGCCCTCCCAAATTTTAAGGGGGGCGGTGCCCCCAAAAAGTTGTACTTGCGTTAACACCCCCACCTAGAGACAAGTCAAGTGCCAAAGTTTCGTTGCGCTACACCCCCTAACTCCGAAGTTATAGTGGCTCATTTATTCCATTTTAAGCCAATTTTTGACCCCCCTTTGAAAAAAGTTGTAAGGGGGGCCCTCGTCCCCGTTGGGGGGTGCGCTAGTAAGACCTGGTCATTCTCTAGCGCGTGTAAAAATTTGGAGGCGCAGCACTCCCTAGGGGCCGAAATATGTTCTTCCGAAAAATGCACTTTGGGTGGGTACGATTCAACATCGAGATCTCCAAGGTCACTGGACCGAACTTCACCGGACTTGCTTCGTCTAACGCAGGAGGAATCGCGGTAGACGGAATAAAAATCCGATTTTGAATATCTTCATCCGTTTCGGAGATATTCGCCGCCGAACTTCGAAGTCGTCCGAAATCGGGCCAAATTTTGCATGCTTTTGGCCCCTGAAATTTTTTTGGGGTGCGCTCCCCAAAATTTTGGACCGGCATTATAAAATTCGGCCTAGTATTGACCATCGTGCAAAATTTCAAGCCGGTCGGCCCACGCATCTCGGAGATCTCATGCTCGGAAAAACATCATGCGTAAAACATAAGTCCTTCCGAAAACTATCGTTTTCGGGCGGACTAATAAACCACAGCAAAACTTAAGTCCGCTTCCGCAAGCTATCGCTTACGGGCGGACTAAAAAGAAAACGCCAAAAACAAACTTAGCGACAACGCTGAAACAGTACAGTACTGTCGTCGCTACCGCGGACAGTAATAATCCTAGTTGAAAGTCGCAATCTACTACAGATTGTATCAGACGAAGTAAGCGCAATAATACTTCGCAACATAATGGCCTAAACGCAGTGGCGTCGCGGGTTACAAAAGTTAGGAAAAGGGCAAAATGTTGCAATTGTCCGACAGAGGAGATTACGCATGTGCTTAACATTTCAATTATACCCCAAAAATTTTCCATAGAAATGGAAGATTTCAGTTTCGAATTTAATATTTTTGAAATAAAATTTTTAACAAGAAAAACAGGCTATGTTTACGGGAGGCGAGCAATTGTTCCTGCACCTGCTTCTGCCTAAACCAGAGACCAGGCGTCTGAGGAGTTTGATCATAACGTGTAGGCCTATACAGCCGGAGAGTGATGACTGTATAGCTCGTCAATTATTGTAACACAACGTTCATTGGGTTGCATTGCAACTTACTGTGTGTGTCATCGTCTTGAACTGTTGCCGCAAGGCGCGCAGCGGACGCAACGCAAAAATATAGACACTCACTCACTGTTTCTACCTTTGCGTTTCGACTGTTGCGTCCGCTGCGTTCGCTGCGCATTTTCTTGCGTGCGTTGCGTTGGATGAAGACGTAGCTGCAGGCTTAACGCAAGGTCGTCGACTGGCGAAGACCGCGTGCAGCGTCAGCCTCGAGCAGGGCTGAAAAATTAATCCGAAATAAACCTAGGATTTTTTACACCAGAAAATTTTATTTAAAGACCTAGGTTTTTTTCCAGCCCTGGCCCCGAGTGTGCAATATCTAAACGTGGGTCGTGTGCTTGTGTCTGTGACTGTTACACTGTAGTGCAGCGTCAACTGCACTCCGCTCTTTAAATGCTAGCCTGTCGGCAAACAATTTTCTTTTTGCCCGAAAAAATTTTTGTTCAAAAATACACAATTCGGGCTGCAAGTCCCCCATAGTGCAAAAATTTTGGGGCACAAATTGAAATTCTGAGCATCCATATCACCTCTGTTGGAAATTTAAAGCTGTGTGTCAAAAATTGTAACTTCATGGTCCCAACATTTCAAAGCCACGACGCCGCGTACAATGTGCTCACAAACACTCGTTTATATGTGTGGAGTACATTGTGACAATTTTTGACAAAACGTTACAAAGTATTGTTGTTCACTGTTTGACTGAAATGTGTTGTTTCACGCTCATTCGATACTATAAACGAAAGAATCACGGCTGTGCGAAAGTTAGCAATGCGGTTGTTACAACAGACTAACGCGGCAGTTGTCCTGAGGACACGAATCCAGTCGTGAAACGCGCCTTTTCCGTCTGCAGGTCAAAGACCTATGGTTAAAGTTTTATGAAACTGGAGAAGGAAAAATAAGTTTAAGTTCATGAAGCTGTCATTACTTTCCTAGGTTTCCTTGGCGTTATAAACAAAACTCTAGTCTAGCAGATACATGCATACTATAGGCCTAGCCTATTTTTTGCAAGAAGGTCGCCCTTTTTTCTACAGATATCTTTACATTACTGCCGCGTGGAAAATAAACGTAGTCCAGTATTTTTTTTAGTTTAGACATCAAACATTCTTCTAATTTTCTAAGTCGTCTCAGAAATTTTTATATCGGTATTTTAGATTTAACTATCACACCGTGTATGTTTAGACGTATTTACAGTTAACGCGCAACGTAAATTATTTAGTTGATAACTACACTTACTTACTTACTCACACACGCACAGTGTTAATTCAACTGCAGTCAGTGTAAATAACGTGTGTGAGGTAGTGGGGTATTTTGAAAATGCGAACGGAAGAGGGGGCGGGTGAGCATATCAAATGTTGAAATGTATGCATTTTTGCTAGCTGTCTGGCCAACTCTCTTTCTCTTATGATTGCTTGTTTCTCTTTTCGTTATTTTTCTTTTTTTAAAGACAGTCCCAAACTCCCGGCGCAAAGTTCCCTGAATACGCCACTAAACGCGTGACTTAAAGCAGCGGCCATGCAGGCGGCAATTCGTCAGCTGTCGATACTCGGATGTCTCCTGTCAAATTTGGGACTCTCATAAATGTGCTCTACGTAGGCGTGTCTTTGCTGATCCTGGTCGTCATAGCAACGGACACCTGCCGTGACGTCATCGTACGATGACGCAAGATTTTGCCGCCGCCACGATGACTTATAGTAATCAGTATCAGCAGTAACGGCAACAGTTGGGCCACCGCTAGTGACGTGGTATGACGTCAGCTTCAGCTGCTGACCCGCCGAGCTAGCTGCTGCGCTGCTGGTGTAGTAGTAGCTGCCAGCGGGTGGCTGTGATGTCACTGCCGGATGACCCGCCCTCACGCGTCGTAATCTGCGTCGACACCCGCATCGTCATTAGTAAAAGTGTGTATAGGTAATTAAGTATAACTGATACCCCGTTTACACGATCGAGCAAACATCGAGCAAACATCAAACAGGTCTAATGAAACCCCGCCCCCTGGCTCAAATGTAGGCCTGGGCTTAGCCCACCGCTGATCACATGTTATATAGGCCTTCCAATTACAATCCGCCCGCCCTCCTAATTAGCATGCTAATTACCATAGCTAGTCGAGCTAGCTTGATGTTTGCTCGATCGTGTAAACGGAGTATTAGATTTACATAATGCATACCGTTCAAATACATCCAATAACAAAGAGGCTAAACGGGATTGTCGCAAGAAATTGTCCGAAACTGGGCGGCGGGTCTTTCATAGTAGAGGTTGACAAATGACATTAATGGAACCCGAATATCAGCCGAGGATAATAGGCCTACTCAAAATTCAGCGACTAGCATTTAAGTTGCCGCAACCATAACCGCCGTTTTCACAACATCAGACATTTCTAGAATTCGAGTTAACTGCGTCCAGGTAATTAACAGCAGCAACACGGGCATAAAAGCACCCATGCTACTACACTGTGTCTCAAAAAACATCTCCGACATTTTCGACTGTAACTTGAAAATCAATTATCAGATTTTGATAATTTTTGGTACGAATATTTCTGACACAATTTGCCATCAAAAAACTATTCAGTTGCTCACCTCATCCAATGTTTGTTTTTGCACTACCTGGAAAAACGCAACGAGCGAAATATCACTTTTTTATCCAATGCGATATGATTGTTTAATTAACATAACGCGTAAAAACAAATTTTGTCCACATTTCTGACACTTTGGCCGACATTTCATCCAATTGTCTATTTTTCAACTGCCTGTAGTAAAAATGCTTAAAGTGCTGGCCCATTATGCGAACACAGGCAAGGAGACGCTTTCTCCATTCACTGACAGCATTATGTACTGCTCCAGACCAATCCAAGCTCTACCAGTCGCTTCTTGACTTCACAAACATTTGTAAACTTCATCTGGTAAACACAGTGCTGCAAGACCTGCTGTTGGGACCGACAAATCAAGATAGATGGAATTTATCGACGTCTTTTCATTCATTTTAACACGTATTATGCTTGGTCTGATTTCCACAGGTAAACAAAAGCAGACGTTGGATGAGATAAACATTAAAACACTTATTTAATAGCCAGTAATGTCAAAAATATTTCTGCCAAAAAATTATTAAAATCTGCTCACTTTTTTCAAGTTACGATCGATAATGTTGGGGATGTTTTTTTCAGGTTTTCTGTTCACTTTAACACATATTTCGCTTGACCTGATTTCCCTAGGTAGTGCAGAAACAAACGTTGAGTGAGGTGGGCAACTAAATAATCATTTGATGGCAAGTTGTGTCAGAAATTACCAAAAATTATCAAAATCTGATAATTGGTTTTAAAGTTACAGTGAAAAAATGTCGGGTATGTTTTTGAGACACAGTGTGCTATCCGCCTAATGACGCCGTTGGACTTTTTACGCAGAGCCGGATTAAAACAATGTGAAGGAGCCGAGCAGCTATCAGTTGTGCTGTCCCCTATCAAAAATACCAAAAGTAGACCAAAACGGTTAGGCCCATAGTTACGACAGTAACACGTATTTACTTAGTGATAAGCATCGACTATGTAGGTTAATTCAACAACTGTCGCTAACATCACTGTTTCAGCGTGCGTTTTCTCTTCAATGTAGTTTTTTTTTCATTCGGACATGGGGGGTCCTAATATATTTTCACAACTGTCTTACCACTCAAGATGTTCGGACTCAAGAAACAACAAAAACCATTCAAGCTGTCCGACTAATATTACCACTAGAGACAGAAGTGTATCGCTCACCTGTATAGGTAGACGGTGCCAAAGACAACCATCGCCAGACCGATTGCGAACGCAATCATCAATATCACCAACACCGACCCGCCTATTACATTTAGTGCACACAATGCAGTTTACATCCAACGCAACGGACGCAAGAATGTACGCAACAGACGCAGCTGACGCAAACGACGCAACAGCGGCCAAAACGCAAGGATAGAAACTGTGTCTTTACGCTGCCTGTGCTGAATGTGTTGCGTTAAATGGAAACAACGCTTATGGCGTGGCCATAGCGACTGTGTTTGCGTAGTTTAAGAAAAAATTTAAAATTGACAAAAAAAGCAGAAGTGGTATGGAGAGAGGGGTTGGGACGGAAGTGGACACTACGCAGCAAGGGCGGGGTTGGGGGACGAAGCGGACCTGGATAAGGACTTAACGGCATGAATGACGAAGTCTCCCAGAAAATTAAAACATTATGATAAATTTACAGTGAATTTTCAGCGAAGACATGCACAAGAAAACAATGTCTGATGCGTCACGTAACTAACCGGTTTGTGCGGTGAAGTTGTGCCAGCCGGCTGCCAGAACGCTGGAGACTTCGCCTGATCCTAAACAACGCCAGAATATCATAGCTATATGCAACACCAATGCTGTCCAATAGAATCAAATGACAATCATTCTTCAGTCGTACAAAATTACTGATAACGTAGGCCTACTGACGCAGGCTACTGAGAGGTACAGGAGATTACTAGTCGCATAATCAGGCTTGCCGTGGATATGGATATCCATGGATATATCCATGGATATTATGCTGGCGCACCTGCGAATCAAACTGAATACTTATATGTTTTGTGTTTCTATAGTATTTCCTTGTCTGTCGTTTTTACTTTGCATTTTCCCCTTTATTTACGTTACTGAGTCAAACGAATAGGCAATCAGTGACATCAGCACGCTATTATTTAATCAGCCCAAATTAATTTATCAGTACTATAACAGCAACGGATCTTAATTTTCGGTGCTTTAATACTGTTCGTTAAACAACAAAAAGTTCACTTATTTGAGAGTTTATTTATAATTTTTATCAAACGTTTTTCTGCGTACTAACATATTTAATGCTAGTATGAAGTACAAACCAAGAGCGCTTCACAAGCGTCCACTCCACCCTTTATTTGTAGTCGTACATGAATGCCACCTGCGTCTTGAAAAACAAGAATCCCAGCTGTTGCTGGGGTGTGTCGACCGTAGGCTTTCCCTTATATCCGAAGGCCAGCGTCCGACTTCAGGTCGCGGAAAAAAAACAATTTTCCAGAGTGACTACATTCTTATTCACGCCATGGTGACACTGTTTTAGTGAACGCTAGAATCAACATAGGGATACGATACGGTGGGTGACGACTGCAGGCAGCAATATTGCATTCAAAATTGCAACCCAACCGCTGCAGGTAGAAACGTGGTTACTTTTGACAGCCTATGTAAAGTCGCCGTTGCCCTATCCAATAATACCACCGCCGACCCCCTACGACGTACCGTTTAGCCACAGTACATGCATTACGGACAGACAGACGACAGACACATGACATGTCGTACCCCAGAAACAGGGGCAATAAAATTATGTAGATTTTCACGAAACTTGGAAAATATTAACCTAAGATAATGCTAATGTGTGTCTGTTTTTTATTTTTATTTATTTTTTAACAATTTAAAGTGGGGAATATATGTGTCATATTTTACGGGGGGATAAACGCTCTTGCACTGCTGTATTTTGCAAAAATTGAGAGCTGCATGTACGCAAGTTAGGTTGTGGATATAAAAATATCCATGGATATCCACGGAAAATCTGTGAATATGGATATGAATATGGATATGGATGGGAGATTTCATATCCGCGGCAAGCCTGCGCATAACCAAGATACCCCGCAAAAAGCGGGGCTCAGCTGAGAGGAAGCAGAGTTGGCAGCTCTAGACAAACACGGATGGCGTCGGCCCAATGTATCCAGTTGGATGCGAAATGAATCGAGATAAAGCTCAAGCTTAATTAATGATGATAACAGTTTGTTAAAATCACGCTGTGTTACATCTAGCTGAAGCAGACATTTTGCTACAATCTTTATCGCGAGTGCGTAGCTTGACAACGTCACGAGAACGTTATTGCACGCGTAGATTTAATATATAAGGTTAAAAGTTGTGTATAGTTTTTATGAGAATTCATCGCAGAGCTGCGAAGCGTCACCTGCCATATGAGGTCACACAGTGTTACCTACTATCCGACACGGGTGAACGCGCTCTGCTTTAATTAACTCCAGTCAGACAGACCAGTACTCGATTTGCCTATTCCGAAGGGATGGAAGGTTAAGTTGACATTGGTGATGCTTATATTGTACACCTAGATGGTTCACCTGTCCGCAGATGGTCACCTATCCAAGTAGTAAATCTAACCACTTGATAGCGACTTGATAACCACTTGATAGGGAGTGGAACCCGCGACCTCTCGATCGTAAGTCCAACACCCTACCGTTACGCCACTAAGCCACTGGAGCACCTGTTGCAGTGGAGCAATTGTACTGGGCTCCGCCTCCGATCCACTGTGAGCCGTTGCAGGTCAACGTCCAGCGGGTGATCTGATGCGCCTCTGACGGGTGGTAATAATCGTGTGCCTGTGACGCCTGGCTGTTGTTACACCAGACGATGACTTTGTCCGCGTTGACTCGACGCATGGCAGAGTGGCGAGGTAGCACCGGGTCAGCACAGCCAGCCACTAGCAATCAGTCAATCAATCCAGGAAATCTTAAACTGAACTACGCGACACAACTGCTGCATAGGCCACACCAGCAACATAATTAAAAAAGGGGGAGAAAAAGCAAGAAAACGAAATGAGATAGAAAGGGAAAGAGTAGCGGACTGGTTGGGAGTCGAACCAGCAATCTTTCGGTCACGAATCCAACGTCTTAACCACTGAGCTACAAAATCACCTCGAAAATAAAAGTGCAAATCTGTGCAATCCGGTGCAATTTGATGATATACGGTCATCAAAAACTGGGACTGAAAATCGACGTTTCCCGTCTCAGTTTTAAATGCGGGACGAAGTTCTTCACCATTCCTGCCGTATGGGTACCATGGCCAGGCCCGTCGAGAGCCACAACGAGGCCCAAGAAAACATTCTCGCGGGGCCCCCAAAACATTATCGCGGGCCCCTGCAGAGAGAAAAATTTGAGTTTTTCTGTGCAAAATGGTGCATTCTGGTATATTATATATTTCTAAGCGACGGCGTGGCTCCCCAAACGTCGCGGGACCCGGGGTGGCTTTACCCCTTTACCCCACCCTCTCGACGGGCCTTACCATGGCCCACGACTCACTTGTTGGCTCGCGACCCTCAAATTCAGGCGGCGTGTCTGACGCTGTCTGCGTCTGTCCGTCCGTTGTCTGCTTATACCCCATACCAACTGTCGCTTTAAATTGCAGCTGGCGAGCATGTCGCCTACTGGCTTGTCTGCCAGTCTGTCTCTTTACACAAAGAACAATAGAATAGACACAAAGAATATAAAAGTAAACATTTCTTACACGCTACTCAAGCAACATGGGTTGACTGAAAATGAGGAACCGAAAAATTTAGCATTATGCAGCACGCCAAAAATTATTAAAATCAACCAACTTTTCATAGAATGATTCAGAAAATAACACTGACACATTTTTGAGACACTGTGTGGTCTACATAAATAAATCGAAGCAGGTGTATTCGTGCATGCTTACATTCGACTCTGATGAGAAACTGGGCAGCAGCAGCATCGTTCTGCTCGGGCTTTTGTAGAGATTTGTTCTGCGTGACAAGACGAACTTGCACCGCTTTAGACTTGGACGTGTAGTGTCTGTCTTGTGCATGTCTACGCAGGTACTCGGTGCGCCAATCCACGAAGGGATGGTCAGGCTGAGTTGACCCAAGGCGAACTTGGAGCGCGTTAGACTTGGACGTGTAGACCAAGCGACCAGCAAGGTCCCGGGCTGAGACGACGTTGGTAGTGGAGGCGTCTGAGCTGCTGCATACTGTGTGTCCACCAGATGAAGGTGACGATGATGATGATGTCGCCCTGTCCTCTCTAAGCACTGCGTACACCTACAGCAACATGATGGAAAGTACGCACGAAGTAAAGACATTGTCACATTAGGCTCAGGTTCTGATTTAGTCGTTTTTTGTTGGTGGAACCAATAGCAGCCCGCCGGTTCGCACTACCCAGTATGAATTCATGGATGCAAACGGCAACGGCCAAACTACGACCTCTGTATTTCACACGGTAGTTTAAAACAGCATTAAAATGTGGCGGGAAAAACTAGAATCACTGACGTCAAGTTTCTTTATGACGTTGAGTGCCAAAAGTTACTAAAATTGGCTGATGTTTCATAAGTTATTTAAAAAATAAAAGTGGCACGTTATTTTTGAGACAGGGTATATAATACAGGATAGCTATTGTACACAGCAGACTTGGCTGAGCTTGCTGCGAGATTTGGTGTTACGTTACATGCTTACGATGATGACAATCAGTTGTATCTCAGCTGCAGAACTGATGACGCAAATCTGTCTGTTGCGGCTCTTGAGCGCTGTGTGACAGCAATCAGCCTTTGGATGTCCGCCAACCGCCTCAAACTCAACATGGAGAAAACGGAGTGGTTGTAGACGGGCACTAGGAGCAACCTCGACCGACTGCCAGAGAATGCACGGCGACTGACACTGGGAAACGACGTGATCGACGTCGCTGATGCTGTGCGAGTTCTTGGAGTTGTCGTCACGCCGTATCTGAGTCTGGATAAGCACGTTACTGCCGTCAGCTCTAAGTGCTTCTTCCAGTTGCGTCAGCTGCGCCGAGTTCAACGGTCACTTGACGATGAGTCTGTGGCGACTCTAGTTTACGCATTTGTCACTAGTCGTATAGACTACTGCAATGGTCTGTTGGCTGGCGCACCGAAGGTGGTGACTGACAAGCTGCAGCGCGTAATGAACTCGGCAGCACGTGTCATTACAAACACACGGAAGTTTGCCAACGGTCTGTCGCACGTCCGACATGAAATCCTACACTGATTGGATGTACCAGAGCGTGTCACGTTCAAGCTGTGCTTGTCTGTTTACAAGTGTCTGCATGGAATGGGACCGCCATATCTGTCGGAGATGTGCTTGCCGATCTCATCGTTGCCTGGCCGTCGTCATCTGCGTTCTACTGTCCGTGGACAACTTGCCGTTGCTCGTTACAGACTTACAACAGCTGGCAGAAGGGCATTCTCTTTCGCTGGCCGGTCAGCATGGAACAGTCTCCCGACGTACTTGAATGATCACACACTTAATCTGGACTCTTTTAAACGTTTCCTTAAATCATTTTTGTTTCAGATGTACTGATAACGCATTCAGCACACTAGAGATTTCTTCGAAATGATAGTGCGCTATATAAATG
>Ga0209367_1013462_pt1 | contig 10516 bp, 3 predicted proteins | sample WorMetLIZISLAND2_FD_187412 | JGI IMG/M metagenome (GOLD analysis project Ga0209367, IMG submission 187412) | Marine gutless worms symbiont microbial communities from Max Planck institute for Marine Microbiology, Germany - Olavius geniculatus... ...
GGCTACGTTGCACAAAACTGCGACATACCTTTCAATAAGTTCATTCTTTCGTCCAGACAAACGTGCTTTTCTTTTCCTCAACTCTGTTTTTAGTTCTGCGATCGTAAATTCCCCGTATTTTAAATCCACTTGTTTACATAGCAACGTGCACCGGAAGTCCCAAGACACACATGCGCCACCTAGCGACTGCAGCGCCGAGGTTCCTCATTACTTCGACAAAATGTGGTCGTTAGTTAAATATTCTTTGCTAGTCGTAATGTAATGCTGACGTCATAATGTGTCGTGAGTACAAACTGGCTTGTCTCAACTGGTTCTGTCAGGTCAGTAGTTACCCTGCCTCGATGGTGAACTTTATCTGGTTTACTGATGAAAAACGTTCATCGTGTCAGCACTTAGCAACATGGAGGCATAAAATCAGGTGTCTCGCAATTTAAAAACTCATTCATCGCATAAGCGGAGTGTGCTGGTGCACTGTCTTGCTGAAAGGTGTAAAAAGTTAAGCTATCCCCACAAGTGTGTGAAAGTGATCGTTTTGGGCCTTTTTGTGACTACAATGTTAAAACTTCAACAGTTTGTCATTAATAAACCAGATAAAGTTCGCCATCGACGCAGGGCAGCTATTCAGCAAGTCTGTCAGCACCGGTTGCAACAAGCCAGTTTGTACTCACAGCACACTATGACGTCAGCATTACTTCACGACTAGCAAAGAATATTTAACTATTAGCCATATTTGTCCAAATATTTCGAATTCGTATTTCTTTAGCTAGGCCCTACATATGGTAAAAATTTCGTCTAAATTGATCATCATTTGACTGAATTCTGAAAGAAAGAAAAAGGGTGCCTTTTATGAAACACCGTGTACAAAATAAGATGATATTGAAACGTAACCATAACACACTACCATATATAGGCTAAGTGGACAAAAACAAAAAAAAATCAATCTAAATACAACACCACATATAACCATAATAAGACAGATAGCTCGGCCTATATTTCAGGTTTGATGTCGCAAACTTTACCTTTCGGACTCGCTTCGAGCGTCCTATCTGTAGTGTGTCCAGCGGGCGGCAGATGGCGCAGTAGCGTGCAAACGTTACCATGACAACCAGCCATGACACCGTCGTCATGGAGACGTTCGCTGCAGCCCAAGCTGCGCGTTCCACCTGTATGCAGCAGTAACCAAGATAACTGTGCAGCAAAGAATGACGTCATCTACAGACTAACGCTGTAAGTGTGGTGCCTGAAAATTTCAACATTTCTCATAACATGATTAACCGTTAGACGAATTTCGAGTTTGGTAGCTCAAAAGGATCGGGTCACCTGAAAACCTCGAGAAAATGTCACCTAAGCTTACAAGTTTATCTGGCGTACATGCATGATTTTAGATTTTTTTTTGTTTTTACTTAGCAGGATCTGTTCCATTTTTAGTTCCGTTTAAAGCAGCTTTAGTGTTTTTAGATGAAGTGCTAGATGAAACTGGCAGCTTTCCTACCCGTTTTCCGGCGCACATCATTCATCACAAATTTATTATTATCAGATGTATCATATATCACATTATATCACATCATAATTATTATGATTCATATCGTCAGTAACACTCGAAAGTATGACAGCGGTTTGTCGCGGTTTGATGTCACCGATCGAGTACGATTTAAGCTCGCAGTGCTCATGTATCAATCTTTGCATGGAACTGTTTCGCCGTACTTGATGGACAGTTGTACACTCACAGCAGAAGTCACTGGCCGTCAACATCTGCGTTCTGCCACTCAGAGGAAGTTGGTCGTACCGCGCTATCGACTGAACAGTTTCGGTCGTCGGCGCTTTTCTGTGGCGGGCCCGTCGACTTGGAATTTGCTGCCAGACAGTCTTCGTGACCCAGAACTGAGTCTAAGCACTTTCAAATGTCAGCTGAATACATACTTTCTTGCGAAATGTTAATGACAAAATGTACTAAGTTTATTAGAGATCTTTTTTGAGTATGCGGTATATAAATTTGCATTTTACTCACTTACTTACGTACATACTTATGGATGGCATATCACGCGCTACCCGGCCGGTTGGCTTAGGCGCATAGAAATATAGCACAAAACAGGACATGTTTGCACATGTTTTAAACAAACTAGCAAAATTCAGTTTTGCTGTGAGATAATAGTTATTTTGGTGCCTGATTATTTTCTGTTGGCTCAAGCAGTAGTTACGGCTGGCTACCTGTGGATAGGTGAATCTGAAGGCCGGCGGCATCCAGTCTGTGCAGTAGCAGAGAGCTTTGCCGGTCTGGTAGAGCAGGCATGAGACCAGGTAGACGTTGTCGACGATTGCAATGGCGCTAAGTAGCAGAGTGGTGGCGTAGTTGACCGCAGTGTCATAGTTCAACACGATTACGGACAACGTGTTGCCGGCAATGCCGACCACCGACAACGGCAGTACTATCATGCCGTCGACAATGAACGAGAAGCGCTCATAGCGGGACTTGGCGAGACAGAAGCAAGATAGGCCGTCTAGGATCGCACTATCAATCATGTGTCCCATGCCCGTCTGCATCACGCAACAGAAAGAGTTGCAGGTTAATACTTACAAAAAAAGCAGAAATTGCAAACGATCAACTGTACAAAACTTAACGATTAATTTGTAGTTAATTGTAGTGAAAAAAGAACAAACAATGCTAACAACTCATAAGATTATAATCTCGGTCATCAACTTTACCGTCGTCGCCTATTTGGCAAACTGCTGTCACTCAGTCTCTCCCAAATGCACTAACCTAAACCTAAAAACAATTGTTTTCGTAAGTTATCACATTTGTGTGAGTGGTATATACAGTTTCATTCCATTTTGACGTTTTATTACAAATTTTTTTTTACTTTATAATTTGCAACAATGCCTCCAACTGACCGGGGTTATATTTTACGAATTACGACAAAAATTCAGAAAAAAATAAAAAGTCATCCAACGTGATCGTTTTACCTTGTTGTAGTGCTGGAAGATCCACGTGACGTTCAGCGACCAATCGCATTTCGTTCGCTTTTCTGCGGCGTCGCCAGTGACGTCATGGTCGCCCATTTCCGGTTCCGGTTTAGCTCGGTTCTCGGAATTTCTCGCGTGCGAGATCGCGGCGTTTTCCCGGACTCTGTTCTGCTGAGTTTTGTTGCCGGATACGCAAGCTGCTACACAGCATAACGAAGACCAATTGGCAAAATATCCCACATGGTGTTGTCGATAACTTCGAGAAAATAAAAGATAAATTTTTACGCGATGCATTTATATAGCTTTTAAGGTTGTTTTAAAGTTTGTTGATTATTATTCCCATATTAGCACGCTATAATTTCATAATAAAACGAATAGGCCTATTTAACATTTTGAAACTTTGCTTTCTAAAGAACTTTGTAGTTAGCACATTTTGCTGTAAGTAACTCGCAGCAAATGTAAGCGACGTCAACCAACAATATTTTACTGCGATAGACTTGAATAATAATTTTAAATGTTAAAATTTTGTAAACTGTAAATAGTCAGAAACGGTAATTCGAACCTGGTCGACGAAGTCCGATCAAGCAGAAGATTAAAATCAAGCGAACGTGCGACATTTTCTATGTGACGTCATCACGTAAAAATTTCCGGTGTAGAACTTTTGGTTTATAGATCGAAAATGAACAGTTGATCCACACGGAGTCGACAGCGACTGTCCTACGTTTTCGGCGTTCGTTTACGTGTAAAGATGGTACTCGTCGCTTCTATTTCCTGTTGACCGCTCAGCTGGTACTTCGGCCATTTGCGCGACTAGAAAACCGGAAATTGCTGTCTGTCTGTCTGTTTGTCTGTGTGTCGCCGGAGGCTACGCCGAGTTGTCGTACTGTTCCTCCGGCACAAATGCATCCGCTTTAATATTCACCGCGTTTCTGCTGCTGCTGCTGCTACTGATGATGGTGATGCTAACGTTGCGGCTTAAGACCCAAACTCCACTACTCTGATTTGTTGCAAACTTGTTGAACGACAAACTTAATCGTACTCAGTAGCGTCGTGAAAAGAGGCAGGGGAGCAACTGCCCCCTAAAATTTTGGGCCTTCTGGCTGTCAGAATCAAAAACTTGTGGTCCTAAAATGCAAAATTTGCGGCTAAAGCCCTTTATTTGAGAAAAATTAAAGAACTGAGGTAGAGATTTAAACACTCGTGCGTTTCTCTGTCGAAAATTTGTAGTGCCTGTCGGAGAATTTTTAACTTTTTGCATGCTTCGCCTGCGTTTTTAACCGACGACGCCGCATGTTGTACCTGACAAAATCATGTTGCTGGTTTGTTGCAAGTTTTTGATTTTTGTGGGCGTACATTTGGCACAAAAATTGAAACAAGAAAAGATTGAGCCTAAACCTAGCGGAGACGCGACTCTGCGTATTTAGCCGTCGAGAACATTGTAGTTGCTTTACGAAGTCACTGTTCTTCCTGCAGGGCTAAATTTCTCTCACAAGCTGATGACTTTGACTTTTTAATGGCATGAAATAACAAAAAAACGGACCTTATGACTACACTAAGTAAGTACATGTAAATAGGTCCCGCAGTATTTAGTGTCAGACAAAATAATGTAGGCATTAAGTAATTGCAGGCTTTTTAACCGATACACCGGAGGCCATAGAAGGTGCCACATTTTTTGAATAGCGCCGCGAAAATTTAGCCGATTTAAATAGGCTACGCCTACATTATGGCATACGGCATCAAAAAATTGAGGCAAATAACTTTAATTTTAGTTACCTTACTTTAATACTGTCGCTACACTACCTTGTGAAATGGAGATGTCTTAGTTTGACCGTTTACAACTATGAATTTATACTAGGTGGCGCACGCGTTGGCTCAGAAATGATTAACTTAATAGCGACAAACACGATTGGCTATTATTGTCTTTTAAAAGTTACACGTCACATTACGTCATCTTTATTAAAGCATGGGCTCGAAATGTCTTCTTCCAGCGAGATCGCAAGCGGTAGACGTTGACGCCACTCGCCAATAGCACGTTCAATAACTCCGTAACTTCGGCATTTCTGATGGCAGTCATTTGCGTCTAGTTTCTTCTTAATGTTGCATGTGAAAAAATATTGAAATCGACCTTTTTGTGGCCCACGGTGTATATGCGCCACATTAATTTATGTCATACAAATATTATAAAAGGTAAAGGTCGTCAATTTGTATAGCGCATCGTCGCAAACACGGCTCTAATGCGCTTTCGTCACTAACCAGAGCCGCCTGCCGCACGGCCACCGTGTGCAGCCTGCAGACACATGCTGGCGCAGCGGCCGGCTAGGCAACCTCAGTCAGCTGTACCAAGGTCCCCACCTTCCGTAACCCATGTAAATAAGTTACTACTTATTTTACCGTCCCACGGAGAGTAAAAGGCTGAGTCGACCTAGCTGGCAGGCTTCGCACCGAGATGGTTTACCTGCCCGCAGGCAGTCACCCATCGCAGTACTAACCGGGCCCGGCGTAGAGTAACTTCGTTTCGGCCGAAACGCGCTACCGACTACGCCACGCCACCAGCTAAAATAGGCTAAAATGTACCTATTAATTACGGCATCCACTAGAATACGTTGTGTGGCTGCGTGTTGGACATTCGTTCTAAATTAACGAATTCTTTTGTTCATTGATTGGTTTTTGACCTAACAGCGAGCACTCTATTTGTCGCTGTTATTTCGCGGAAGGCACGACGTGCTAAGCTAACTGGATATTTAGCCTACGATCGCACTTAACGCGCGAACGCTCAGCGTATATAGCTAAAAACGTGCATCAAATATCGCCATTTATTGTTCCGGAAGATTTCTGTTTATGTCTTAAGTGCGAACTCCAATTCTGCGATTTACTGTTGACTTGTTGCAGCGAAACATGGCTGCCTTTTGTAACCTATTCCACTTGTATACGACAAGTCGAAATAGCGGAAATTAGTTCAAACTCCACTACTTCAGTTTGTCGTGTATTTGCTGTACAACTTGCTGTAAAGCATTTAGTTCAACAAATCTAGAGCAAATTGAAGCAAAGGGAATCTGGCCTAAGTGCGTCGGTACAGACGATAACTTAAATGCTGATCATTACTCAGACATTAGGCCTACGGTTGCAAAGCAGGAAGTTGCGATTTTTCGACAAATCACTGCAAATTTCTAACATAAGAGATATGTGTGCCCAAAATTTCATTTTTTATAATAGAGTCTTTTCTTAAGTGGTAGCATTTTCGCTCCCGCAATTTTACATGCTTGCCACTTCGTTGTAATCTGAGTAGGGAAATATACGTTGCACAAGATCCAAAATTTACGCGATAAAGTTAATTTAACGCTGTCGATGAGATCGGTTTAATAGAATTCGTCTGACGCACGTGGCCTATTATGCGATCCGTTATGTGATCGAAAAGTTGACCGATTGCTAGCTGTCATTATTTTACTATTGTATGTAGTATGGTCTTAACAACTACAGGGTGGTTCGTAAAGAGTGAAACTTACTGCATGTTTTACGTAAGCTTATAGATCGAGCAATCGGACGGTTTCGGAGACCATCATACCTCATTTACACGATCCAGCAAACGTCCAGCAAATTTCAGCAAACGTCGAGCAATTAGCACGTGTATTTTGAATACATTTGCTGGAAGTTTGCTGGACGTTTGCTGGATCGTGAGTAGATGAATAGTACGGGAGCTGCTTCCGTAAGTACAGTGGACAAATGCACTATGTGGACCAAGGGATAACAGTACAAGGACAAATAGCAGACATCGGGGCCAAAGTACGGAAGCAGCTCCCCTACTATTCATCTACTATCGTGTAAACGGGATATCAGTCTCGATGACTGCTGTGAACGTGACGTGGCGGTGTTTAACAGTCTGTACAATCTGCCGCCGAATTATCGTTGCACTACGTTTCAGCTGGTTGTCGAGAACCTCAGCCGTCGGCACCTACGCTCAGCTGCACGTGGTGACCTTGCCGTTCCAGCGACATGCACAATCCGCTACTGTCCTCGCAGCTTCGCCGTCGCAGGACCGTCCACGTGGAACTCGCTGTCGGCATCTCTTCGCAACTGTCATCTGCCATCCGCTTTCTGGCGTGAACTAAAAACTGAACTGTTTGCCAGAGCATATTTTTATTAGCAGACTCGTGACTGTTTTATTGCCGTATAGTGGGCGATCACTAACTCTATCGACTCATCATCATCATCAACATGTTTTTAAACACAGTGTTCAACATGACTGCCCTTCACTGCAATGATCGAGACTAATCGTCTCCAAAACCGTTCAGCTGTATTATCTTCTACTTTTTACGTTACACGTTTATATCACGTTTTAAGCGTCACGCACGATATGCATTCATCTCTCCAACTGTCCGTCTGTCTGTCTGTCGTCTGAAGTCTAAGCATTAGATTAGCTTATCAAAATTAATGCATCAGGAATGTTTTGAAACGGAAAAGTGATTGATTGGAGCAGGCCTGACAGAAGTTTGTATTAGAACCAAGAAAATTCACACGAAAATGGATCAGACGCGATGTTGTAATTACAATAACTGGAAAGTAACGTTAATGAAAAGCGCCATCGTACTAGCTCTGTTTTCTCATTATTAAAATATTTGTCAACGGCGTGAAATCTATATTTCAACGTGAAAATGCCACCGGTTAATACATTTTTTAATATGTGCACTGTGCAGCTTGTCTGGATGTACTTTATGTAGTGTAGTTTTAGTTTTTCTTTATTTTTATTATTTTGTACATTTTAAAATTATTTTTCTTGTACTTGACTTGCATTTTGTGCTACCTTTTAAGTGTCTGGCTGACAGATTACTTGGTTAATTCAATTAAATTGGTTAATTTAATTACGATCGTTGTCTGGTTACAGAGATGTCAATCTAGTGTTGTGCTATACCTGAAATTAAAGCTACGATAACGATACCGTCTCAGGTATCAAATATCGCGATACTATCGCGATATCAGAAGTTCATGGAACGTTCGTCCACGAGTCCGTCGAGTGGCTTGTAAAGTTTTCCCACGCAGCGCGACGTTTGATTGGCCCCGTTGACGCTTAGAAATATATGTTTACTATAATTTGACAAGCTTTACTGTGACGTGTTTTTTTCGTTGCTGTCACGCAGTGTGCAGCAGTTGTCAACAATAGAGCGATTTAATTGCAAACTGTGTAGTATCGAAACTGGAATCGTCACGATACTTGGCGTTGGCGGTTGGTGACGTGGCTTAGTGGTAACGCGTTTGATTCGATCAGCGAAGTTACTCTACGTCGGACCGGGTTAGTACTGCGATGGGTGACTGCCTTCGCACAGGTAAACCATCTCGGTATGTAACCAGCCGCCTAGGTCAACTCAGCATTCCATCCCTCCGGGGTAAGTAAATCGAGTATCGGCCTATCTGGCTGGGGTTAAGGCGGGGGGTGTTCACCTGTGTCTGTGGCAGGTAACACTGTGGGATCCCATACGGCAGGTGACGCTCCGTAGCTCTGGAATGGGCTTCCATAAAAAGCTATAACACAACCTTTTATCGTGCCATTGTTATATATCGAGACTTCTTCGATACTGGCATCGAAACGTTGGTACCCACGATACTTATCGAGGTATCGAAGGTATTGCACAACACTGCCAATCACTGTCTATCCGCTGATCGTATATAGGCCTTCAACGGTTATAGGGGATGTCTTGACCGAAGTTGTAAAAAGTCGCTGTACTGCTGCCCGGTTCATTAGCGCTAGGTCTCACATTGAAACGTTCGTTGCTTCGGGCGGCGATTTCACGCAGAAGATTCACGCAGTTACAATATGTCGTTAACTCGGTCCGCTCCTGAATCAGTCGTAATAGCCTATACTATCTACTACGTAGAAGCTACACTAATTGGCCGAATCGTCCTCCTGTTAGTAGCTAGGCTTACCGATGCGTAATGTACGCCGAAATCCCTGGTCATGTATGACATCGCCGGGTCTCGTCTCGGGTCCCACAGCCTGCGGCTATCAACGACAGAGCGGAACAGCGACGATCGTAATAATTGAGAGCTGGCAAAGTTCATTAACAACTAGGCTATCAGCCCCGTAACGATGCCCGCCGGCAACAGCGAAAACGTTTTCTTCGGAATTTCGTGATCATATCATATCCGTCATTTTTACGCGCGAAAGCAGCTATACTGCTTTCAGCGCGTTTTAGCCATCGCAATTCTGTCCGTCTGTCTGTCAGTCCGTCCGTCCGTCACACGGGTGGACCAGTCAAAAACGGTGCAAGCTAGGGTCACCAAGTCTTCACCGTCGGCTGCCTGAAAGACTCTAGTTTCAGGAACTATAAAGCTTTTCCGTAAGTTCGAAGGGGTTCACCCTGAAAGAGGGCGCTAAATGAGAGGGGTGGAAAAAATTTGCCATTTTTAGCCATTAAGTCACTGTATCTCAATAACGGTGCGAGATAGGGCCGAGGTTACTATTAATCACTAACAGGAAGTCGTGCACTGGCTTTCGATTGCTACCGAATTCAATGACCTTGGATGACCTTGAAGGCTAAAATAGGGGTTTTTAATGAATTTTTTGGCGATTTCGGGCTGCGAGACATATTTCCAGAGCGAATTGCGCCGAAATCAATTGAGATAGACAAGGAAAAGCTGCATGTAGAATTTTCAGCATTGAACGTAGATTTTGACGGTCTAAGTCTTGATTTTTTAGGTTCAAGGAAACTTGCGCACGAGGGCATCGAAGAGCGGTACCCCCGTAAAAGTAGCTATTTATCCGATGTTGGCCAGTCTTTCGTGAAAACGGTTGCAGATAATCATGGGCATGCCATAGGCTTTCGCGCGTCTTGTGAGCATTAACTCAAATTTCTTGTTTTTAAATGTAAGAGTTACGCTACTCGCGCAAGTACGAAATATTGTAGGCTAGAACTGTATGCAGTACAAATGCATGCAACATTTTACTGCAATATACGTTTGGTTTGGTTACGGTTTTATGCCTATATCTCTGCTAAATAAGCTGTTGCTGCAACAACCGCGCGTAACAATCGTTGCTATGCAAAAAAAAACAAACATCGTCAAATTCCTTGTATAGTTAATACCGTGATTTTAGCACATTTAGACACTTATTACTGTGGCTATAGCCACGCTGAGTTTGTTGTTAAGGGTTTACCGTTGCCTTAGCAACAGGTCACCAAGAGTCGTGAACATTTGCAACCCATCATTTTTCAAAATAGTGTCACCATATCTAACAGCAAATGCAATACTACAAAGCAGTCAGAGCCCGCACACCTCCGCCAAGGCAATGTTGTTCGCTAGGTGGCAGCACCATCTTCGGTTTCGTAGCGGTTTGCCTTATGCCCCATTGAAAGCAATGGTAATGAAAATTTCAAAGTGATCCAGAATCCAGGATTCTTTCCGGATCACCCCCAGAATTGAATCACTGGTAGTTTTTGCCATTCCCGACACGACCTCAAAATTTCAGAAATATCGGTTCAGAATTTTTTGAGTTATCTTGTTAACACACAGACAAACAGACAAACAGACAGACAGACAAAGTCTGGCAAAAACATAACCTTTTTGG
>Ga0209367_1013464_pt1 | contig 10515 bp, 9 predicted proteins | sample WorMetLIZISLAND2_FD_187412 | JGI IMG/M metagenome (GOLD analysis project Ga0209367, IMG submission 187412) | Marine gutless worms symbiont microbial communities from Max Planck institute for Marine Microbiology, Germany - Olavius geniculatus... ...
TGGCCTGAACTCAAATGCATTGGCATACGCCGAACGCGCATTGTCGACTTAGGGTAGGTCAACATGAGCGCCTATAACTTTGTTCGTAGTGGATGGAATTTCACAAAATTTTCTTTGTTCAACGCAGATAGGATCGTTCTCATCAACGCCGTTTAGATTTTGTCGCTATCTTCATCGGTTCCAGAGATATTTGCGCTCAAACTCAAAAGTTGGCGTAAATTGCACCGACTTTGGCACGTTTTTTGCCCTCCCAAATTTTAAGGGAAGCGGTGCCCCCAAAAGTTGTACTTGCATTAACACCCCCACCTAGAGACACGTCAAGCGCCAAAGTTTCGTCGGGCTACACCCCCTAACTCCGAATTTATAAGCGCTCCTTTATTGCATTTTAAGCCAATTTTTGACCCCCCTTTGAAAAAATTGTAAGGGGGGCCCCCGTCCCCGGTGGGGAGGTGCGCTAGTAAGACTTGGTCATTCTCTAGCGCCTGTAAAAATTTGGGGGTGCAGCACACCCTACGGGCAGAAATATGATCTTCCGAAAAATGCGACTTAGGGTAGCTCAAAATGAGCGCTTATAACTTGGTTCGTAGTGGACGAAATTTCACACATTTTTTTTGTTCAACGCGGAATTAATCGTATTTGATGACGCCGTTTACTGCTTGTCGATATCTTTATCCATTCCAGAGATATTTGCGGTCAAATTCAAAAGTTGTCGTAAATTGCACCGATTTTTGCATGTTTTTTGCCCTCCAAAATTTTAAGGAGGGCGGTGCCCCCAAAAGTTGTACGTGCGTTAACACCCCAACCTAGAGACACGTCAAGTGCCAAAGTTTCGTCGGGCTACATTTTCTAACTCTTAAGTTATAAGCGCTCCTTTATTGCATTTTAAGCCAATTTTTGACCCCCCCTTTGAAAAAAATTGTAAGGGGGGCTCCCGTCCCCGGTGGGGGGTGCGCTAGTAAGACTTGGTCATTCTCTAGCGCGTGTAAAAATTTGGGGGTGCAGCACCCACTAGGGGCCGAAATATGATCTTCCGAAAAATGCGACTTAGGGTAGCTCAAAATGAGCGCTTATAAATTGGTTCGTAGTGGACGAAATTTCACACAATTTTTTTTGTTCAACGCGGAATTAATCGTATTTGATAACGCCGTTTACCCCTTGTCGATGTCTTTATTGCATTTTAAGCCAATTTTTGACACCCCTTTGAAAAAAATTGTAAGGGGGGCTCCCATCCCCGGTGCACTAGTAAGACTTGGTCATTCTCTAGCGCGTGTAAAAATTTGGGGGCGCAGCACCAACTAGGGGCCGAAATATGGTCTTCCGAAAAATGCACTTTCGGTGGGTTTAATTCAACATCGAGATCTCCAAGGTTACTGGACCAAACTTCACAGGACTTGTTTCGCCTAACGTGGGAGGAATCGGTGTCGAACAAGTAACTCACCGATTTTGAATATCTTCATCCGTTCCAGAGAAATTGGCTGCCAAACTTTGAAGTCGACCGAAATCGGGCCAAATTTTGCATGTTTTTGGCCCCTAAAAATTTTTTATAAATTTTTTGGGGAGGCTCCCCCAAAATTTCGGCCAGGGATTATAAAATTGAACATACTTAGGAGCATCGTGCAAAATTTTGCGGCGATCGGCCCACGGAGCTCGGAGATTACGCGAGGGGAAAAAAAAGAAAATAAACCACAGCAAAACAGAAGTCCTTCCGAAAACTATCGTTTTCGGGCGGACTAATAAATTGCTGTTAATCAAAATGTCACTGTGACGTCATCGACAGTAACGTGGTAACCGGTTATTGAAAATTAAATACCACTTTTAGCTCGAACATTTTTAATGCTGAAAAATCGATAGGCGGTCATGTTAAAAAGTCTATAACTTCGTCGTTTTTCAAAAAAAATCAAATTTTTGCGCAACAATTAAATGTAGAATGTTTCACTAAATAAAGCTGTAAAATTTCAAATTAAAATCCCAAGCGGTTGCTGAGAAAACAGCAAAAAACGTTAAGGGGCTACTTTTTTGCCGCACCCTGCATGTTTAATCTAAACTTTATGGCAACAGTTAGTGCAGCTCACTGCCTTGTTGTCCTGCCACTATTGCCTAGTCTCTACATGCTGCTGTTGCATATCGGTTATATGGCAAATAGAATTGTACGTTAAAAAGCTGCCAAGTCACTCATAGAAAGGCGAACTCTACAAACTAACAAATTTTAATACTAGTGTTACTATTAGTAACAGTAACAGCAGTAAAAGTAGTGGCATTAATAATACAGTGCACTTCATAAACGAAAATACTGCTAACAGTATTAGCCAATATCACTATAGCAGGTAACAAATGTGCAATAATACAAAGAACAGGTTCACTGTTATCGGTCACACTGACCTTAAACAGACGTAGATTGTTTTGTGGATTTGTAAACAACTGTTGCAGTGCAAACGTCATTCTGTCTATACAACTTCAAGCCATACAAATACACACACAAGTTCTATGAACAAAGCTTGATGTGTAGTTCAATATTACGCATCACACGCATGAGCACATCTGATATTTGTAATACTGAATAAATAACACTTGCACAGTAACTAGATTTACTTCTGCCAAGCCCACTCTAGATACAGCCTATTCTGGAAAAAAGCCAATAAGTCAATATTTTGTAGCATAAATAAAAAGTGGCTGCATTTAGTTGTTGTGAGCATTCGGAAAATCTGCTTCAGCAATGACAAGTCTCTGCTGATACTTAGCCAATGATACTGCAGCACATTATGCAGTCATACAGAGCCCATGCCAGGAAACAATTAAAGCTTGAATCCACGGTGCAACTAACAGACATACCATCACCCCAATCAGACATATAAGGCCCATGAGCCAGTACTCATTCTCCATCCCACTAAAAGTACAAGAAATTTGAGCTAATGCTCACGCGACGTGCAAAAGCCTATAGCAGTTCCTGTTCGCAAACTGTCAGTCTATCTCCAGCCATTTCGTCACGACTTTTATGAAGATTTGCACTGTTTTTGCCTGATCCACCTGTGTGACAGACGGACAGACAGACGGATGGACGAACAGAATTGCGATGGCTAAGACGCGCTGAAAACAGTAGCTGCTTTCGCGCGTAAAAAGACTAAGATGATCTGAATAATGTTAGGATATCCAATAACAACTTGCATAGTCGGTTGTAAATGACCCACAGCGAGATGTAAACTAAAATGTGAAAGTTACAAGTCCGATGCTCTAATTACCAAACCACTTACACAATGCACTTATTCTAAACTCTAACACTTGCCAAAAAATTTTCATCAAGACTGGCACTAATCTGAACATCATGTTGGCACGCACCCGGAAAATAGATCAATAGGGCAGTAGTTACTATGTGACTTCCACTTTCCATCTTTAACCTTTAAAAACTGATGCATACAGAATCTGCAAACCCTTCCTCTGATATCGTCCTTCAATGGCAAGTAGGCCCATTTTGGCTGCAAATAACACACACAGTGTAAAAATGTACTAATCAAACATCAAATATGTTTAAAAATTAATACACTGTGTCCCAAAAAACGCCCCACTTTGTCATTGTCCATATCGTCGCCAAAAATCAACCATTTTAAAAATTTTTTCAGTGGCACATTCTGTGGAAAATTTGAAATAAGACAGTTAATAAATATCCCACCACACATTAACTACGTCGCTACACTACCATTTAAAACATAGATATTCAAAAATCACCAAAATCACTAACACATATACAAAAATCATCTTTTGAAACAATTTTTAGAAATTTTTTATGCAAAAATTAAATTATGTTTAATTTTTAATGCATTTCTGATGTTTGTAAACAAAAAATGTCAATATTGTTGTCAATAATATTTTATTAAAGCAGTGACACTATACTGGTAATGTAACATGCCACTTAACAACGGAGAAAGGCTATGATTAAAAACGTGCACCAGTTTAAAAAAAATACAGCTTTCGGAGAATACTGACCGAATTTTCTAAGATAAACTGCAAAAGGGAAAGACCGGGCAAAATGGGCATGTTAATAACAAAGACTTCAAAAACAGGAAGCACAACCAAAGGCATGAGACCGGCAGAGTGATGCACGCAAGTACCAAAGAGAACATCACAAGTGCTGTGAAAGAACTGGTAGGCTCACTAAGGCAGGAAGGCCAGTATAAACAAACACATCGTTCAACAAAGAAGATGGATCAAACCCAGTGTAGCGTCGTACAGGTCATTCAGCGCATTTTTGTCTGACGTGTCTTTCATTTACCAAAGCGCTTGCTGGCTATTACATTGTTAGTTTTTCTTACATTTATATTTCACAAGGTAGTGTAGCAACACAGTAACAGTGCGATAGGATATTCAATAATCACTTTATTCCCAATTGTCCACAAAATACACCAGTGAAAAAAATTTGAAAATCCCTTAACATTTGGCAAAGATATGGACAATAAAATAGTGGGATGGTTTTTGGAACACAATGTACACACATTTTACATTTTATCTCTTATTTTTCACCAATATTCAACCACCAAAGCAGACTAAAAGCATAATCTGTTGTTGCCAGCAACACACTGACAAATTTCTCAGACAGACCAAGTTTCTGTTTCTGTTCTTGTGAACAACTGGCAGGTGATAACGTTCAAGATTAGGAGTCTGTGCCACAATGATTAACAATGGGTGTCAAATGTTATATAGCACATTCTTATAGATAACCTCTAAAAAGTAGGACACACCATTACTGTGAAAATAAAAATGTCTTCAGCAACTGTCTGCAGCTATCTACGTAACACTCCAGATCCTAAAAATCTTTGGGCTATTAGTTCCAGTCAGGCCAGAAACAGAAAATGCACCTAGTTCCAGTGAGGGAGAAAAGAGTGGGCAAAAGCTAAAGGGTTATACATCCTAAATGCAAACCAAAAAACCAGGTTATAACATTAGAAAAGCATGTGGTAGATTTTTGCTGTTGAACTCGATCAGACAAACTGTTACCTTTATTTCAATGGCAAACGTGCTGCCTGGCAGTATGCAGTCAGACACGGAATCCATGGCAGCACATCTGAGTGGAATGGTGCAAAGGTCAGGCATTTCCACTGCAAACAGACTGCCTTTGTCCAAAGTCTTTGACATTCGATGGTCTACATAATCAGAGTACTAATATTACAGACACAACTACAAAAATAGCCCAAATCTGAAACAAATTAAACAAAAAATTTGAGCTAATGCTCACGAGATGCGTGAAAGTCTATAGCAGTTTCGGTTCAGGAGTTTAGCTGAAAATTGGGGTGTTCATGCTAAGTTAATATACAAATACCAAATTCTCTATCTGGATCGCATAACGATAGTTCCGTGGCGCCCCCTTGTGAATGATGTAGATGTGTGTTGCAGCCCGAAAGTGCCAAAAATCCATAAAACCCCCTATTTTGGCGTTCAAAGTCATTCAAGGTCACTGAATATGGCGCCAATCGAGAGCCAGTGTACAACTTCCTATTACTGATTAATAGTAACCTAGGCCCTATCTCGCACCATTATTGAGATACAGCAACTTATTGGCTAAAATCGCAAATTTTACCCACCCCCTCTCATTTAGCACCCTCGTTCGTGGTGACCCCCTTCGAATTTATGGAAAACCTTTATGGCTCCTGATACTAGAGTCTTCCAGGCAGCCGACGGTGAAGATTTGGTGGTTCTAGCTTGCACCACTTTTGACTGATCCACCCGTGTGATAGACGGATGGACAGACAGAATTGCGAGGGCTAAGACGTGCTGAAAGCAGTAGCTGCTTTCGCACGTAAAAATGTTTCTGTGCATGTTGATCAAAAACTTAATCGATCGATCAATTTATCTATCTCATCAATCATTTACAACAGGAACTGGCAAACGCCTGCTGATTCAATCAAATAAATTGAAGATGAATAGATGGATGGATAAAGACCAGTTTTATTAGGTCTTAGGACAACTCAGAAATTTAAACAACAAACACAGAAAACTAAAAAATGGACTAAACCTTGATGGTTCAAATAATGCACACTATATATATGTCACATAATCACCATATGACAGATTACATACATACTTGGTCTAATATGATCTGTCTGGCACTTCAATGCATCGAGGAAATCTTCCGATAACCTAACTAATTTCTGCACAAAAAACAACCTCACAGACACCCAAACAAATGGCAGACCAAACTCTTCTGAAGTAAGAGCACAAGATGCATTTAAAATTCACTGTAATTTTGACCACAATCATTCAGACTACACAAATAATATTACAAAGGAAAAGTCAAGAAGTAAACAAAATGAAAATTTAAAAAATAGAACTAGTGACATAAGCAACACCAAAACAAGAGCAAAAACAAAATCCAAAGACCAAAGAAAAACAAAAATTAACTACATAAAAAATAAAGTTCAACAAATCAAATTCCCTAATGCAGCAAGATCAAAGCAAGTACATCCTTAGTCACATCCTTAGTTTCAAAAAATCAAATGTCAAGTGTGTCTCAATTTGTGGTAATTAAACTTTGATGAGATTCATCATGCCAACAATAGCAAGAAAAACCCTAGTCTGAGATTGCAAAATACTTTTTGGCCTCAAAATCAGCAACTTGGTCTTGATACCAAATCATATAATAAAACTCATAACCAGGTTCTTTCGCATGGCAATACTACTTGTCTCAGTTATAAAATGCTACCAGGGTCATTCGATAAATAAGTTACAAAACAGTGTCATTCTGTTAGTTTTCCAAATACAAAAAAAATCAAAAATATATGTTTTGTAGAAATTTTTATTTTGAACACGTGTAGAAAATTTTTTTTCGAATATTACGTCACTATTGTGATGTCATCTGTTCATAGAATGTAGTCGATATGTGTATTGTTTTCTTCACCAGTAAGCTAGCATAACTTGCAAGTCACAAACAGCACAAGAATGAAAAAAATGAATAAACTTTACAAGTTGATGTCATCTTAGCTTTAAATGATAAAGGTTATTGTTACATTCATGATTTTTCAGCATATCGTATGAGCTTGTTCAAACATTTGTCCCATCTGTCAAAATGCTTCTTAATGCCAATGCAAAGAACAATGCTGGCTCCTATCAAAGCCACTGAAAAAAAACAACTTGAATGCATCTTGGTATCTCATGCAAATTTCTGCCAAACTAGCATTTTTACACCCAGGGTGTACTGCTGGCTTGTCGCCATATCTGGATGCATCTCAAAGAGAATCTGATTTGCATTAAAGGTCCATGGCCACGGTCAAACTCACTCGCGCAATTTCTGTAGATTTAAATTAGACATTTAACCTCGCATATATAATATGTCGATTTGAGCTTCATAAATATATGACATTAATGCGTGAATTCAAATGAAATGCGGCATTACGTTACGTTATGCGAAATATTCTAATCTATCAGTGCCCGCAGTGACGTCATGACCCTAGCCCATATAGATCATAAATATTAATGGCTAGCCGACGACGTCATCATTCTAGGCTAGGCCATAGCCTATAATAACGTCATCAATATTAATTCATGACGTCTATAGGCTAAACTCATAACGTCACAGCAGGTCATCATGGTGGCGCATTTTCTACGTTGTTTTCGTAGATCGTCGACTTCAAAGGTAAATTTTTCCGTGTTGACAAAACGCTGGGCGCCGATATTACTGTGAAAGTTATCATAAAATTCTGCACTTTCAGGAAAATGGATAAAATGTATATGTTAATTTTGGTGACCACGCACCTTTAAGTCCTTTCGCCCATAAAAAACAACAACTGCATGCTGTTTCATTACAGGATGATTTCAGTATCAACATTGCCATGTTTAATGTTTATAAATGACGTCACAGTGATGTAATCGTAATGAAACTCACGACTTGTATTCAGAATTAAATTCCTTACAAAACATATATTTAGGATTTTTATGTAAGGAAAAATAACAAAATGACACTTTTTGTAATTTATTTATCCCCTCGTACTATTACTAAAACTACTTGTAATTTGTGTTCAGTCTCATATTCTAAATTTAACTAATTCCTCAGAGTACATAAAAAATAATTCTAATGACTTGACGACTGCAAAAACATAAGCAGATCCATTAAACTTACTGAAGGCACTAGGTAGGATGGTCCAATCAGAGGAGACATCACGTTTTGCACAAAACTGATGTGATATTCCAACTCCATTTTTACTGTTTCCTGGATGCACACATATACCAGTATACCAGATTTTTAGACAGCTAGCACTTGATGCTCCATATACAGTATATGCCTCCATCCGCTCGGCAAATGATCAGTGATCATACCGAGTAGTCCCTGACATTTCACTTTTTCACACCAAAGCTGAATTGAACATTATTGCCCAAACGTGCATTAATGACAGTATTGTGAAAATCCATCAGAGCACACAAAAGTTATTGCCAGCACACAACTGGATGGCAGACATATACAAAATAAAAAATAGTGCCTCATGTACTGCATAGGCCAGAAGCTAAACTGCGGCATAATAACTCACTCTTCAAAGTCATTGTAGCATTGTAGCGCGTATCTGCACAAAGGCCTTTCGAAATAGCAGGCCGGTACCTTAAAGAACATGATAGAGTTCACAGTATAAATTCTGCCTTTACTATCGCACTCAAATAAAACATAAATTGTAACACAGAAATAAAATACCTCAGGTCTCGTTGTATCTTCTGCAGTCACTTTCCGCAGCCTATAAATTACACGTTCCTACGACAACAGCAGAACAGTCTTTATGCAGTGATGCAGTACTAGAGTGCGGCAGTGGACTTCAATCAAACTAAAGTCATTTTTGAGGCTTGGACTCTAACCCTCATGACTTGAACTAAAACCCACTGGACTCATACTTATAACAAGCTTGGAAGTACACAAAAAGTCTGTCACTTTTCCACCTATTAAGGAAATTATTGAATAATTTTATGTGTTTGCTGCATATGGACACACACAACTGTGTAGTATTCAAGTCCAGCAGGAATATAGGCAAAAACTGAAATTTCCACCAAACTGCACCGAACCCCCAAACCACTGAAAACAACACCAGGTTAGGGTTAGAGGTCCCTACCCTCAGTGGGAGGGTAACTGGGAAATTTCTGTTCTGAGAAGAGAGGGGAGACCCTTCCTGTAACTATTTAGAGTCCAGTGCTGTCATTTCCAGTGGTTTAGGACCCAGCGCAGTACACTGTGGTCCAGTGCAGTGTTTCGTCGGACCCAAATTCAAGTCCATATTTTTTTGTGACTCATATTCAGACTTGAACTGTCGCGAGTCTGTCTCATGACTTGAACTTCGACCTGAACTAAAACGGCTCGACGACATCACTGTATTTATGCTCGTACAGTTATATCAAACCAATAGAATTAAAACTGAATATTATTCTATATGTATTGTATTTACCACATGCAGTTTCGTGAATCAAAGTGTCTCGACATCCAAAAGTCGGTTGGCTGGGGCTCCACGTCAGACAATCAGAGATTCTATAGGTGGCGATAGCGTTGCATGCAAGGCTAAGTGTTATTGTTTTCGATTTAGTATTATCATGGTAAGGTTTCGGTTAGGGGTACGATTTGGTTAGGTTTAGGGTTAGTGTTCGAATTTAGCGTATTTCAGAGAATTATGTGGCGACATATGGGCAACTGAATAAAGGTGTAACATTGGTGCATGAATTGAGTGCAGCCGAGAAAGGTTGTGGGTGAAAGCCTAAAGGCAACTGCACAATGTTCATTGTCCATGATATCCTAGTTTCTGCTAGCGTTGAGAGCATCAGTTGACCGAGTTATACGGCAGTATGCACCCGTACGATGCAAATATATTTGCACAAGGTAGCCTACGACTTTCAGACGTTGAAACACTGCACTGTGCAGTGTCCGATCGTTCGAAAGTCGTACTTGTTGCGACTGTCGGACGTGGAGTCTCAGAGAATACACGTCCGACTTTCGGACGGAGAAACAGCGTTCTTGAACAGAATATACCTACCTGTATGTTAGCAACAACAAGACTGCTGTTGCCTTCTCCTCTGTATTTCCAATCGTCTGTAAATGTTGTCATGTTGATAATTAACGAAACACCATTTCTGCAACACGAAAATAGAATGTCATGCGGTACTGTGTCCCATATAACATGCGCTTGACGACCGTAGCTGACGAGAGACTATTGATGTAGCCGGTGGTGTAACCGACTGCAGTGCTACACAAGTCTTACACAAAGACTCACGATACTTTTACTTACATGTCATGTTTTAAGTTGTAACTAGTAAAACGAACACATTATTGCATATCTTCATCGTATCAGTATCACTCACTGACCGCACAAATAACTACCACGCCCACAAAACCACGCCCACAGCATTGAGCTTTTATGGGGAAGGTGTACTTTGCGGAATGCGGAATGCGGAATTTTTGTAAGGTGTATTTTGCGGAATTTTCGTTGCGGAAAATACTTGCGGAATAAGGTGTATTTTGCGGAATGAAAATTTGCGGAAAATGATGCTGTTGTTGTTGTTGAGTTT
>Ga0209367_1013465_pt1 | contig 10514 bp, 2 predicted proteins | sample WorMetLIZISLAND2_FD_187412 | JGI IMG/M metagenome (GOLD analysis project Ga0209367, IMG submission 187412) | Marine gutless worms symbiont microbial communities from Max Planck institute for Marine Microbiology, Germany - Olavius geniculatus... ...
ACGGCTTGCACCATAAAGAATTGCAACTGCAGTGCTGTAGACATGAGCCATTATGTTTATCGCAATTTGCATGCAACTGAAATTAGTAAACTACAGCTGATTATAGCTGATTATACGTCGACTACATTTGGCCGATAGTATTCATTCTGACATCATGGGCTTTATCTTCATTGCGACTAAATCATTTTATGACGAAAAAAACTGACACGACATAATTCTGCTTTATGATAAATAAGTATAATGAAAGACAAAAACACTGTAAACGAATATTTCTAAGCCACAAATGTCATGCTGGTTAATATCGCTCTAAATGCAGCTACAGTATGCACGGCGCGCGCCTGCACAAACGTCTCGACGAGACGCAATGGCCCAAGACCCAAGACGAGACCTACTGGGCCGAGACCGAGACATATTGCTCCGAGACCGAGACGTCTCGACCTAGACCACATCCCTGGCAAGCGCTCATGTTCCAAAGTTTCCTTGTTTCTTGTCTATCTTTACTGAGTCAATCATTTTACTTGATTATTTACTCACTTTCCTGATGTTAATTTCCACTGCTCCATGTTTATGCTTTCTAAGACAAACTTAAAATCTATTATACCTCTCTAACCAGATATACTTTCTTTTCTATGTCTGCAGAATTCCCGTGTTTTAGAGCGCATTTATCTTTTCTGCCGTCTGTTAGCTGCTCTCTCTCCTAACGCGTTACGACACCCGAGATTACATATTATCATCAGAATAAACCAACGCTGACACTACAGGGAGTCGGCCTGAAAGGGTTTCGACCGGGCGAAGACGACCACTCGGGAGTCGCGGCTGGCGCCGCCGACCCGAGAAATACGGCTCTGTCACTGTCTCATACCCAAGTGACTGTCTGGAAGAAGGACTCTTCCCCGCGGAATCACCTTTGTTGAGAGGGACGTAAAAACCTCTTTCGATCACTAGATGGCGCTGTCACTGTCTCCATTAGGGTTCAGCGACGCTCGCCTGTCGAATTGCGTCTCCCGCCGTCTAACTCTCAACGCACAAGTCAACTCACATAATACCTTATCAGTTACCATTTTAACCTGTGAGTCCACCAGAAAACAAGTCAACTCATAATTTCTCGCCGGCGCAACGCGGATCTCCGTCGCACTCGATTAGGATAAAAGCCTTCTTTTCCTTCCCTTCGTTGACAGTCGCCGGTCCGCCAGGCAACAAGAAGCAACCGGAATTACGTTCACTGAGCTTCTACAATTTGCATGCTCTCAGAGACGCTTTATAATGCCACAGCATTGCCCTTTTTATTAGCTTAACGTCATTCAGATTCGCTGTTTACTTGTCTGTTTATTGTAGCTAGATTTTATTGTTACGCGTACTGTTTATGTGTAGGCCTAAACAGCAAATGTCACAGGCGCGCGGTAGCGCAGCCCTGTGTTAATGGCGACCGGCTAAGTCAATGGAGAATGGCAAAATTCGACCCTGCGCAGATCCAAAACCCCTTAACCGATCGACACAAAATTTGAAACAGGTAATTACGTCCTCGAGACGACCCTCTGTGCAAAATTTCGTGCAAATCCGTCCACTGGCGGCTTCACGGCAAATTGGTGAAATATAACGAAAATTTTTCTAGAATTATACCTTTTTGTTGTTGATCGACCTACAGGTCAGACCGCCCGGCGGATTTTCACGCGCAATGGCTCGGACAACGCGGCCTCACGCAAAGGTCAAACCTTTTCAAAAACCGAAATTCAAAGTTAATATCTAACCCCTGAAAAACCCCCAAAAGTCGAAAATTTAGCCCCAAAACGGACTTAGAACATTTTCGGCCGAAAACGCTCCTGTATAAAACTTTCACATATAAACAGCTCCTAATCGTCATCTTAGGCCCGTAAAAGTTGTACAGTGAATAGACAATATGGCCTCGGGAATTCCAAATATGTGGTCATTTTGGACCCTCTATTCACAGATCAACGTGACACGGAACATGCGCAGTCAACGTTTTTGCCTTTAAAAACATGCCTATGTATAAAATTTTCACCGACAAACGGCCCTTAATCGTCATCGTAGCCTCATAGAAATTGTATAGTGAATAGGCAATATAGATTTGGAAATTCCAAATATGTGGTCATTTTGGACCCCCTGCCTACAGGTCACGTGACACGGAGCATGCGCAGTGAACTTTTGGCCTTTAACATGAGCAAATGCAACTTTGAGGCTTTATATCTCCGTAACGATGCAAGATAGATGCATGGTTACAATGGACCACCAATAGGAAACCACATATGCCGAGTCCAATGATCATGTGACCGATGACGTCAGAATGGCCTAAGTCTGATATCCACACATGGATATATCCATGGATATCCATATCCACGGCAAGCCTGGCGTCTTGTCACTGGTCTTGTGCACATTTCGAAAAACCTCCAGTATTTAGGGCCCCGTATGTCTAAATTCGGCCATAATGGGATCAAAAAGCTTTGCAACCTCGATAGTAGGAGGTGATTGGTACTAACCACGTATTAATCTACAGTGCACCATGCGGCCATCCATTGTCCGCGTCAGCAAAAGACTTGACCCACTGTGCAACATGCACACGTTCCAACGCCCTAATCAGCCACACCTAGACCCGTAAGTGACTCACCAGCCGTTTTCTCGCTCGCTCGTAGGTAAATCTCGCTCGCTTTACTCGCTCAGTGAGAAAAGCGAGAAATTGCAAGATTCCATCAGAAAATTTCAAGTCGATGCTTAAAGTTCTGCAATGTACAACAGGGGATTACTTTTTGTCGCACCCTGTATAGGCCTATATTGAGTAGTCCTTTTATAATTTCCTAAATGATGAAGGAGATTATGATCTTTGTTAAATCACATAAAAGTCGATTCCATACTTGGCTTCCTTTAAATTTAAGTGTGTGTGATACCCAAGGTAAAAACGATTGAGGTCTCCTTAAACATCGGGGGTCGAGAATTCGAAACTTCAACTCTAGAAATTTACGTTTAATGCTGACAATTTTAGATGCATGTTGTCTTTGTCTATTCCCAGCCATATCGGCGCAATTCAATGTTCTCCGCAGCCTAAAACGCACAACTCACTAATAAATCCCTTATTCTGGGTTTCAAGGTTTTTACTGATTTTGGCGTCGATCGAAAGGACTTACGGGACTTTCTATAATCAATTAATAGTAACATTGGCCCATCTCGCACCGTTTTTGAGATCCTGAAACTATAGTCAAATTTGTGGCAGCCGACAGTGAAGATTTGGTGATCCTAGCTAGCTTGCACCGTTTTGATACAGTCGCAGAGTGTAATGGATAGACAGGCAGAGTGACAGACACACGCAGTAAGACAGACGCCTCGACGACAGTTGTGTAGCAAAGATGTAGACAGTTAAGATGCGTGAAGCATTACATACTGTCGCGCGTGAAAAATCATGTGCCGTTTTAAATTTCGCTCGCTTCGACTCGCTCGTGTGTATTGTCGCTCGCTCACGAGAAAAATCTCGCTCGCTTTTGCTCGTCCCGTTTTTCGCTCGCTACCGCTCGCTCTCGCTCTCGCTTACAGGTCTAGCCACACCACACCGTGTAGCCAATAAACTACTACTCGTGGAATTTATGAACAAAGTCATTTGTCACTGAGCGCATCGCCGCCAGTTGCATGTTGGTTTGGCAATGCAAATTTTGACTGTGGCTCTAACCACAAATAATAATGTCATTTTCGTGCGGGAGGGTGCGGGCACTTTTTTGTAGATGCCACAAAAGTGTCCCTCCCAAGTGACATTTCGCGCGACATATTTCGTATGGTTCATGTGACAGACGGACAGACGGACAGAGACACCGCACCACAATAGGCCTGATATGATAGCCATAGCCTGCATTCAGCGATGACGCCTATAACGCAAGGAATTGGCTATCCTGTGGTTGCTGAGAGAGGGACGCTGCCAGCATTAAGCTTAGTTTCCGCTCAACGCAACGCACGCAACGGACCCAACGCAAGGCTCTTGCGTACTTTTTTGACGCAACTGACGTAGGACACGCAAAACAAGTACAGAAGCAAGTACGCAAAGAACGCAATGAACGCAACGAACACAAAAAATGTAGCAACAAACGGTCGCAGCTGACGCAATGTGTTTATCTGTGCGTTGCGTCCGTTCCTTACGTTGCATTGAATAGAAACACTAGGTTTTAGTTTACAGCTGTTTGTTTGGCGTCATACTCAACGTTGATTTTCCCCCAGTTTGTCGCATTAATCAGTGGGAAGTCGTGTGGCCAGGGCTGGTCTGGTTGTCTGCATGGGACGGAGCGGCAGACTGTGTATGTGCGAGTGTGTATGCGCGTCGCCCGCGGAGTTTCGAGGAACACTCGCATCTCTCGTCTCTGCAGCACTGCACTGCAACGTGACCGTGAAATCACTGCGCAACCACGACGACCTCCAGCGACCGGCCGCCGAACTAACGAGCTAACTAACGATGTTTACGATGCGTCTCCCGACAGAGACCGGTGCGGAATTGATGACGTCACGACGACAGCTGATGATGACGTCACTGGTCCTGCTGCTGACCTTCAACCTCGTCCATCAGAGCATCAGTTATGTCGACGTCAGTCGGCAAAACAGCGTCGCCGTGCACAACGACGACAACGACATCTACGACAAAAACAACACAGGTTGGACAGCTCATTCCGCATTCTGTTGTATCTTTTAGAAAATAAGATGAGCACAGTGGCGCGTCGTGGCCGGGAGGGGGGGGCAGGAGCTGTCGGAAAAATGTTCGAAAAAAATTTTTGTTGGAAAATTTTTGGTCAGAGAATGCAAAATTTGATGGCAAACCCCGCCCATTTTAAAAAGGTTTAGGGGCAAAATTAAAACTTTTGCTCAGTTGTAATTTCTTTTGTCGTAAATTTGAAGCTGTCCGTCGGAATATTTTCAAAAATTTGCAGTGTTTAACGGAAAATCGCGACTTTTTGGTCGTCTACTTTTGTAACTCACGACGTTTCTAAAACTAAAAACTACAATAATGTCGCCCTAGTGCCGACATATTGTGCAGCCGACCGCGTAACATTTGAGTTGAAAATCGGCGCCTTTTACTCCTGTCTTGTCGAACATTTTCACTGTATTTGGCTTTTCTGCACTATTTGTCTTTGAGTTTAGAAAGTCATGTCAAGCGGATTAGGCTACGCGACGTCCAAACCAGTGACGTCATTGTATATGTAAGGTGGACAAGGCGCAATCTTCGCTAAATTTTAGCCCGTTAAAAGTTTTGGGGCTTAAATGTCTTTCATCTAATTGAAATTTAAAAACAAAATTAAATTCCTGAGCACCTATAATCTCTGTTAAAAAATCGCAGCTGCCCGTCTCTTGTTGACTTGCGGCTGACTGTCAAAAAATTGCGAACTTTCTCTTTTCTTCTACTTCCTTAGCTCACAGTGCCGTTGGTTAAAACTCAAAAAATTACGGCTATAAGTAATTTGAATTAATAAATTTAAACTGCAAAGCAACCTAAAAACCTCCAACTTGGTGTATTTCAAATTTTTAAACCTAGATTTTTTCTGTCGCTGGTGGGAAGTAGAAAATGACTATTAGTGAGATGCTAAGTTTTCACTCAGCCCGATAACACCCAAACAGTCTGGGTCACATGATGTCACACTATACTCGTGACTGTCGACTGCTTTATGACGCTTATCACAGACGCAGTAACCTACAGGCTGTCGCGGAAAAACGTCTGTTGGTATAAACACTGCATTATTTATTCAGTGATTAAAAATAAAATAAAAAATTAAAATTTTTGCAGATGTTTTGTGCTTTATTTTGGATGCGTGGTTGCATTTAAAAAAAAACAAAACAAGGCATAACACTGCACACAAGGACTTTAACTCGACAAATCTATACTGTCACCCTATCATTTTTTTTCTTTTGGTGGAAAGCGCAACGTCATTGCAGTGATTACTGCATCACAGCGTCAACGTCCGTTCTCTGTCTTCCTTTTCAGGCGAATTCTGCAATGTCTGTCGTGTGATTATCGATTAACATGGTGAGTTTTAGTCGAAATAACTACGCTATAAAAATACTGGTTGCGTATGCACTGAATCTGACAACAAAACAATATTTTTAAGCGCGAAAGCAGCTACTGCTTTCAGCGCGACTTAGCCATCGCAATCTGTTCGTCTGTCTGTCTGTCCGATGTCTGTCCGTCTGTCACACGGGTGGATCAGTCAAAAACGGTGCAAGCTAGAATTACCAAATTTTCACCGTCTTCTGCCTGAAAAACTCTAGTTTCAGGAACCGTAAAGCTTTTCCATAAATTCGAATGGGGTCACCCCGAACGAGGGCGCTAAATGACAGGAGGTGAGCAAAATTTGCGATTTTTGGCCAATGAGTCGCTGTATCTCAGTAACGGTGCGAGATAGGGCCTAGGATACTATTAATTACTAATAGGAAGTCGTATACTCTCGATTGGCGCTGAATTTAATGACCTTGAATGACCTTGACCGCCAAAATAGGGGGTTTACCGATTTTTTGGCGATTTCGGGCTGCGACACCAGTCTGTATCATTCACAAAGTGGCGCCACGGTACTATCGTTACCGGTATGCGATCCAGATAGAGAATTTGGTATTTGTATATTAACTTAACGTGAACACCCCAATTTTCAGCTAAACTACTGAACCGGAACTGCTATAGGCTTTCGCGCGTCTCGTGAGCATTAGCTCAAACTTCTTGTTTGACTCGGCAATGGATGTGCCTTATTTGTACTATTTAAGTCTGGGTGCGCTGCTGCCACTGAACGTTTGCCTATTGCGTTTGCACCAATTGCACCTGCAGAGTTGACGATTGTTTCATGCCTTGTAACACCGCCGTTGGCGTGCTAAGTGCTGAAAGCTAGATTGTACAGTGTGCCGCAAAAGTAATCGCCTCAGCTGCGATTTTAGCGCCACGCTGTGGAGATTGGCGAGACTAACAGAAGCGTGACTGCAAATATAGCGTTCTTCGACGTTGTTTGACGTTTATCGTTTGCCGTAGAAGATTGACGTTGCACGCAGTCGGGGCACGTGTCTACACAGAGTCGTGCGTACGTGCGTGGTCACAATTTTGACGTCGTCTAGCGAGCGTTGGCGCAATTTTCGGCTCAAATCAGAACTGATGGCGACCTGTGTTCGCTGTTGGTAATTCATCGTCAAATCCGCAGCCACTGTTTGACGTTGTCGCTGACTCGCCCCGGCCTGTCAGTGTTGATGCTGGTCTTAACGTGATGACGTATTGAATGCGCATAATTCACGGATCATCATCCAAGGCTTTTCACTCAAATATCCAAGGCGCTTTGCAAGCCACGAAAAATGGAATTGAGTCAAATAACATAAAGAAAAGTTTTAACAGTCCTATTGTGTGCGATAAAGTTAAAACAAAATTAAAGCGCAAACGTACGAATTGCAGGCAATTTTAGGTGTGGTTTTACCATAGTTGTCTGTAGTTTTCTTCGTATTTTTATCGCACGTGACATAATCGTTCAGTAGCGAAATTAACTGTAAATTACGCAACGTTATAGACGTTGCCTTAATAAGGGTGGATTCTGCGTCTTATGCGGAAAAGCTTGCGTGACTGGCTGATTGCTGCACGGTCGGTAGAAAATGCAAACCAAACAGGAAATTGCAGGACGGAAAATATTGGCACAATTTCGGCGCGTGGCTGCACCCAGGCTCTGTTTGATATAGTAAGTCGCCGGTGACCCCCGGAGACTTCAGGGACTGTGTAGCGCTGACGCCAGCCCGAGGCGACTATCTCTCTCTCTCTGGTTTGTTTTTAGTGTAGAGATGTGCATGGAAATGGGAAAGACCGGGATCCAATGGGTCTCATAGAATTTTCAGGGCAGTTCGATGGTAAGAAAATGGGAATGGAAATTAACTTGACGTTGGAGTAAGAAAAATCACCGTAATTAGCAAGCACCTGCAACAGTGCTGCATAACTTACATATACATCGTTATTCATCATTAGTGCCCATAACATATTGACATTAAATTTTTTTCGCGTGCTGTCAATTTATTTGATTGTCAGTTTGCTTGCTATCTATTATTCGTTTAACACTGTTGGTTAGGGTCAGCACTGACATGCCGCCGGCAGAAAACATTATTCTTGATAGATAGAATATCTCGGTTGAGTTGCCGAACGAAAGGGAATTAAAAAATGCTCGATAATAATGGGAATAAAATTTAATTTTTAGATGCAAATGGAAATAAGAAAAAATGGGAATGAAGTCATTGAAATGGTGAGGGATTTGGTACGACGAATCTGTTTCCGCACATCTCTACTTCAGATTACGCAGATGCGGTCGTCATCTTCGCAGTGACAGTGACGTAAGCCAGGCGAAATCGACTCAATTTGCTGCACGTTTTCATACACAGTTACGACGTTCAGAGTGACGCTTCCCCGCCCGTCGGCAGAATCGGATTTTGTCAAAGCACGCCGTGTGGCCGGGTGGCTTGCGATGTTTCAATCTGGCGCCCAACTCGGCGACTCTACACGGCCTAGGCTACCATTCATCACGCATGCATAGCGGGTGCAATATATCACACTCGTAATTAACGCTCATTAGGCCGCCCTGACGACCCTTGTTGCCATGGTAACGAATTTTGAGACAAAATTGACTATAACTCGGCCTCCGTGGAAAATAATTGCGCGTTGTTTTCACCTACATCCTTTTTTTCGGATCCGGACTATCCGATGGCGTTATTTAAATCTATTGCCTGTCGACCCATGTTGGCATGGCAACGAGTTTTGGGACAAAATTGACTACAACTCGGCCCCCGTGAAAGATAAGTGCGCCCTGTTTGCACCTACCCCCTTATATGCAACTGCTAGACTATATAGCGTGGCAATGGAACAGATGCCTCTTTCCAGAGAACGTATTTCTTGTTTTAAATGTTTCAGCCTTTTTTGAATCAAATTTTAACAAACGTCGAACGGTCACAGACGGTAATTTTTAACATTTATATACAAAACCAATAATTTACTGATAAAATCATGACGGTTGCATATTTAGATTCATTTGTTAATGTATTGTGCTACGTTTGTTTTAGGCAAATGTAGACATGGCCAAAACTGCCTAAAACTGTTTAAAAACAAAACCCCGGTTTTAGCTCAGTTTTCGGTTTTGTTGCAGACATAGGCACCCTTTTACGACCAGTTTTTGGTAAACAACGCACGCAACGTACACAACGCAACTGACGGAAGTGACCCAGCGACTGCTTCTACCCTTGCGTTTTGGCCGTTGCGTCGGCTACGTCAGCTACGTTTGGTAATCTTTATTCACACAAGACAGTGTACAAACAGACAGAGACATACAAACAGAAAAACAACGTGCGCGAATTGCAAGCGCAGAACAGTAGGTTGTAGCCAATGAGTTGAATTCAGCTCAGTCGTTGGTAGCTCGGAATAGTCGCAGACAGCACCGGACTGGCGTGACGTCGTAGTTTGCACCCTGAGTAACATAGAAACACAGCGCGCCTGTCTGCATGCGCCTTGCTATAGCAGTCCTTCCGTCCGTCCGTCCGTGCGGTCGACAAAGCGTGCTCAAGGGGGACTCTGACTTCGGACAATGACACCCGCGGGTCCCGGTGTCCCATCATAAGATCCTCCCCAGAAAAGTCTCCCCCAGCCGACAATTTACGGGTAAAAATCCGTCCCGCCCGGGCGGCCGCCGGGCGGGCGGGTTTTTGCCGGTAAATTGTCGGCCGGGGAGACTTTTCTGGGGCGCAATCCTATAATGGGGCTGACTTTTTATGGAGCCGGCAATATTTTAATAGGGAGAAAACATATCAAATCTGTGATTATTTTTATGGGAGAGACATTTTAATGTGACACCGGCTAGCTATGTGCGCCAATGGCTTCGCTTCCCATCGCTCTGTCCGGTCCGGTAGTTCACCCGTGCTGACATTTCGCAACTCGTCACGCAGCCATGGAGACGATTGACTCGACGACGGCGACTTAGTGCTTGCTTGGTGGCCACAGGCTCACACTCCACTCGCTCCGATTCGTCGTGAATTCGTCGTGAAAATGTTCTACAACATGACTTATATACGTACACTGAGCCATAAAACGTTCCATTTAAAACGTTCCGTTTGTTTTTTTTGATTAGCTCCGTAAAATATTGAATGATTTTTGGCAGGCAACAGCAAAAAACCTTGACACAAATGACTGTAGTTTTGCTCACCTAATTTTAATGCTGTCGTTACACTACTTTGTGAAATGCAGTAGTCGTAATTTGGCCGGTGGCCTTATGTCCGGTGGCCTTTTGTCCGGGATTCGTTTACAACTATGAATTCATACTGGGTAGCGCATACTTCGGCATAAAAAAATTAAAGTGGCTCGTTTTTATGGTCCAACAGATTCGCGACAAAAAGAAATTTTACTGTTTTCGCAAAGATGTGAAGTATTACAACAAATCGTCAACAAGTTGTGAAAACAAATGGAATGTTTATAACAAATTGACAACAAATCAGAGTAGTGGAGTTTGAGTATTTGCGCACAGAGCTTTAGACTCGAGAGGAAC
>Ga0209367_1013467_pt1 | contig 10514 bp, 7 predicted proteins | sample WorMetLIZISLAND2_FD_187412 | JGI IMG/M metagenome (GOLD analysis project Ga0209367, IMG submission 187412) | Marine gutless worms symbiont microbial communities from Max Planck institute for Marine Microbiology, Germany - Olavius geniculatus... ...
CCCTCGGGAACGGAGTACCGAGGGTAAAAAAAAAAAAATAATAATAATAATAATAATAATCCGAATCAAATTGGGTGCAAAGTCAAAAACGCATTAAAGTTTTTAGTTCGCTGTTAAAATTTCTACAGACATTGCAGCCAAAAAAGAGAACATTCATCATCGGATATTTGAATTCGCTGGACGCTTTCTTCAGTAGTTACTAAAATTGTTGAAAAAGTCACTATACGAAAATATTTCATTTGCCATCTGCAGCTAAGTTGGCGACAGTTTTTTTTCAAAGTAATAACAAGAAAAATGTTGATAAAGTGTGTGACAGTTTGTCACGTGGTGTTTTCTGCTAGCAAGCTGATGGACTTCTATCGCTGAGCTGAGAATGGAGCGGCGCGCCTACTACGTAGTAACCGGCGACAGCGACAAAGACGATGACGTCACGACTTCCTGCTACTCACACAACGATGACGTCATCAGAAACTGCTCGTCCACATCCATCGGCACCGCTCCCGTCTCGTTTCGTCTGCTACGTTCCTATCGCAGCGCCGAACGGCGTCGCCGGCGCTCCAAAGCGGTCGCCTCGCGACACAGAAACAACGCAACGGTTGCCGTGACAACTGCAGCCACGCCCCCTGCCATTATGACGTCACTTCCAGTTCCGGTAGTCAACAGCCACGACGTCGGGCCGCCGGCCGAGGTGAAGGAGGAGACGGAATACCGCGTGGTGACGTCTGCCGGAGCAAGTCGTCGAAAAATCATCGTTGCGTTTATCAAGCGTTTCGTAGCGTTCCTCCTGTCCACCGTCGCCCTGCGAGTGAACGAAATTATAAATCAGTGAATAAATATAGGCTAAGTGAGCGAGTATTTCTTAACGGCAGCACATGCGCGCCAAAGGGCCGGACATTTTCTTGCAATGATTGCATAACTGACACCATAGTGACTAGTCAGCGAGCGTGTTATAGTAGTAGTATCATTATTATAGGCTTACAGTGATTGTAGTAGCCTATTGCGTATAGCTTTATAACGGCAGCACGTCAGCGCGCGAGAGTGTCTAGTCCAGTTCTTTCCTTTGTCCACCGTCGGTCTGTCCATAGTGACGGTGATCTATTCGTTGTGCGGTGGTGCGCTGTTCCAGGCACTGGAAGGTCCGTATGAGACGCGCGTCAAAAGTCGCGTCAACGACTCAATCGACTGGCATGTCTCGACCATGTGGAACATCACGAAGCACCTGAACATCCTGCATCCGGTAATGCATTATCTCATCTCTATGTTTATTTTGTTCATTTGTTTTGTTTATTTCAGGCCACAGTAAAACAGACGTTAAAATGTAAAAAATACCTTTGTTCAGACGGAATAAAAAAAATATACATTTATTATGAAAATTATTCAAACCGCCTGCTGAAAAGGAAGCTATTTTCTGTACATTACGTCTTGGGAGAAAACAGCGCCAGTGTTGTTTTTGAATAACTCTGCGAAACATTAGCCTATTTTAACAATTTTTGACCTGCAACATCTTAAGAAAATTTGACGCAAATTACTGTAGTTTTTCACTAATGTTGCTATATAGTACCTTGTAAAATGCAAGTTTACAACAATGAATTTATACTATTTGTGTGGCGCACGAAAATTACTACGAGATCACAAAATTATTGAAAATCTGTTACTTATTTAACATCAATCGTCTCCATGCAAGATCTCGGACGTCGACGAACTGAAACGACGCAGCAACAACGAGTGGGCCGCTCTGAATCACGCGGTTATACCCCGTTTACACCATGAAGGAAACTTGAAGTAAACATGAAGCAAACACGTCGTGCGCGTGTATATTCAATACGTTTGCTTGATGTTTGCTTAATGATTGCTTTTTGTAGACTATGCTTTATGTATGCTTCATGCTTGATGTATGCTCGATGTTTGCTCGATCGTGAAAACGGGGTATTAGTGAACGTGCTGCTGGCAAAGTGACGTCAGCGTCTACACGCTTCTGTTCGTGCTGCGGGAGAACATCTAGAGCACATGCTGTGATAAAAATGATGTGATGTGACACGTAAGACTTTTGAGAGAGACAATAACTGCCAGTTACGTTTGTCACTATTTGGTTAATCATTTACATTTGCACTAAATCGTTGCGTTGGCGGCTCAGTCTAACACTTCGAATTTTCAAAGGTAGTGTAGCAACACTATTAGAGTGAGGTGGCGAAACTACAGTCAAGTCTTGTTCACGGTGTAAAGCAGTGTAATCTATGGGCGCGTGAACGATCTAAAAGCAGCGGAGCGGCAAATTTGTGCTCAGCTTTAGACTATAGGCTATGGTACTTTATATTGTGGCAACGTATTTCATAGTCGATTCACACAATGTATGCCCACTTCGGAAATGTGTCGTAACTGCGTTCGCTTATAACGGCACTTCTACTATTAATAATAGCAATAATATCAGTAATGGCGTTCTTTACTAGTCGGCTGGGGAGCGATACACACTCCCCAATCCCCACTGCAGTGGACGCCTGTGACGTCTCTACCTCGTTTTCCTTGAAAAAAAATTTTCTGGCGTCCATGAAGTTTTCTGCAGCCATATTTCATATCAGCATCATTTATTGTAAGAATTTAGCAATAGGTAGCAACAAATTTCTGACACAGCAGATTATGATTTTGTCTCAAAATTACTCAAAATGGTTTTAGCCCCGTAAATTTTGCCCATTTAGCAGAAATTTTTTGACAAGAAAAAGAATTTCCGACATTTTTCGACAGCCTAACTTTTTTTATACCCTCACCCATCTGGTTATGACGCCATTGGGCTACAGTAACCACCTAATGCCGTACGTGGGTTATAAGAGTGTCACTGTTGCAAGGATTACTGGCAGTTTTAGCACTAAGCTTATGCAGCAGCAGCAGCAGCCGCCGTAGCAGCAGCTTATAATCAGTGTTGTGCGGAATATTCAAATTCGTCTGAAAATTAGTGGCGTCGTAGGTTATAGAATCAGGCGCGGCAGGAAATTGCTATTTTTCGTCAGACGCTGCAAATTTCAGACAGAGAAAATTATGCGTGGTGCTAAAAATTTGAATTTGGCTCCTACATTTTCGCAAAAATTGGGGGTTTAGCTCAGAATGGATGACAAGTTTGTGACCACAAAATCTTCTAATAAGTCTTTGACACTAAACTGCCGCAACGTCACCGGTAAAAATCAGAATGTTCTGGCAGCCAAACTTCTGTGGAGCAAAACTCCATCTGTCTACGCTGTGTCCGGTAAAAAACTGACCCCTAGACATCGTCCAATAAAAATGTCAAATATGAACGAATTTGAATAAAGTTTCGTACACTTAATCCCCAATAAATTCTTGAAGCGATTACTGAATTTAGTTGAAGAATATTATTTTTTGCCAAAATTATTAAATGTCAAATATTGATAACAAAATATCTTCCTTAGCAATATGGCGTTACAAACTGCAGTCGCTCAAGCGGAAGTGGTGTTTGCTGACGCAATCAAAATAAAACAAACAATAACAGAGTGGTGTTTTTTGCAGGCGATCCTGTTTTGATTAAACTGTTGAGACAAAAGAAACAGTATGGTGCTAAAATGTTTATCGCGGAATTTCGCAGCAAGCCGCGGAAACTGCCAGGATTAAACAAACGGTTGTCTAATACTGGACACATCACGTTTTGCGGCGACCTCACAAAAGCCGCTGTAACTATTGTTTGCGTAAATAGATTTAACTGAAATTTGGAAATTTGATTGCCAATAAATGTCGCATTGTCAACGTAAAATTCTGCCGGAATTAGATGTTGTTTCTTGAAGTTACGCAAATGTACACACGGGTTTACTTATATAAAACCATATTGGTAACAGAGATTATTTGGTTATCGATATTTAACAATATTAATAATTTTGGTAAGAAATATTATTTTTAAACAAAATTTGACAATGGCTTCAGAAATTTATAGAGGATTAAGTGTACAAAACTTTGGTCAAATTCGTTTAGATTTGACATTTTTATTGCACGATGTCTATGGGGTCAGTTTTTACCGAACACAATGTACATATGTCGTGCTGCAAGTCTGTCAATGTCAGCCCGAGACATTATGCAGTTGATCATCTTTAGGTCTGGCCCTTTGCTACGAGGTGTTTGTCTGTCATCCCTCTGTCGTCTGTCTGTAACGTAGCTAATCGATTGGTTTTAGGGAAAGACTTTTACACGAATTAGTAGCTCTGTATAAAGTAACCTAAGCGAACAAAATTTGGGCGATGGGAAAACATTTTTAAATTTGAAGTTAAATGTACGGAGTAGAAAAAATGTGCGTTTTAAAGCCAAAAACTGGCCGTGACCCTATCCCAAAAACAGTGAGAAATATGGCTATTGTTCTTACTGAGCACTATAGGTAGTCGCATAAGCCTTTGCACATGACACGAAAATCATTTGCTGGCTTTCCGACACCCGCGTACGGTCGGCCCTTTCTAGCGAAAGCTGGGCTTTTTGCTTGGTCCTTCTCTCGGTTTGGGTATTTCGAATTGTCCATCAACACAAAAGCATGATCACCTACTATAACAACGTTTCAATTGAAACATCACTTATTCCTGGAGTGAGTTTGCAGCCAATACGCTTCGAAATATATCAACATTGATGATAATATTAGCATCGATAGGCTACAGACTGATCTAATGGACACCGGGCATAGATGCCATGCAGACGTCGGTGACAGGACACAATAAATGACTGGACAACCCACCGTAATGCCGTATTGTTGTCGCAATAAGTCAAATAGACGCCACTGGACGTTATTGCTGGTAGACTACTAATAATAACGACAGTCACCATTGGCCGCCGTGTCCGGTCACAACAATGTTGTCAGTTGCCTGTTGTCACAATCGACCACCGCTACTAATACACTTTGTGCATGTTTTTTCATCGTCGCTTTTTTGCTTTGATTGATATACTGCTGCTGATGCTCTGCAATGTATTTCACCGCGGGGGGTCGCACTCGTACTGCCGTGTCGCTAGGCCCGTCGAGAGGGGGGGAGGTAATGAGGTGAGTTACCCCGAACTCCGCGACGTTTGGGGACCCCGCCGTCGCCCAGAAGTATTAAGTACACCAGAATGCGCCATTTAAAAAAAATTAAAACTTTTCTCCCCAGAGGGGCACAACGAGAATGTTTTTCGGGACCCCGCTGTGGCTCTCGTCGAGCGACGGCGGGGATCCCCAAACGTCGCGGGGCCCGGGGTAATTTATCCCCCTAAGCCCACCTCCGCCCCCTCCCTCGACGGCCCTGTCAACGGGCCTACGTATCTCAAGCGCCATATCTGCAGTTGTATAACGGATTGATAACTTTATTGGTGCGTGACAAAATGAACGACGGCATAGGCTTCCTACACTACCAAACGTCGACCTTCGTAGAATAAGCCTAACTGTCGGTTAGGCCGCTGTCTGAAACGTATAAATTCGCTAAATAGTCTGTTTGAACACGGGACCATTTTGTCATGGCGTCGGTTCTATTCGGTATTTTGCTAGGTTCTGCGAATTGTAGCCAAAAGTGTCTAATATCGAGTGAGTGTGTTTGCTGTGTGTGGGGGATGCGGTGTGCATATAGGACGACTGGACGAACATGACGGGCCAGCTGCTTCGCAACTACACGCGTGAAGTCGTCGACGCGATCAAGAAGGACGGCTGGGATGATTGGCGAGGAAGAGGGTGTTGAACTTCATTGGGTGCATTGCCTGGAGAGCATGACGGTGAGATGAAGAACAAGGTCTTGAAGTGCAAGGTGTTGATATGGTAAAGTGGTAAAGGCAATCAGGAAAGACGGCTGGGATGGTGACGACGACGACGGTAAACTGCAGTGGAGCTACGTTGGATCTCTTCTCTTTTCAATCACCGTCATCACCACCATCGGTACAGGATAATAACTATAGGCCTAATTACTTGTTTACTGTAAGAAATAAAATCAGGATTCCATATATTCCCCAAATCTTTTCTAAATGTAGCAAATAATTTAGAACTTTATTGCTGCACATAGTCTATATTTAACAGCACTTTATGTAAAGTGTAATGTTTCATACACTGACGAAATTAATCAGTGATAATAATACACTGGTTGGCAAATTGAAATAAATAAATAAATAATAAAGGGTCGTTTTTGTGCCCTATTTGTGCGTCCGTGCAGGCTACGGCAACATAGCTCCCAAGACGGACGTTGGTCGCATCGTAATGATACCGTACGCGGTGATTGGCATCCCAATGACTCTGTTGACTCATCAGTACTGACTGGTTCAAGTTAGGTAACATTGTAAACTACGAGTCTATTTAAAAACAAAATAATTTTCATTGACTCTGTTGACAATTGCTCACATTGGCGCGTTCATGGCCACAGTTTTTCGCTTCATGTACCGCAATGTATTCTGCGGCGTTTGCTGCATACTCTGCCGGCGCTGCCGCGATCGTCACACAACCGATGCGGAGACTGGGTCACGTGACGACGATGACGTCACGAGATCACGTGGCGATGACGTCACGACTGCGGAGAGGGGTGCGCGGGAGCAAGGTCGTTGTCATGGAAACGATGCGTCGCCAGAACGACGGACGGCCGCCCAGCGCGTCCGAGAGTCGTACCGCGTTATCGTCGAGTGGAGACGAGGCATAACGAACGCGCTCTACACCGAGGACAATCTTCAAGTGTACGTTCCACTGTATGTGAGTCTGCTGCTAATCGCCGGCTACATCTCGGTGGGTGCGATCATGTTCGGGCTGTGGGAAAAGGACTGGAACCTGCTCATCGGCTCGTACTTCTGCTTTGTGACTCTGTCGACGATCGGTTTCGGTGACTTCGTGCCTGGGACGAGCCTGGACGCTTCCGGGTCGCAGGGCAAGTTGGTTCTCTGTTCGCTGTATCTCGTCTTCGGTCTTGCGCTGCTGGCAAGTTTGTTTGTAATTGGCTTTATCTGTAATAGTAGGCCTATTGTAGTAGAAGTTGTACTAGAAACTGTTTTGTAGTTGTTGTAGTTGTTCTAGTAGTAGTAATAGTAGTAATAGTAGTAGTATTTGTTGTTGTGGTCTAGCGCTGTTGGCAATGTGTTTTGACCTAATGCAGGAGGAAGCTCGCAATTTGTTCAGGAGGTGGGGACGTCGTCTTGGCTTACTGCAGCAGCCCGGCAATTGACTATAACTATACACATTATGGGCTGATATTAAAATAGAATTGTTGAACCTATTTGAAAACGTATCAGGAATCCGGTGTTTTTAGACACAGTTTATTATCCAAAGGTTCGATAGTTTGCATAGACTTACTGACTGCAGCATGCATTTTCACTAACCATACTCCTGGCCCCAACCTTAAAGCTAACCGTAGTTGAGAGCAAATGTGAAAATTGAGTCAACGTCTGTCAACAGAAGTAGGTAGAAAAGAACCTGAAAACTTTCGGACCATCGAACCTTCGGCGGTGCAGTGAAATTACTGATCGAAGAAGAGCGCCTGGGCGCCCTGCGGAGCCAAGCGAAACACCCAGTGAGCGGTTTGGAGCGGTGATCGATCGAGGCCGCAGGAAAACGAGCGACACGACATACTGCACGGTTCGCCAGTAAAAACAATCTCCTAGGAAAAAGTTCTCAAAACATGTTTAATGCTGCATTAGTATTCAGCGAGTTAGCTCGACGAGCGCTTGTCGAACCAGCTCATCGAGCTAGCTTCATCGCGCAAACGGGGTATAACTATTTAAGAAGTTTTCTTGGGCATACATACTTACTTGCTAACTAACTTGTAGATTTGCTATAAGTACGACGGTGAGTATCTTTTATTACTGCATGACTAACACATGAAGAAAAGCATCGGTAATTCGCACAAAAAGTAAAACACAAAAAAACACAAAAGTATCACCGATAAAAAGAGTCACCCTATGGTGCTGTAATATTACTTTGCTGCAGGCTACGTATAATGTATAACAAATCAGCAAAAGATCAGAATATACGCCCCAGCATCGGGTTGGATGGCATTGTATAGGCAAGCGAGAACGTTCGCGAGTTCGTGTCTTCTGTGGGGATTAACAATGTGTGCGAGGCGAGTATAGACTCTGGAATGCAATGGACTTCTCCTAGCATTGTGTATGTGCTGGCGCGGAGTGAGAAGTAATAAAGGACGCCAATGACGGCTTTCGAGCGTTCGGAGAGGTTGCTCCGTCGTTAGATGTTCGCCAATAAACCCACCCAACTAGTGATCCGCCGTCGTAGGCCTACGTCCGCTCGTGGCAAACTGTGGGTCGCATAAATACTACGAGTGCACGCGGTTTTCCGGTCGCTGTCTCATTTAATGTCGCTCTAGCTATTATACTCCGTAGTACGTGTCGGTCCGCCTGTCTCTTTCCGTGTCTGCGTTCGTGTATGTGTGCGTGTGATACGGCCTAACAACATAGAACTGTAAACGTGCCGTTATTAACTGGCGCGGAAGCAGGGATCCCATCGATACTAAATTCCTACAGTCTCGATTCTCAACACGCAGCTGCTAGGCTATAGACCTGTTGCTCGTTTGCATTAATTTTATCGTTCTTCGCGTTGCGATCGCGATTCCGTTTTTATGCACACCGGATCATGTTGCACTGGGAGATGAAACTCCTAGGCGGTTTTTTTCCCGTGTTCTTCTGTTTCCGAGTTAGAAGCAGCTAAGGCACGAACGGACGGACAGATCGACGGACGGACAAGATGCGTAATGCGGCCTAAGACGTGTGAGCTGAAACGCGCTGTACCAGTTCATCGATCTGACTGTTGCGTCTTGTTCTCCGTTCCCAGAAAATGTCATAAAACGGCCCCACCCAACTCCGGATCGAAATTTTAATGATGCGACAAAAAACGAAATGTTTTTTTCACTTTCAAGGTGTATTTCAAAGCGATGCAAATGAAGTGGATTGGCCAAGTTCCATTCATGTTATTAGCCGACCGTACTTATAAGTAACGATCGAGCTACTGGTAGGCTATACGGTTGTCGTCCGTTCGTCTGTCGTCGTCGACTTGTAAGAGATGTATTGCGGCTAAACGGAAGGTCGTAAGAAAAAAAACTTTCCACATGAATAATTACCCCTGTGTCGTAGACCTAGGCATGCAAAATTTCAGCGATCTAGTGGAAGGGAAACATTTTCAAATTTGAGGTTGAATGGAAAAAAATAGTAGGAAAATGTGCGTTTTTCAACAGAAAAAAATACAGCCATACACTGTATCTCGAAGACGATAAGAAACACGGCCAAGGTTACTATTAATCAGTAATAGAGAGTGGCATACGCCCTTTCAGCTGAAATGAAAATCATCGACCTTGGATGATTTTGAAGGTAACTGACAACGAGTACAGTCGGCTAACCTAGCGACAGCTGGGCTTCTTGTTTCTGGCGCTTTGAACACGCCTTGAAACGCTGTACACCAAAGCGTGACAAAAACCTCTTTATTGGAGTGAGCTAAATTAAACGAGAAAATGCGTGAAAGTCTGATTGTCATGCGGCTGGCCTATCAGGTAAGACAGTAAATGTAACTTTGATCAGATCAGTTACTGCCAGAAGGTGGCACATTTTCAGCGGTGCTAGTCAGCTGCGTCTGATAGAATGTCATGACATCAAATTAGTTACGCAGCCATTGCCAACCAGTGGCTTTCCTAGTACGTTGACATTTAGCGGTATAGGCTAACTAATGGATCAGTTAAGCTTTGAGTTGAAAGTATTTTTTCAGAACAAAAACATTCTCGACGCAGTCAGCAACCACAGCAATATAAAAGTACGCCTTTGTTGATTCTATAAAAATGTGCTACCCAGGAAGCACCAAAATGTTTTCTGCTGGGGTGGGACCCTGCCTAGACCCTGAATGGAAATAGATTACCAAAAGCTAATTTTCTCATTATAAAATCCTGCGTCTCAACACAACTCAGCAGCGGTTAATTTGTAGAAGAAAGAAGACTTGGTACTGTGAACCAACCAAGGCGACGAAGACGCCCAGATAAAGACGCCAAAGAGAAGGAAAATGAGAGCGGGTATTCCTTTCCTCAGCCATACTTTAGAGGTTCGTCCAGTGTTTGAATTGTGAAAAATTAGCTAGGGGGTTGAACTTTTCGACTGTCGGAGCCCAACCAAAATTATAATGTAAATCCTATGTATAGCTGACCCCCAGAACATAATTTGACAGTGTGTTAGGGGAGGTTGAGAAAACAGTTGGGGGTTTCAACCCCCACCCCAACCCCCCAGCAATTCAAACACTGGGTTCGTCTGTGGGAGCGTCGTAAGGCTTAATCACGACGGGGGCCGAAAACGAGTTTGGGAACCCCCCTTTGGCCCGACCATGACAATTTTTTTACAGGCGACTTTATGTGAAAATGTGCGTTTTTTGCCATTTTCCAGCAAGAATTGCAAAATTCAACATGTTTGATGGTCTTTTGCGTTTCCGAATTTCAGAAAAAAATGGGCGAATTTGCGGTTTCCATTGAACATTCAGAAGTAAAAAGTGTTTCAGCTTCAGGGCGGCGAAGCCGCCCTGACCCCCCGACCAGGGGCTCTGCCCCTGGACCCCG
>Ga0209367_1013469_pt1 | contig 10513 bp, 9 predicted proteins | sample WorMetLIZISLAND2_FD_187412 | JGI IMG/M metagenome (GOLD analysis project Ga0209367, IMG submission 187412) | Marine gutless worms symbiont microbial communities from Max Planck institute for Marine Microbiology, Germany - Olavius geniculatus... ...
CACAAACGTCCAACCCTCCCCCCCCCGGCAGCATGTAGTGTAGTGTACAGAGATGAGTTTCGGCGTATCTAAATTATGATTGTAGCCAAAAGCCGTACGGATGAAGTCTACGGATCAATAACGTGCGACGGTGCACTAACATGCTACGGTGCAATAGCATGACGTAATCGTAGGTGGCAGCAAACTACGTGGCAGGGAGGTGCAGTGCGTGCGCACTAGGCCCGGTCGGCGCATACAGGTCCACCGTCACTTGCCTCTCCAGTCCTCGTACTCAACGCAACTCAGACCAAAACAAGCTGGTAGAAAAGGGAAAGCACCGCCGATTGACCCGGAAGCTATGTACGGATCACGTATCCGGAACACTGCTCTACGGATCGCTGGACCCGTGTCTCGCATCCAATAAACACTCACATAAGTCCAGACAAATTGACGGATCTCCCTTGGACTGATAGGGCGCATACGTAGGGTATTGGCACCCGTAGCAACGTACCGGAAAGGTCGACGGATCGCTGGAAACTGGTAGCCAGATACGGATACCCTTCAGTACATGGGAAGCGCAGAAAGTCATCAGGCAGGCAGTGAACCAACGGTTAAATATGATGAATCAGTTGCAGCAAGTGTGAATGACGGATCAGCCTCGGAACCCTCCGCTTCGCTCGGAGCTCGACATACCGTCGACGAACCTTCAAACCCAGCAGTAGTGACAGATAGCAGCCGTCAAGCTACGGATCTCATAGTAGCACCGGCAGCGGTATGCCCCGGCATAGTCACCCGTCGGTCTCGTCAGCTATTCAAAGATAATACGGATCAGAATGCAGTCCCAGTACGGACCGAGAAAGCCGGTTTACGTTACATGATATATAAGAAATTGTATCTGTTATTAAAATTGTCTACTGTCAACTCAATGCAGAAAATTGTGTGAAATTAAGCACAGTTTCCTAAGTGTTCTTAGGCCTATTCGTCCTGCCACATACGGCGAGTTGGCGACATGAATTTGGCGGTCCATTGTGCCTTCTCACAGATGTGACGTGTGTAACGTCACACTTCCTTCAACCCCCTCCGTCATGTGACGTCACACGTCGTCACAATAATGTGAACTCCCCCTCCCCTCTCGGAGCGTGACGTCATTTATAGACGACCCAATGGACGACCCAAAAAACATCTGTCGCGTTTACAGACGTAGGCTTATAGCACACCGCACGATGCTTTAGCCCGTATCCGTAACTAATCAGTTTAAACTGGTGTGTGGCTGATAGCTAAGAAAACAGAAATTAGCACCGCCCTATGGCTCTGGAAGACTTTATCTATGTACGTTACCTTAGCGTCAAGATCCGCCAGTTTCTCTCGCAGTTCGCTGAGCTGTGAGCGAAGTCGTTTCGTTTCCTCCTTCATGTGCGTCGTCTCCATGTTCTGGCGCGTCGCTCCAGTCTTGAACTCCTGCATCTGTTCATCACACGCAACAAATACGCGAACTCACACAGATCTTGCCGATACACGCTCAGCGCGTTTACGAACTCAATTACTACTGTACCATTAAGGTGCGTTCACAGCGACATAACTGAACCGAACTGAACTAACCAATAAACCATCAGTATAATACATTACTGTTCGCTCATTGGTCAGTTCAGTTCAGTTCAGTTCATTTAGGTCGCTCTGCATGTATGTGCCTTGGACATTGCAGTCGACAGCTCGCTACTGCCTTAACAACGTACCGCTGATAACGTCGACGACTCTGAACGGTTTTCAGCATCAAACTAATACAGTATTAAAGAGAACTACAGGGTGCGACAGTAAAAAGTGGACCCCTAAATTTTTTCGCCATTTTCTCAGCAACCGTTTGAGATTTTAATATAAAATTTTACGATTATATTTACTGAAACCTTCTACATCTAACTATCAGACTTTTTAACATGACCGCCTACCGATTTTTTGGCATTCAAAAATGTTCATGATAAAAATGCTATTTAATTTTCAACAACTGGTTACACCTTACTGCCGATGACGTCACAGTGACGTTTTCATCATCATCATCATCGACAACCGTGGGTACAATGCCCGTTGGTGTCTGACGCCATCGTTACTATCGCTCCCCACCGCTGCCTATGTAGGGCAGCGTGGCTTAACTCCTGCAGGGTTGCCCCACACCACTGCTCAATGTCATCTGACCATTCTCGGTCAGGCCGTCCTCTTTTGTTTGAACCATCCATCATTCCGAACACCAGGATCTTTATCTTTCTGCTGTCGTTCATTCTACAGATATGGCCGAAGAGGCGCAACTTTCTCTGTATCACTTTCTGCAGTAGGGTTTCTGTCAATTAACTCTTTCTGTACAATTCTTCATTAGTGACCTTTTGATAAACAGCAATTTATATTGTTTATAAATTATCACTAAATTAGGATGTAATGACGAGAAATGTATCACTGAAAATGGCATTGGCAGTGAAACAGTTCGCCTCCAAATTCGTCGAATATAAGCCCAATGGACTATCACGTATGAAATGCAATGTTAGAGGCTTACTGCAAGCTTATAACAAAGCTGAAAACAAGCGCCGAACTCAAGGAAGCGCTTCAGGTTATCTGGGACAACCTGCCACAGGGACCGATTGACAAGGCTGTAAAACATTTCTCAAATAAAGCGATTGGAGGTTGATGTTGTTGCTTGGAGCAGTGACACTAGAATTCTGGCATCTGATCATTATTTAACTGTGTTGTTTCAACGATGTTATTAAATTAGTGTTGTAGCCGGAACATTTTTGAATGCTGAAAAATCAGTAGGTGGTCATGTTAAAAAGTCTGGAACTTCGTCGTTTTTCAACTGAATCAAATTTTACTTGGCAGTTAAGTGTAGAAGGTTTCAGTAAATAAAACTGTAAAATTTCAAATTAAAATTCCAAACAGTTGCTAAAAAACAGCGAAACACTTTAGGGGTCCACTTTTTTGCCGCACCCTGTATACGAACTTTGCGAATGAATGCAGAAAGACTACTTAACATACAACTGTAAAACTGTCTGATAATCTATTTAAAAAAGGGATGTGTCAGTTTGGACTGCGATTGGCTGTGACGTCATATAAATGTCGTTATCATGGTGACGCATCATCAACATCTTTATAGCTAGCGGCTACGCTGCAGTGTAGTACACTGCATGCAGCGCTGTGTATCAAGGCCGAAATGAGGCCCAAAGGGCCGAAAATGGAGGCCGCAGGCCGATGATATGGCAAAGATCAAGCGGATAGGGAGCGTAGCGACCTCGCTTGTCTATATAATAATTGAAAGTTGCGACCGCCAATAACTTCGAAACGGCACGATGTACGGCTGTGAAATTTGGCGCTGGTCTAAAGTAGGATACCGTGATTTAAGCAATATGACATACCTCAGCAGACTCACAATGATGTTTCTTAGTTGTTTTTCACATTTTTTGCGTGAACGTTTGGGTTAGGGTTAGGGTCAGGCTTGGGGTTAAGAATAGGGTTAGCGTTAAAGAATAGGGTTACGGTATCGATCTTGTTTATTTGCACAACTTTTATCGACTGTGTAAACAGAAAATGGCTGCCTAGCTTGTGGGTAAATTAGCGTTGTGTTGCAATTTTTAAGTAAAATGCAGAAGGTTTATGAAGTCAACAAATTTCAAAATAACTGCACAGTTCATCATTAAAACATCAAAATTGAATGTAAAGATTCATTATGAGTCTAGTGAGGTAATGTCATATTGCTTACATCAGGATGATCAGGGTATCCTACTTTAAACCGACGCCTGAAATTTTGCATGCAGACCCATGTCGTACATGGCCGTGCTACAAGCTAGATCAGATATCGCTGAGGGGTCGTCCATTTGGAGAAAATTTCACTTTGTCTAAAATTTTGCAGCCACACCTCTTAAGCCGCAGCAAGCAGATTTTTGGTTGCGGTCCGAGGCCTTAACGGCGGCGGTGGCGGCGGCGATTCCGGGGACTACTATCTGCAATCATTTTCACGCACAGACAAGCCAACAGCGGATAAATAACCACTTTTTTGGAAAAGTACTCCTCTTTGACACCCGCGTGCGCAGGCCTAGTCAAAATGATTACAACTTGAGTGTCGTCGTAATACGTACAAAATTCGCACGAACAATAGTAGTTCGGAAATGACGTTGACAAAATGGCTGCAAAGTGCGAAAACCATAGATAGGCCTACTGCAGTTTTGAGCGGCGCAGTAGAGCTGGGTCAGTGTCGGTATTTTAGTCGTGTCGGTATTCGGTATAATTAGGCCGCCCGGTACGATAGTTCGGGAAGGCAGGGGCCTTCTCCCCTCTCGAAGAGTCTGCCAGTGACAGACGTCTTAGCGGTCCGGACCGCTAAACCACCGCTAAGGCTTCAGACCAGCCGTTAAGGCCTTAGCTTAACGGTTCCGGGGACTAGCAGATAAGCAGAGACATGCTGCTTATCATAACAAGCACTGGTGACAAGCTTCTTAAAAATGTCAACATCGATGACCTTTAATGACCTTAAACTTTAAAAACAGGGTTTTAGTGATTTTTTGGCGATTTTTGCCTGCAAAAGTATGAACTGCGACGAAATGGATGGAGATAGACCAAGATTACCTGCGAACAGGAACTGCTATAGGCTCTCACGTGTATCATGAGCATTAGCTCAAATTTCTTGTAACATATCATATATGCGAACTCTTTACGATAAAGTACAGATACAGAAATAGTTCTTCAGATCATTTTGTAATGATTTTGCAAAATGCAAAAACCTGGAAAAAAAATGATACTATGAAGCGAAAAGACGTTATACCTAATTCACACCGACGACGCCGACGCGAATCAACTCAACTCGTCGTCGGAGGTGTAAATTGGGCTTTAGTTACCTTAAGACTGTAAGAGGCTTCGATCTCGTTGCGCATCGTGTCCATCTTGTCCTCATAGACGCCTTGAATCTCTCTCAGGGCTTGTCCCATCTCGTTCTTCCAGAACTCGCGGTTCTCGGCCGTCGTGTCGCGGTAAGCCAGCGCGGCCAGCTCCTTCATCTCCTGTATTATGATAAATATAGACGCCCAATTTCCTCTACTTCCCTCTGTAATAATAATAATAATAACAATAATAGGCCTAATACACATATTTGTAAAGTGCCATGTGGCCGTAGGATCAGAGGCGCTAGCCACAGGTAGCGTGTTACTGTAGTAAACTTGCCTGAAGAGACAAGTTTAGAGATTAGTTCTAACAAACGAGAGAGAGAGAGAGGCAAATTAAAGAGGTAGGTACGTAGAGAGTTTTTGGATGTGTTGAAGTGAATATCCGCAACAAATCAAAGCAAGCGGAGATTGGGCAATTTGGGCCTATACAATTCGGCTGACATCACGTTTTTAATTTTACCTATAGTGCCGACACGTCATTTATGCACTTTTCTGATTATTATTGTAGCGAATAACTCCCAGGGATGGTCTGCACCGCGGATTTAATTTTTTTGGCACGCGCTGTTCTTTGCCAAGATCCATCATTGAGCGGCTGTGTACAAGCATGCAGTATAAATTATAAGGCAGGCAAAGTTGACCTGATCATGCACAGACTTAATGAATTCCAATTCCTCCTCGAGCGTTTGACGACGATTCTCCGCATTGATGTGCTCCAGAGTCTCGTTGTCCAAGTCCTAATTATTAACAGATCACACAACATTCGTTGTAACTGCAAAGATAGCGAATCTTCGTTTTTCCATATTCTTTGACAACTGAACGCTATGACATCGTATGTACACCGTGTCTCAAAAAATAACAGTCAAAATTGTTTTTGGCATAACTTTGTCAAATTTCCACCAACTTTGATAATTTTTGGCACAAAGATGGCCAAGGCGATATTATCATGCACGGTGCACTTATTTACCACCTCACCTAATTTATGTCAACGCACTAGCCTGTGAAACACAGATGCTCCAAATTGTTACACTACGCGGCGATTATTTGTATCAGATGGCTCACCTTTGCATCATCAATTCGACAGAGGGTGCGACGTGGTTTAATAATTTTGAGGTATTAAATATTTTATGCTGAAAACAGCAGACAACAAAGTAGCTGGCTGATGAGCTTAAAACACGTCTAATCGATGAGTGAATGCATTTGATCAGTCAATCGTTGATTCTGCCATCAGCCATTGCATCTTTATGTGCGGAGCACCCTTTGGCATAAATTCTAATAATTTGCAAGCAAGTTGTTATACAAACTTATAATTCTGTTAAATAATTCACATTTTAGTGTATTTTGTGCCTAATTAATTCGATACAGCGTTTACTTGAGACCAATCTCCGCATTATGTAACAATTTGGAGCATCTGTGTTTCACATGGTAGTGCATTGACATAAATTAGATGGGGTGGAAAGTGAGTGCACCTTACATAATTTCGTCATCTTAGCCATCAACACGCCAAAAATTATTAAAGTTAGTAAAAATTTGACAAAGTTATGATAAAAACAATTTTGACTGTTTTTTTTCTGAGACACGGTGTATATGACATTTCACCTTGCATTGTCAATTTCAAAACAAGCCATGAGATACATAACGCGCCGTAAACAATACGACGTTTTTATGAGTTTCGTTCGTGCCTGACACACAGACGGACGAACGGACGGACTGCCGGCGATGCATAAACCGGTATTTATGTTATGAGCGGTTGCGTGGGCCGCAGACTGACTAAGTAAGGAAGAGTCATTTTGTCGTTTCATGAATCTAAACGTTAGCAGTAAAGTCGCGTTTGCACTCAGCCGCTTGCTATTAGCCGGTGTCTGTCTGGAGCGATGGGTGTGACCGTGCAAGCGCATGCAGTCGGTCGTATACAAGACTGTCTAAAGCCTAGAACGTGAGACGAGAACAGTCCATGGTGTAGACGAGAACGAGGACGACTAGAGCTGAACGCGAGGCGAACGGACACCCGGATTACGGACGTTTGACCCCCAGAACATTTCGCCCCTTCCCCAGTGTGAACGTTTCGCAACCAATAACGGCAACGGCGACGTGGTGGGTTAAAAAAGTAAACGGGGCAGGAAGTTGCAGAAAGATTTACAAATTTCCGAAAGAGAATACTTCGAAATTATGGGTGCTCAAAATTCCAACGTTGCCCATAATTTTCCCGAAAATGGGGGTTTTATACAGCTCTCGATTTTTGTACTTTGGTCACAAATGAAAATTTCCAACAATACGGAAATTTTCGGACAATTTTCCGACAGCCCAAAATTGGGGAAAGGGGCAGCTGCCTTCCTTGCCTCCCCCTTGCCACGTACGACGCTACTGGACGACGTCGCTTTAATCGTCGGTTCGTCTTCGCCGTGTCCGCAATTCTTGAGGGCGAAACGTCCTTGGGGCGGAGTTGAAGGTCCTGGTACCGGAGCAGGTCCGGTCCTACGATCAGCAAAAACCCATGCCAGGTCACAGACAGTGAGACAGACAGACAGACAGACAGATAGGGCGGAACACGTAAAGAGATGGACGGACGGACGGACATGGAGACGGGAAGAAAAGAAGACGACTGTCTGTGGGCTGCGGCGCATTTGCAATTCGAATCAGTCGCTCGCCGGCGTTATTCGTTGTCGACGACAAACGTCAGGAACACTTGCGAGCACAGCAACAGTAGCATATACCATAGACGTCGATTTAACTCCACGATTGGGGAGACATCTTTGAGAATTTTCCCCTTCCCCGCCTTTTCCTTTACCTTTCCCTCTCATCTGCCCTCCTCTTCCTTTTTCCCTTCACTTCACTCTCCTCTTCCGCCCTTTTTTCATTTTCCCTTCATTCCCTAATAAAAGTAAGTCCCTGAAATCCTGCCAGAGGGTCTGGGGGATTGCTGAAAGTTTTCCGACGGAGTCTGGGGCGAAGCCCCAGTCGAAATCAAATTTAATGCATTTAGCCTCAAAATATGACATGGTGGCAACAATGTTCATGATTTTTTAAAGAATCGACTGACCAAACTGTTGCATGAATGAATTGAAAATTCTCAAAGTTACTGCTATTACTCTTCAAATATCGAGGGGGCACACTTGTGATAGTGTCCCCCAGTCCAAAGTGGAGGGCTTGCCTCCAGCCTGTCCCATAGGGATCAACACAAGTGAATAGTGGACAGAGAGAAACAGGGCGACCAACTGACTGACAATAATTGACTTGGACTTGGAAGCTTAGCATTCACGCTCTTTTTCTATCGCGAGTCCGCTAGTATACATGTTGCATGCGTAGTGCACGTTGCTCGACAACAACAAACTGCGTTATACGTTCACACCGACGCGCCATTGATGAATTTATGTCCGACCGATGACAATGATGCCGATTTGCACATAACTCGGACAAAACATTTTGTGACCGCTGGACGTCTAAGCAACGGGACACAAAATATGACAGACCAATGCATATAGACAAGAAGCCCAGCTGTCATAGGGTGGGTCGCCTATTCGAAGGCCAGAATCCGACTTCCGGTCGCGGAAAAAGCAATTTATCAGAGTGACTACAGACCCATACACACTATGGTGACGTGCTATATCCAACGCCACAATGAATGCTAAGATGTGATACGGTAATTCGGCGCACGTAGGTGATGGCTTCAGGCAGAAACTTGCATTCAAAATTGCGGCTAAACCGCCGAAGATGAAGGCATGCTTATTATTGACAACCTATATGAACTCGTCATCGCCCTATCCATCGGTACCATCGCTGATCCCCTACAACGTACGGTTTAGCCACTATATATGCGTTACAGACAGACGACAGACGAGAGAGAGAGAGACGACACATCGAGTGAACGGACCGCTCTGGCACGGTTGAGAGACTCCTGCAGTTGAGCGATGAGTTTCTTGTCTTTGTCCCGGTCCGTCTCGAGTTGTTCGACGCGGCGTCTGAGCAGGCCGACCTCGGCCTCCATGTCTGACAGTTGCTGATTCTGTCTCTCCAGCTTCTCCCGTGCGTCCGCAGCCGCACGACGCGATTCATCCAACCTGACACCATAAAGACATAAACGGATTTTAAAAGCTTCAAAAATACAGCTCTTCATGGGAACCCATCTCATAGCTACGGAGCGTCACCTGCCATGTGAAGTTTCAGATTCCACCCGACACAGGTGAACGCGCCCCGCCTCAACCCTAGCCAGACAGGCCGATACTCTATTTACCTACCCCGGAAAAATAGAAGGCTGAGTTGACCTCGGTGTTGGTTATATACCGAGACGGTTTAGCTGTCCGGAGACAGTCAGTCACCCATCCAAGGTTCCTATTCTGACAGTCGCTACTCCAATTACAAACGTTACATTATACAGCATACGCCTGCAGTTCTGGGGATAACGGGCGCTCGAAATTTCAATTCTGTCCCTAAATTTTCCCAAAATGGCGGCATTTCAACCCCGAATTTTGCATTTTCGGACAAAAATTTTTCGAGCAAAAATTTTTCGACAACGAGAAGATTTTTCGACAATTTTACGACGGCCCAAAATTTGGAGGGGAAAGGGCAATTCCCCCCTCCATTGTCCCTCCCCTGCTACAACGTCAATGCTTGTGATCATCGGCGTAATGGGTTCAATCGATACGACTCATTCATAGCCGTATAGCCATCACGGTCGTCCATGTAATTGGCGTCACACCGACACACACAGACGGACATCCGACGAACACATGCTCTCTACAGCACGCACACACACGTGCTCACGTGCGCCAGGTGTTCGCACAATACACGCGTCCAGATTTATACACACCACTCAGCAATCTGTATTGTCATGAAGCACGTATAATCGTATATGGGTCCATACACTTTAACCAGATTCATCACAGTGAGATTTTATATACGGAGCGTAAAAACGTACGAAGTCTTTCGCGAATCGTATAAGGCCCATGATAATGCGGCACTGATCTCCGTTTCCTTATCACTCAGCCAGACACCAGTTTACACTGCGGGATGATCACGGACACGGAATTAGTGCATCGCACGGTGTGCCTGTTTACATCCAAGCTTTAGCTGCTACTCACTGCGCATACCCACGGATGGATAGCCAGGCTGAGTGCTGGTTGCATAGTGAAATGGTTCACCCGCCTGCTGACGATCATCCATCCAAATACTAACCGGACCAGGAGTTAATGCGACCAACGACGTTACAGAAGCCAAACCGCTACATAAGACATCGATAACAGTTAAAAAAGCTTCGTCATAAAACATACTCGGGGGAGCAGTACACGACTTTTATACCTTATTTATACCTCGTAATTAAATAAGGTTATTTCACTCTTCATTTTGTAAACAAAAATCTAGGCCTCCTGCGAAGCAGTGCCAGATTTCAGTACAGTAAAACCCTAAACGATTGCATTTCTGCAGGGAAAAGCAGTATATTCTTTGAAAGATTTGTCGCTGCTGATTTTCAGCACTTTTCCCGCGAGGCATACAGTGTTCGGTGCGGCGGTGGTAGTCAGTATATGGTGACTGTCAGGGCAAGAAACGACCGTGGGGCCGACCGACCACATACATCAGTGTGCTAGTCCGCGAATCGTCGCTCTTGCCGTCGTCGCGGGACGATGGAA
>Ga0209367_1013470_pt1 | contig 10513 bp, 7 predicted proteins | sample WorMetLIZISLAND2_FD_187412 | JGI IMG/M metagenome (GOLD analysis project Ga0209367, IMG submission 187412) | Marine gutless worms symbiont microbial communities from Max Planck institute for Marine Microbiology, Germany - Olavius geniculatus... ...
CCCTAACCCTAACCCTACGACCATCCCTTTCCTCAAGCAGGGATTCTATGGGAAGCCTATAGGAATGTGGGGTCCTAACCCTAACCGTAACCCTAACTATGGCGACCCCTGGTTATGGCGGCCCTGGTTGGCTATGAGATTGTGGCTATGGCGGTCCTTAGCTATGGCGGGCCGTCACCGAAGTGGTATGGGGGGGTATAGCAAGCCAGCAGTTACTTGGCTGGCCAGAAAGCATACTACATATAGTTACAAAACAATACGATTTAATACAAAATATTGGATCTGCAATCACACTCGACAGTTCCGATACTGGCACGAATTTCTTCCATTTCAACCCCTGGTCGTACTCATCGAGACCAATGCATTACATGCCAGGCGAGGTTCCAACACGACAATTCCCATTCTTTCAGTCTTGAAAAGATTCAGAAACTTTTCCAAGACCTCATCTTTTTCCACGGTATATCTTAACACACCATCAATAGTTATTAGTTACAGTAAGAGAATGGACAATAATGTAAACCAAAACAACAAGTGCAAAATGAAAATCCACTGTATTCTAAAAGAAACTCCATTCAATTATGACTAAGGCACATTACATTACACTAGCAAAGTACTTTTGCTAGTGAAATGAATGCACGCAAAAGTTTCGGAGATGTACGCAGTACGTGTTATGCGGTCATAATAACGTGCAGAGGGCGCCACTGATCCAATGGCCAGCGTGAAACAGCACACGTCGCAGAGACTTTGAAATTCATGGCCGGCCTTGAGGCCTTAGGCTGTGAATTTAAATGGCCATCATTCACCAGATGTCGCCACGAAGCTGAGCACTACTGACGAACTTAACAGAATCAGCGGGGAAAGAAGACCCGGCAACTCAACCCCCGCCCCTTCAGGCTGCCCGTGGGGGCAGGTGGGGGGCATGTACCCAAAGCCTAAGAACTGAAACGCCGCAGTTGGGGTCCGCGACCGTGCAACAGAAAATGCGCTAGAGGGGGGACAGACAGACAGACAAACAGACTCTACGCGCACTATAGTAAAATAACGCTGTACACAACTAACCTCAAAAACAGTCTTGGCAGCATATCCCTGAACATCATCGCGATTAATAACAATCTGAATAACTCGGTACCAGACCTGCAGACCAGGACGTTAACAAGTGTTTACACCGCATGCATACACAACCCACCCAACGCAACTCAGATTCAGCGGGTTTTCCCATTAACATTGGGCACTATAGAAATTCACTTCCTTACATACATAATGCTTAAAAACAGTCTTGGCAGCATATCCCTGAACATCATCACAGTTAATAACAATCTGAATAACTCGGTACCAGACCTGCAGACCAGGAAGTTAACAGTGTTTACACCGCATGCATACACAACCCACCCAACGCAACTCAGATTCAGAGGGTTTTCCCATTAACATTGGGCACTACAGAAATTCACTTCCTTACATACTTAATGCTGTTTATCTAAGAAAACAGCAGGCTTCACATAGGTCAAGCTCTGATAAACTCACTAACAGGAAACTATCACTGCTAAGCAAGCCAATTTGAAATTTACATACAATACTTAAAAACATCAACACGCAATCAAAAAAAACACATAAAATACATGGTAAAAACATAAAGAGAAGCCCCGAGGGGCTTAGGTTTTTAACATTAAAAACATTTAAAACATTTAAAACATGCACAAAAAACACAAATGTTCAACCAAGAGTCTACAATAACACCAATAAGAACCGGTTTCTGGATCTTTTAGTTAACTGATCAGTTAGTAAACCGTCTGTTAATTGTAACTTGCTAGTTAAGTTTGTGCGCGCTTCTGAACAAAACCTTGACTGGCCGTTAGCTAACTGAATGACAAACTATACTTGCTTAGCAACGATGCGCATGGTACTAATCACTTCCGCCTAGTGCACGCGGAATATTATTATTAATGAGCACAAGCACACGTCAGCCAGACCACGAGCCAGCCAACTGATTGCGGATGGCCATTTTGTCCATTCATGAATGGATTTTGTAGTAAAATTTGTAGCAGCAAACATCTCCTCGAGCATTTTGAAGACTTTGCGATATGGTAAAATCACTGTATGGTATCACATTCGTCAACAAACTGCTTGCAAAATGGTACAAAAGTTGCATTAAATACGATAACTACGATCGACGGTTAGCTAACTGGCCAATTTCGGCCAGTTAAATTTTTGGCCATTTTGACCGTTGGTTAGTGCAACGGGAAATGCGAGTTATGCAAATCTGCCAGTTAACGCTAACTTGACCGGCCAGTTAAGATCCAGAAACCCGCTCTAAGGTCCGGTTTTTCCATGCACATTTGATAGCCGATCAAATTGATCTCCGATCAACTTCGGTACTTGATCTGAGATCATCTCAATAACTGTTTTTCCATCGCCAATTAGCAACTAATCGTCCATCAAATCTCTCAAGTTGATGGCCGAATATTGGCAGATCAAGTCAGATAATTGACGATTAAACGTGGCGATCTGCAGTTTGTTGCTTATTCGCACCAGAAACATCACTTCACTTCGCTGCTCAGAACGGCAATTCACACATTAAAATAAAGTTCCAGGCATGTGCATAGTGTTTTGTGGAGAAATAAAATGGATAGACGCTCCATTTGATTTGCGGTAGAACGTATTTTGACAGCAGACATATCGTTGATATCATTGCTATGACGACGTTTACTGCCTATAGCGTCCACTCGCAGCACATGCCCGTTAGCACAACACAGCAAATTAAGGTCACTGTCAGCCAATCAGATTGGCATAAAGTAAGCTCAGTTGACGGCCGATCAACTAATCGCCGATCACGTAATTGGAGATCGAAAATGCATGGAAAAACGAAACACAGTTGATCGACGATCAATTCTGAACATCAAGTTAATTGAAGATCAGGAAATCGAAGATCAAATATGATTTGATTGGAGATGGAAAAACCGGACCTAAGTCAGAGTGCACAACCAGAGTCAGTGTATGACACAGTATTGACATACTGTAGTGGAGAGCAAAAGTACTGAATAATATAACGACTAAAGTAAAGGCTCAATGTAATTAGTCTACGAGAACTGTGGCATATTTTATATTTTGCACTGCATGTTACGACAGCAGAAAAAGCATACGGCAATGAGACATTAAAAACATATTTAAACATTTATAGAAAAATACCCTATATTAACACAAAAACATTGAAAACAGACTGGCCAAATCGTTAACACTGCAGCTTTGCAGCTTTTGTGGTGCTAGTTAATTGCTAGAATGAAGACTGCTGTGTTGCAAATCCAGCTAAAAAGACCTCCGAAACAATTCGCAAAAGTTCACTTCAAGTAGTGAACGTAACCGAATGCAGTCAATATTCTGGACAGAACAAACTTACTGGTCTGTAAACAAAGCAAAAAAAAACAAATATCGTGCTGACCTCTTCACTAACGTAGTCTCCGGCGATGCGAATCAGGTTCAGTATTGTGTCGACGTACCACGTGTAGTCGACGGCATATTTCTCCGCTAGTATAGCCACTTTCAGCACCTACAAAAATGTCATAATGTCAAAACTAAAATAACACACGCGTAAAACAAACAAAGATCAGTAACATAACTGACATTAAAATCTAGGATCAACATCGCAATCCTCTAGATGATTACTTAAGACATGTTTCTTTTCTGAGTACCAATGCACACATCACAATATTAACATGCTATATACAAAAGCTGTTTAAAGGAGAACACATCAGTAAGTCCACAGATCTCAAGGCCAATACCGAGACCAAAATCTTGAGACCATCAAAACCAAGAGATGAATAATATCTTAATTAATTTGATGCACAGAAGTACAGACGTTTAGTATTAAGTTACATATTAATTCATCAAACTACAAACTTTATTTTATTAACTATGCTGTTGACAATTCACCAACCGCTGCTAGCTTCTTTAAAAATAGACAGCAGTCTCAGCCAAAATACAAACCTACAAGTTTATTCAGAGACCTGAGTGATTGATTGAGTGAGTAGGGTTTTACACCCCGCCCGACACTGTCTAGATCATTTCGGGGATGGCCTTTGCAGGCAAAATTCCACAAACACATAATAACGAAACAAAAAGTTAAACTTTACAGAAGTTCAGCGTTTATAAAACACAAGACCTAAAAATGACCTAAACTTAAAACTGTAAGAACTGCCAATATTTGAGAGTCATTTAGCAGTCTAGCAGGTAGCAAAAACAACAATGTTAACATCTATGACAAGCAGCTGAAAGAAAAATTCTACACCGTGTCCGGAAAAAAAGAGCCTACACTTTTTCCTGAATAACTTAAACAAATTAAAACTTACTTTTATAATTTTTGGCACACATTATCACAATGATATGCTGTACTAAAAGCATATGAAACTGATCTTCAAAATTTACTTCTCACTAATTATAGGAAATTTAATCATTAAGTGATCGAAAATGCCATTTTGCAGAAAGATAAAGTCCAAATGAAAAACAAGAAAACTGACGAAAGAAAATTGCAGTAGAAAAATTTGTTGGCATAGAAGTAAGTTACTTTTTATCAAAATTTTTAATCCAGTCTTGCTTTTCGCCATGTTACGCATGGCTGTGGCGTGCAGTACGGGAACGTCGTTGTGCAGCAGCCATTATCAGCAGGCAGCGTCATTTCTGCAGCATGCGTTAGCGTCGCGATAGTGTACATTTGTAATAAAGTTGTTGACTCAAAAGTTGATTAATAGCAAGTGTTGTCACCATTCATGACAACTAAGGCAGCTACAGGCTAAAAAGCCTATTTATCTGCATTTCTGTTTATTTTGGTGTGCAGTAATGTAAAAATATGAAGAGTGTTTTATTTTACACAGTAAAGTGGCGTCAGTATTCGGGCAAAGTGAACTATCAGTATACTGTTAGTTGCATGTTGCTTTTTAATGTTGCCTACAAAAAAAATATAAACATACATTTAATTTTGTTAAAGTTATCAACCGAAACACTGTCAGCTTTTTTACCTCGCATACAAAAAAACAGCATTTTTGATGACGTCATAATTACGTCAGCTCTACGTAGTGACACGGCAATATAAAAAGAAAATATCTCAACAGTTTAACAAAGCGAGTATTCAGGACGACTTATGCAAAAGATTATTAAAATATATTGAAGTTGTCAAAGATATGTTGACAAAACCGTACTCTTTTTTTTCCGGACACGGTGTAATTAAGCTTACCATCTCTTCTCGTATTGAATAGTCGGCCATCTCCAGATAGACAAGCATCTCATGGACGATTTCTTCAACGTTACCTCGGTCACACATTGCATACAGCAGGTCCACAGCCCTCTGACGTACACTCACATCTCGCTCCGTCTAAATCAATCAATTAATGAAGCGATAAAGCAAACGACCAGAGAAACAAACAACCAAGAAAAAAATACTCGACCAAGCAATCAATGAATCATTCAAAGTCAATCTTAGTTTTACAAAGCAGCTCTTAAACAAAGTTCACAGAAGCATCCGTTGCGACAAAGCACAATCAAAACAAGAAGCCCAGCTGTCGCTAGGATAGCCAACCACACCGGTTGTCAGTGACCTTCAAGATCATTCAAAGTCAACAATTTTCATTTCATGTGAAATATCGTATGCCATTTCATATTAGTGATTAATAGTAACCTTGGTCGTATCTCTCACCGTTTCCGAGATATGGCCAGTATTCCATCAAATTTTGTACCCCTCTTTCATTCAACCCAAATTTGAAAATGTTTCTCTTGTACTAGATGGCTGAAATTTTGCACATCCCGAGTTTAACACACATGGCTAATTACTCGTGTAAAATGTTATCACGTATCCCATTAGCTAGGGTACATCCGTTACAGACAGACAGATGATGTAGACGACAACCATGCCAATAGCTCGATCGTTACTTAAGTACAGTCAGCTAAAAACTATGACTCAAGATGAAATTTAAAGAACTGTCAGCAGTGGGCTGAACTAATATGACATCAGCACTGGGAAGGCGTAATAACCTGCCCACCCCAAAAACAAGGTAAGATACTGAGATAAACCTTAAGAGCATTAATGACAGTTTCCTGATGTTTCTTGACTGTGTCATGAGAGAACTCTGATGTTGCCAGCAGACACATGCCTTCCAAAGCCAAGTACCTGATACAACGATATGTTAACAGTAATACAATATACCGTAATAGTATCGTCACAAAAAGTAATAATGTAACCAATGTAAATACTGAGCTTTCAAATGAAATGACAAACTAGATTTTTTTGCATTTTGTGTCACCAAAGATGTGGACAAATCCATCTTTTGTAACTGAGAGAACAGGATTTATTATAAGCCAAAACATCATATAACTAAGGAAGAAACCTGTGCAGTGTCCTGCATAAATAACTGAAAGTATCATGATTTATCACTACCGGTACATAGGTACATAAAAAAACCAGGCAAACGCACTTCACTATAGTGACAGGGCAATACTCGAAAGTAACATAATCAAAATATGCGTGAACATGATATGCAGTTAAACGTTTAGTTGCTGAGTATCTGAGGCATCAGCAGAAAGTTAGGCCTATTTTGCAGTCAATATCTAAGCCATCCAGTGCTTGGTCCAACAAAACATGTAGGAAGCCTACAGCGGATATGCGGCAATGGGAGCTCAAGATTTCCCTTTTACCAAAATAAAGATAAATACCACGGTACCCACAGTTTGCGTGAAAAATTCAAAAACTGTAAAAAAGACTTTTCCAGGAACTTTTCCAGGATATTTTACCACATCATGCTAGATATTTCCGGCACCATATAAAAAATTCATATTCCTGTCACTATGATTTTGAAAAAAACTGACAGAAAAGGTCTTGAGAGTACTTGAATTTCAAATTCCCAAAAAAATTAAGACTTTATCTGGTTTTCAAGAACTTTCCACTTTACTGTAAAATAAAAATTTTGTTTTCAAGAACTTTCAGGAAACTTTAACAAAGCTAAAACACGAAAGTATCTGTGAAAAACAAAGCTAGAAGATCAGAACAGTGATGCTGACCGTAGGTTGGTCTCGCGATGCTGTAAGAACTGTCCGAGCTGATTACATCCACGGACCAGTAGGTTAGGATCAGAGTCCATGTGAATGATCAGGTTGATAGCTTCAAACAGAACGGCGTTCTTGGCGTTGGAGTGCTGAACCTTCTTGGACTTGGGCGGCTCCTGCGCCTTGTTCAGAATCGTCTCCAGACACTCGGTCAATCGATTCTTCACCGATGCATCGTCTACAGTACAAGCGATAGCCTTATGCTTACCCAATCACATCAGGAAAAAGTAAAAAGCCGTGCCCCAAGGGGCTTAGGAGGGGTGCTGTTGAATCTGTCGTATTTACGAGAGTTGCAGACACTCTACACCTTAGCATCATTAGTCATCTCTACCTACTAACTAGTCTGTTATGAACATTGTGCTGAACCTACTTGGACTTGGGAACTCACTACCCTCTAGCATCCGTTCTACCTCTGCAGACACTTTCCGTTGCCTCCTTAAAACTCACTGCTTCCAGCAGGCCTACTGCTCCCCCTAGTAGGCTGACATTGTGCATTCTAAATATGCACTTACTTACTTACTTAACAGTGAACAATTTTATGGATACTTTGTGCAGCTGATCGGCGGCCCGAAGATAACCAACCAGCTCACAGTAGTAATCAAATTTCATTCTTGTCTTGTTCCAATTTTGCACCCCACTACTGTAATTAACATAATACAGCAATGGTTAGTACTATTTGTTAGATTTAATATGACAGCAGACCTGGTGGCGGGTAATTCTGCAGGAGCCTCAGCAGTTTGATTGACAGCCATGGAGCAGGCACGAAGTAATATGTATAGTCCTGTAGGTCTGTGTACGAAGATGTCACTATCTGGAAAACCAGAGAAAAAATGCACGGACTGATTACTAATTTATTAAAAATACACACAAAAGAAACGGACAGATGAAAAAAAACAGGGTGAAAATACCTGAGCACACACCAAAATACCGGTGAATTCTATTGGGTAAACCCCCATAAAAACAACCCAAACTTAATCGTTGATGAAATCTGGTGTTCCGCAGGAATCTGTTCTTGGTCCAATACTATTTCTGTTGTACACAGCCAACCTTGTTAAGCTGGTTCAGTGCTATGGTCTTTCTGTCCATCTGTATGCTGATGACATTCAAATATACAGCTTCTGTTTGCCGTCATCAGTCGACCAGCTACAGATGCGCGTGTCGGCCTGTGTCGACTCCGTTGCCAACTGCATGTCATCAAATCGACTGCAGCTTAATGCCATCAAGACAGAGTTCCTATGGTGCACATCAGCTCAGCGTCAGAGTCAACTCCCAGCTTCACCATTCCGAGTGTGCAGCGATCACGTGACACCGTCTACAGCCGTTCATGACTTGGGCATTTATCTGAACTCTGATGTCAGCATGCATTTCCAAGTATCACAAACTGTATCGGCATGCTTCGGCAGTTACGTAGCATTCGTCGTTCACTGTCTCACTCGGTCTTCCAGTCTCTCATTGCTGCTTTGGTGCCGACAAAGCTCAACTTCGGAAATGCTACACTAGTCGGTATACCACTGTTTCAACTAGATCGTCTCCAGGCAGTCACGGATGCAGCGGCTCTACTCGTCTACCAGTCCAGTAGATGTGAACGCATCACACCGCTGCTTTACCGTCTGCACTGGCTTCATGCGCCAGAGCGAATAACGTACAAACTGGTCGTGCTGGACTACCAGTTTGTCCATGGACTTGCACCAGCCGACCTGGCTGACGCTCTACAGCCTGTCGCTGGACTTTCCGGGCGACAACGCCTGTGCTCGTCATCGTCCGCAGCACTGGCTGTATCACCATACGGTAAAATCATTGTATAGTATCACATTCGTCATTAAACTGCTTGCAAAATGGTACAAAAGTTGCATTAAATAAGATAACTATGATCGACGGTTTCGATTTCGGCCAGTTAAATTTTTGGCCATTATAACCGTTGGTTAGTGCAACGAGAAACACTAGTTATGCAAATCTGTCAGTTAACACTAACTTGACCAGCCAGTTAAGATCCAGAAACCGGACCTTAGGACCACATACACACCTAGAACTTTCTCGGTCATCTTTTAAATTAATTTTGATTTTTGAAAAATTTCAGCTCACCCAAGTATATTACAGCAAGAGTGTCTATAATAACATAATAACTATAACATGAAGCATAACACAGTATGGCGTAATTATATTACCCGGCTGAGTCTTGAAACAGAAAGTGAAACTGAACCCTTGTACTCGTCCGGGTATTTCACAGCAAGAGTGTGTATAAGGCTAACGGCTGCTGTCACCACACCCTGTGCACATGCATAATACCCACATTACAACATCGCTGATAACATAAATGTATGCTACAGAGAGGTTTACTGCAAAAGTTCTAATAGAAGCCGGGTCTCAAATAAAAGCCAGGTCTCCAATACAAACTGGGGGTCTAAGTCAAATGTTCTAATAGAAGCCAGGTCCCTAACACAAGTCGAGTCTCTAATACAAACTGGACATCCAAGTAGTACTAATAGTTGCAGTAATGGCAGTGGTTGTAACAGTAGTACTGCTAACGGCTACTAACTAGCTAACGGCCAGTCAAGGTTTTGTTCAGAAACACGCACAAACTTAAGCGAGTTACAGTTAACAGACGGTTTACTAACTGATCAGTTAACTAAAAAATCCAGAAAATGGCCCTTAGTTATTTTTTGGCGATTTTTGGCTGCAAAAGAGTGAACTGCGACAAAATGGATGGAGATAGACCAAGATTACCTGCAAGTAGGAACGGAACTGCTATAGGCTCTTGCACATCTCATGAGCATTAGCTCAGATTTCTTGTTTCAAAATGAGTTTAAACCAAAAACCAGAACCAATTAGAACCCATTTGATTAGCCTAATTTTAAAATGTGGATTTTTTAAAACCCTAGTATAGGTCACCCTTTTCTTGTTATAACCGATGCACATTTACATTTTTAACAGCTTTTAACTACACTGTGTCCCAAAAAAAACATCCCCGACATTTTCGACTGTAACGTGAAGAAGGATTATCAGATTTTAATAATTTTTGGTACGAATATTCCTGAGACAACTTGTCGTCAAGTGACAATTTAATTTCCCATCTCGCTCAACATCTGTTTCTACACTATCTGGGGAAAATAAAACAAACAAAATATCACTTTTTTAGTCAATATGACATGATTGCTTAATTAACATAACGCGTAAAAACACATTTTGTTTACATTTCTGACACTGTGGCTGACATTTCATTCAGTTATCCATTTTTCAACTGCCTACAGTAAAACTGCTTGAAGTGTTGGCCCACTGTGACACTTGTACACTGGCCCACTTGACAGAAGCAGTATCGATAATGTTCTGCTCCTGACCAATACAGGCTCTACCAGTCACTTCTTGACGTTACAAACATTCTTAAACTTCTTCTGGTAGACACACTGCTGCAAGACAGTCAAACCTTGTAATA
>Ga0209367_1013473_pt1 | contig 10512 bp, 9 predicted proteins | sample WorMetLIZISLAND2_FD_187412 | JGI IMG/M metagenome (GOLD analysis project Ga0209367, IMG submission 187412) | Marine gutless worms symbiont microbial communities from Max Planck institute for Marine Microbiology, Germany - Olavius geniculatus... ...
CACTTGTAAGGATAGCTTGACTTTTAGACCTTGCAGCATGACAGTGCACCAGCACACATTGCTTGTAAGTTGGTTGAGTTTTTGAATCGCAAAGCACCTGATTTCATGCTCCCATGTTGCTTATTGCTGATACGATGAAAATTTTTCGTCAATGAACCAGATAAAATTCATCATCGAAGCAGAGTAACAAGTAACAGCACCAGTTGAGACAAGCAAGCTTGTATTCACGATGCATTATGACGTCAGCGTTACATAACGACTACCGAAGAATATTTAATTAACAGCCACATTTTGTTGAAACATTCTGAATAAGTATTTCTTCAGCTACAACTGGTAAGAATTTCATGTAAATTGGTCACCACTTGACTGACCTATCAAAGAAAGAAAAAGGGTGCCCGTTTTTTGGAAACACAGTGTAGTACTTCTCGCATGCATAATTTTTTTGTATTCTTCTAAGAGCTTTTTCGTTTCTTTTGGCTTGAATTAGAGACCCTGCGTCTAATTGAGACCAGTTTAATAATATACCAATAGTGACTGACGTCAAAGTCGTTATTGGAAATTGTCTCCCCGAAGTTCATATAATATTGCCCGATTTTAAGAACTGAGAGAAAAAAATTCCAATAATGGTCGATGAGGCTAGTTGTCATTTGTCTTGTTATACCTCCACACATGTGTCTATCTGGCACCGATACGGAAATATGGCGCTTCAAAAATAATGGAGTAATGCACGACCTTGACTTTTTGGGATCACATGACGTCATCGGTCACGTGACCATTCGACTCCCGGCGGTCGACTTCCTATGGGTGGTCCATTGTGACCATGCATCTCTGGCACTGTTACAGAGATATGGCTGTTTGAAGTTCTTCCAGGAAGGCTCTTCCAAAAACAGAGGTCGGTCATTGGTCGTCGATTGGTCCTCAATATCACACTGATCTCACATACTCCTCTTCACTACGTTAGGAAAGTAGTGCACGAGAAGTAAAAAATGAACCAGTTAAACAAGAGCCATGCGAGTGACACATGGCAGTAGCTGTTCTAGGCTACAGCGCTAATATTCTGCTGCTGTTTGAACAGATTAGGCCTACTCAGATATAACTCGACTGATCTTAATCAATAATTAAACCCAGTAGGCTACTCTGGTAATAGCACATAAGATGAAATATAAACAAAGCACATATAGAAGTTAAGAGAACTTACTTGAACTCAATGTCAGTGGCGACAGAGTTGAGTCCAAAGAAGGGCACGGAGTACGTGACAATCCACTCGTTGACGTAGCCATCGCAGTCGAAGTACGGCTCAGACCAGAGACCGTCCTCTTCCTTTGGCGCTCGGAAGTAGAGTGGAAACAACTCAAACTTGACGAGACTCGTTCCGTTGACGTCGGAGCGAATCATTGGCTTCTCAATGAACCTTGTCAGTCCGTAGGTGTTGGACTGCCAGCGCTCTTTCACGTTCTTAAACCACGGCTCACTGATGTAAGGGTCGGGAAAGCCGGCGTAGTCGATCGCACGGAAATGTGTGTTGGCCACATTGCTGAATCACACAAATGCCAAATAAACGGCCCACTAACTACTTATACTATGCGCTATGAGAAACAAAAAATATTCAATTATATAGCATTATAGAGTGAAGACGGTAATAAAAAGGTAATAATTACTTGCCTGAAAATCACTTGATCAATCAAAATCGAAACATGTTTGGCATGTTTGCACAGTGTACCATCACAAGAATAATTCAGAGAAAATGTCCAAATGTCAGACGTAATATGACAGCAAACTCAATCAGTGTTTTATGCTTCAAAGTCTAATGTGAGTTACACGAGCGTTGTTTTACTCACAAAAGTTTGTAGAGTGCTCATGTAATGGCAATAAACATATTCTTTATTCACTTACTTTCACAGCAACACTTTAGGTCTATCTAAAGTAGTCTGCCTTGATGCATAAATCACTTGATCTCCAAGATTGAAACAATTTTTACTACTGTATCAATGATAAACACCACTGCAATTAACACGAGGTGCCACCAGTTTCTTCAAACATGTCGAGCATAAATCACTTGTTAAAATCAGCTACTTGCAAGAATGCCATTAAAAATTCACAAATTCTAAAACAAATAAAATAGAAATTCACACATGGAAGTATTAGCAAATACCTGTCAGGACCAGACGTTTTCTCGGTTTTTTCATGGCGCCATGCATATGGCCCAAAGTATTCTCTGGTCATGCCATCTGGTCCACGGAATTTGTCGATGTCAAAAAATACTCCGCTGCCTTTGATCATAAGATCACCCATCGCATTAGCCAGCACCTGCAATCAAATGTGCTAGAAGTAGTGACATAAACAAGACTGAAAATCTCAACACATAACACTTAAGATAAAGACCAAGAACCTGAGACCTAATGAAGACCAAGACCAATATGATTTAAAGCTTTAACATTTAACAACACTACTGACGTGCAGACAGGCAGTCGTAGAATTTGTAAATAAAATCCTTACATCTGTTAGAATTTTAGCCACCAAGTTTAAACCATTAAGTTTTTGCTGGCATGTGATAGCTACGTGAGTTACCCCTAACTAAGAAAAATTCAAGAAAAAACCAAATCCTTAAGTGTGAAACCAACACAGTATAAGAAGTAAGAAGTAAAAACTGGTAAGTGAAACAATTTACATAGATAAACCAATAATTATAATACTAATAATAACAGCACATCCTGTAAAAAAACAACCCTTAATGTGCTTAACAGATGAGACCAAAAAAAACTGACTTTTACCAACACGTGCAGGTTAGCAAACCAAACACAAATCTACAAAGCATTTAAATTTAAATCCAATAATTGCCCATATCAAAATAGCAAATAAATCAAAATAATATACAGTTGCAGACACAGGATTTTATTACCTCTCCAAAAACCTGTTCAGTGTTGAGCAGGCGATCTCCACGCAGGTTGCCGTACTCCTCATAGAGGTCAATGTTCTGAAGGAAGTTACTGAGAAAGTGCGACAGACGCAGAGCCACTCGAGCTTGGTTTGAGAACAGATGCTCGACGTTGTAGCCAACGTCGCCAGGCAGATAGAGATCAGACTCCTGTCAGTAACACAGTTACACAGCAACTTCACCAACTGACAGCAAGCAACGGTGCTGTTTTGAATTGCCTCTTAACGCCATGCACTTCACCGGCAAGTTAATTAATTATTTTGTTTTATTCACTTTATCAGCAGGCTAGTATGGCCAATTCTGACATACTGTTTTGAAATACATTCTGAAAATTATATCCGTGAAGACAATCTGTGAGCCTACTTGGAAAACTGCAGCATGCAGTTCCGACTAAATGTATGATTCTAACAATAACTCCTATGACCTATCACTCACCCACCTTAATAATCACTCAGCTACATACAGATGTGTGTGGCTCGGTGGTCTAACGGTAACGTGCCGGACTTGTAATCCCGAGGTCATTCAGGGGCACAGGTTCGACTTCGCACCAGGACACTGCCGGGTAACGACCTTAGGCAAGTTGTTCACACACATGTGCCTCTTGTCACCAAGCAGTATAATTTGGTACTGGTCAAAAAGCAGTGATGCCCCGAGGCTGGGAAGGTAACCGTAGGTCTGGCATCGCACTGGCCATGCGTCACAGACTCTAGTGGTTTATCCACCTACGGGCTCAATGACCGCGAGTGGGAGATGAGCACCCTGCCTACGCCCCAGATGGGGCATGGCCCCCTTTAGGCTACCTTTACCTTTACATAGAGATGCTTCTGTAACTAAATGCAAAATAAAACACCAATGATAGTAATATTAATTATAAATTTGTCGTCTTTAGTATTTTGATGCTGTAGACTGGAAGACAAAAAGAGTATACAAGCCACACAAGTCTGTTGCAGCAAATCGTGCCTAGTCTTACACATAATGACACATCAGGCAAAGCAGTAACAGTTGCAGGTTTTGCAAGGCAATTTTAATACGTTAGGCCTACTCAATTTAATTAATAAATGCAGTGGAATTCCTCCAACAACCTTAAACTCATGGCAATTGTCTTCAGTCACCGCTTCTTTGCGCCTGATAATGTCCATCATTCTGTCATAACCTTCCTGGTCAAATGACTGCCGCTTTCGTCGGATGTGTGCCGTGTCTCTCTTGAACCTGCAAAGTCAGTAAGTAACTTAAATGGTTAGTGCACTAAGCAATGGAGTGGAACTGCGGGAGCATTGTACACAATACGAGGTAAGATAGAAGTTGGTCTTCAGACGGAACTGAAAAAACAGTCGTGTAGAGTGCGGACGTGACGTTCATGCAGACTATTACGGACACGACCAGCAGTGATTGGAAAAGCTCTGTCACCAAACACTGTATTGCTGACAAGACTAATTACTAGATCACTACAGGATACAACAACTGCTCTTCAAAAGCTATTTTCCAGTCCAAGCAAATGCAAATCGTTTTTGGAGGTGAAGCAAAGGGCAAGTACGCGTAACTGAATTATACTGCATGCTCCAAACACCCCATTTTTCTCATCACGTTACAAATTGTATTTCATGATTTCATGACCTACTCAGTTTCCCTATCTCTTAACTATAGTGTTTGGAGTATTATAAGTGCCCATAATCTCACTCCACTCAAACGTGACGACTGACAGCGTGTCACGTTTGTATATCGCATGCATGGCCAGGCAGAATACGCCGTCGATCACGTCCATAAAATAAGTATAATCTATACTGCGTATTATGCCTTGTTACACTCGCACAATACACTGTAGACTGCGTTGAATCGTGGGCCTATACTTTCTATAACCCACCATAGCCGTCCATAATCTCTCTACTATCAAGCATACCGAGTAGCAGTTAAAACCCATCTGGCATCCATTTAGTAACATTCATGTCCCACGCAGAACACACCATAGATTACGATCATGAGAATGTTTCAACTTTCAACATAATCATGCTCTAAAGTTTATTATGCTAAGATTAGTCACACAATACACTAATAATAAACTGCTGACCATGACGAAACGTATAGTGAACAATATAGTCCTAGCAGTCAAACAAGTAATAGCCTAATAACGATATCATTAATTAAAACAATTGAAGTACCTTGGCACAAATGAAACTTTCTTCTTCGTGACTTGACCAATGCGCACAGGATAAGAAACCCTCGGAACAACTCGTCTTTTCCTGTGGTTTGTCGTCTTCTTCTCGATCTCACGAAGGCCAACGGCACGCAAGAAGCGAAGCCTTTTCTCCAAGATTCTCGATTCCAGAACCTCTCTGCGAACACGCTTTGCCGCTCGGTACGTTTTGCGTGCATGTTCCGGCTGCTCAAAGAACGTTGGATTGCCACCAAGTTGTTTATCAACGGAACGCTTGTGAATAGAATAGTCGATGTCCGGCGTTCCTTTTGTGTCATTGCTGCGGATAATTGGAATAACCTGACGTACTAGATGTATCAAAAACAAGCCAAACACTTAGCATATTCTATACAGATGTGTACAATGGATAAATGCAAAAAATGTATGGTCAACTTGCAAGAATTAACTGCACTGTGAGACTTTTGCTCTACAATACTGCTCATAAACGGCGCGTACTGAGCGACATAACTGAACTGAATTGTCCAAATTACGTTTAGACGTTTAAACTCTAGTGTTATCTATGACATACCTGCAGCTCACTAAACAAATCATAAAACAGCAATGATAACCAATATTCATAACAAAAAAGTGAGTTTAAAAAGCCATTTATTGTACGAATGCTGTTAGAAAAATGGCCATTGTTTTCTGGTGCTAAAATAATGAAGTTCAAAAAAATAACCACAGCACACACAAGTTAAAAAGTTTCTAAGTTTATGCCCAAAACGGTGGGGTACTGTGTTTTCAACACAATAAGCTAGCAATAAGCTGATGTAACGTACGTTCCACAGGCACGCAATCAAAGCCTTTTTGGTACTCCTCTTCTGTTGCACTATCAATCTCAATGCCGAGGAATGGACCGAACTGCCACGGTGGATATCTGTACCCCGGCTTGCACATACAAATGTATCCTCCGCGCCGGAACCCCCAGCCGTACAGCGGCTCACACTGTCAAACATAACAAAACATTCAATCTTTAAACAATGAACACAGAACAAAGAAACAGACCCGACACAAGTAGAACAAACATTACTGTCACACCTACGCTCAGGTGGACACACAAGACAATGATCCAGCAGCGGATATCTGTCAAAGACTGCAAGCAATATCACCCTGAGTCTGCACTTGAGATTCTTCACGTTGCAAAAGATCTAACGTGCATTATAAACCGAGTATAATAATACAATAACAATAATAATAGATGCAACCACGCTGATGAGACGAATACAGATGTCAAGACAGCACCTTTAACCAACTGGATCAGTATGCCAGTTGTCCTGGTAACAGGGCCTATCGTTATGCAAAACTCGTTATTTCTTCTTTAGGCTTGTGTATAACTGTTGCCAGTACTCATTCTGCCTACATGCAAAGGGGTGGCCAGGCTGAGTTGGCCTGAGTGGCTCGGACAGATACCAAAACAGTATAGGCCTATCCACGAATGGTTATTTATCTCAGTACTAACCCAGCTCAGCGCATTAGTAACTCCAGTGATGCGACCAACAATGGTACCCATAGACTAAAGACTTAAGTGTATTTCCACTACAACTGAGCAGCATGTTGCGAGCAGTAGTGAGCAATAGCTAGTGCTATGTTTGTGTAATAGCGCTGCACTAGCGATGTAGCGCAATTACTATCACTTGAATATTAAACAAACAAAATAGAAACACCATCGGCCTTTCTATATCCATCACAACGTCACAGCAAAGTGCAGTCCCTAGTGGAAATACACTAAGCACTAAGCCGCCACTTGGGCATGTTAAGAAAAAAAACAAGAAATATGAGCTAAAGCTCACGAGATGCGCGAGAGCCTATGGCAGTTCCTGTTCGCAGATAATTTTCATCTATCACCATCCATTACGTCGCAATTCACTGTTTTGCAGCCAAAAATTGCCAAAAAATCACTTAAAATCAGTATTTTTAGCGTTCAAGGTCATCGATGTTGACATTCCTAAGAAGCTCATTGCTAGTTTGCTAGTGCTTGTTATGATAAGCAGCATGTTTGTGCTTATCTGCAATCATTTTCACGCTAGACAAGACAACAGCGGATAAATAACCACTTTTTAGAAGGGTACCCCTCTTTAGACACCTGCATGTGCACGCCTCCTTGAATCTAGAGGGTCCGGGCTTAATGCTAAAAATTGCATATGCAGGTTGTCTTGGTCTATCTTCAGCCATTTTGGCGCAATTCACTCTTGAAATGCATGTTGCAGCCCAAAATCAGGAAAAATTCACCAAAACCGCCTATTTTGGGGTTCAAAGTCATCCACGTTGACATTTTGCGTAGAAATGATGACTACGCTTGTAGAAGTAGCGTCTGAAGTATACATGAATGCAAGAAACAGACTGTGGTGGACGGCTTGCAGCGTGATATGTTGTAGAAATAGTTGGGAGGATCATTTCCATCACTACGTGGACACGGGTTGAAGTCAATTGCCAAGAACTCCATGTCCACAACAGACACCGCAACAAACCTACGACGAACATTATTGCCATCAAAAATAAATGATGTATGTTTTTATATATAGCCATTTAAGTGACGTTAGGAAAGCCACAAGATACAAAGCAAATGCCTAAAATTTTGGACTAAATTCCAACGCTTGCTCACTCACTGCCGTTTGATTTAGTAGTTCCTTTACCTCAAATTAAACACACTAGACACTAAAGCAATTTGCTAAAATTCAAAACTGATACAAAACGACTTCATGTTATTGCCATATCATGTATCATATGTAAAAATTTATTGCACCTCTGTCACAAAAGATATGGATGCATTACGGTGTCAATACATCAATTAAATCTAGCCTACTGGTAAAATAAAATGACAGCTGAAGCGTGACAGCTAAGTGAAGTCAACTCACGTTTCTCGACGCAGATGAAACCAGTCCAGATAGCGCGGCACCTGGTCAACAATCGGTGAGACGGCGCTAATGATCCAGCGATTGAGTCGACCACAGTCAAAGTAAGGCTCCGTAAATAGCACCGGGAGATACTCGGTCTCCTTCTGACCTGGTGATGGAGGACCAAACAACACTTTCCCCTCAAACTCATTCGTCGTAAACTTTCCAGTTTCGTTGGAGTACTTTACGCCGATGTCGTACGTAAACTTTCGAGCTGAATCCAAACCTTTCTTGTCCCAACCATCAGGCAGGAACAAGTCGTACCAGCCGTTTGTTTTGTATGACTATTTGACAAACAAAAACACAGAAAGCAAAGTGACTGAAAATAAAAAGTGAACAATAGTTAGATGTTTTCATTCCTTTGGCGCAAAATTGTACAGTAGAACAAAAAACTTCGATGTCAAAAGTGTCGCAATATTTAATAATTATTTACTATACCAAGTCACAGCAATCTTGCCTCACATGAAGCTGCAGAATAGGTAAATGATTTTTACAAAATGAATGTTACACACTTAAACCAAACTGCTATCACAAACCACTCGCAGTAATTCCATATTATCACCAGCCAGCTCTTATCAAAGAAAAGTCAATGGAACCCAGGTCTCACTATATCTTTTACTGTCACACACAGTAAGGGAAAACACATCAATTGTACTCAATTGTACTCAATTTATTCACTGCAGTAATTTTTCATGTTCAAACATAATGATGTTGCCTAAAACTGTCTACTACGGCCTAGTGCAAGGCAATTAAGTACCCCAAGACAAACATCTCGTTTTTCCTATTCATACTAAAAATTTGGGGTAAAGCCCAACGTGAGACTGCCCAGCACCCTAAGTCCAATTGGGGAGTTAATTCAAGGAGTTGAAATTCCCCCCAGTAGCAAAGTCACATGGCCCGAAATCAAATGCATTAGCATACGCAGAACGCGCATCGTCGACTTAGGGTGGGTCAACATCCGAGCTTGCAACTCTTTTGTTAGTGGACCAAAGTTCACTAAAATTTTTCCAAACCCCGTAGAGATCGTTATCGATCAAGTTTGTTTTTTATTTTTGATATTTCGATTGCTTCCTAAGATATTTACGGTCAAAGTCGAAAGTTGTCCAAAATTGGGCCGAATTTTCGACTTTTTGGCCCTCCCAAATTTCCGGGGTGCAGGCCCCCAGAAATTGTACCTAAGTGATCATGCCCATCTTATGGCCCGTCATGCGGAAAGTATCATGAAGTACTTCCTTCACCCCCAAAACTTACAGGCACGGCTACGTCAAATTTTAAGCCAATTTTTAACCCCCTTTAAAAAATTGTAAGAAGGACCACCATCCTCGGCGGGAAATGTGCTAATAAGACTTGGTCATTCTCTAGCACATGCAAAAGTTTGGGGGCACAGCACCCCCTAAAGACTGAAATATTTTCTTTCGAAAAAAGTCGATTTGGGGGGGTACGATTCCACCATTAAATCTCCAAAATTAATGGACCAAAGTTCACCTGACTTTTTTGCCAAACGCGGGAGGAATCGCGGTCAATGATGTACTTGTTTGATTTTGAATACCTTCAGCTGTTCCAGAGATATTCGCCGTCAAAGTTTGAAGTCATCCGAAATTGGCGCCAGGCCCAAATTTTGCATGTTTTGGCCCCTAGAACTTCTTTGGGAAAAGCCTCCCAAAATTTTAGATTCTTATTATTTAACGAAACATACTTTCTATCATTGTGGAAAATTTTGCGGCGAATGGCCAACAGAGCTCGGAGATATCGTGGTGAGAAAAAAAATAAATGTCAGCAAAACATAAATCCACTCTGAAAACTATCGTTTCTGGGCAGACTAAAAATTTTGATGCAACCACTGCCATCAGTATAACTTTTTGCAAATAAAAATGTTATATCAAATTATCTAAAATTATAGATAGATTATTAAATGCACTTTAGTAACAACATTGTACTCAAACACACTAAAATAATGGTGGGTTTTGTTCTAATTAATAAGGCTTAATAAGGGGAAACACAGAAATGGCCCAGAATACCTTGCTATGCAAAAAACACGAGCAGCTTTTAAGTTGAGTCTTAGGTATTGTAGACAACATGAAGAGGTAATATTGGCTGACAAACTAGCTACTAACTTAATGGATAAACAGTTCAATAAATTCTGGCAAAATGTACGTAAGCAAAGCAATGCTAAAGTTGCTGCAAAAGTTAATACTGTTGCTGGTTGTGTGGGTGATTATGAGATCTCTGACATGTGGAAAACACATTTTGATTCCCTTTATCACTCAGTTGATGACGATGAGTCAAAGCAGACATTCTTGCAACGTATGTCAGAGCTCAACAAACAACATGGCAGATATGTGATTACTGTGCGTGACATTGCTGCGCACTGCAGCCAATAAAAGAGAGCAAAATCAGTTGGTCCGGATGCTATTCCTATGGAATGCTTTATTTTTGGTGGTACTCGTTTATACATTCACTTATCTATTTTATTCAATTGCTTCATCAGATAC
>Ga0209367_1013474_pt1 | contig 10511 bp, 5 predicted proteins | sample WorMetLIZISLAND2_FD_187412 | JGI IMG/M metagenome (GOLD analysis project Ga0209367, IMG submission 187412) | Marine gutless worms symbiont microbial communities from Max Planck institute for Marine Microbiology, Germany - Olavius geniculatus... ...
TAGGCCTTCCACTGCTGCCGGCGTCGGAGATCGTTCTGGGATGGCAAGACGTGACGTCATCGATAGACGGCGACGGGCAGTTCGCGCGTCAGTTGCGCCAACTGGTGGCATACGTCAAGAAGCAGTGGCTCGATCGTCAGTCTGTCGGCCCTGAGCGTCTTTGTGTGAGAGACAGCCGGGCATGCACAAACAACGTTCTTGAAAGCTATCATTCGGGTAAGCAGTTTGCTATAAATACACACTAAGACTGGCGGTTCGGAACACAGTTTAGCATTACTTTCACTTCGATAGTGAGAAGTTTTTCTTTCATAATTGCGAATTTCGATGCTAGAGAGAAGGGTGTTAGTGGCGCGCAATATTTTTGCAGCTTTACGTTTATGGTAGAGACGATTACTTAGAGAATTTGAAGGTTGTCAGTCAAATTACAAAATGTTGACATCGTATTGTTATGATGGCATAAACTGGCGAAATGATTCGTGTCTGTTTTGCTGGAAAGCTGTAACAATAGTGGCAGGCTGTAGAATGTTTTCAAAACTGTTGAATACTAAGTGTCTTCATTGTGTTTGTCTTCGTCGCAGAATAGGAGTCTCGCACCCGAACCTGTTCTCGTTCCTGAAACAACTGCAGAACGTTACCACTGACAACATGGCAAACCTGGCGTGGATCCGCAATGGAATGGGCATCCGTCGTCCCAAGAAGAAGCGCAACATGCAGAATGATGTGCGGATCAAGGCCAGCATCGATCGTTTGGACTCCGGCGCATACACACGCCTCCAGTTTTTGCACGCCATCTGCCACAGTCTCGGGGCACACACGGACGCTTTCCAGTTTGCTTCCAACGCCAGTGACGACGACGACACGGCTAACGCCGACGACGCCGTCGCTCAACCCATCGACGCTGCACCACCCACAGCCTCAGCAGCTGCTGTTGGCGCAGACGATCCTCAGATGTGCGTGGTGTGCCTCATCGCACAACGCTCCGACGTCGCACTCGTGCCACGTGGTCATGCACGCTTCTGCGGCAACTGTCGCGTCTATGGACAGCGGCTGCCCGATATGCCGCAGTCCTATCAGGATGGTGCTGCACCTGTTCAATTGAACTTTTGAACGATCGTTGCCAGACATGGGTCTGTTAAGACAAACAGTACTTGTGTACGATTTTTAACTATGCATACAACGTACGTTTTTTAAGCATACTGATTACGCATGCAGTGCTGCTTATGAACAGTTGTCGTTTTCTTTGTATCTACAGTGTTATTGTATCTGTATTCATTTTTTTTGTCATTGTTCAATTAAACGACTTTTAAATGTTTCTGCCAGTACGGCATATACTGACAGTTGCGATTGCTTTGCTAATTATATTACAAATATGAATTACAATATGAGACTTACTGTTATTTCAATAAATTGCAAAAATTGTCCAATTGGCCGTCCATACAATTTATTCCATCGTTTTCCACCCCTGCGAGCTGGTGCCGGGTTTTCCAGTCTCGCGTTTTCAGTCGCCCCTGGCCCAATGTCAAGCTGCAACCGATCGCAAATGGACGACAACATTGGGCCAACGTTGGGCCACTTAACCTTTGCTAGATGGGTTAGTATTCAATTGTATGTGCATTGTCCAGCAATATTTTGCACAAACTTGCAGCTCCATAACCTTTCACTGACTCGCAAACATTTCATCAAATGTATGTCATTAATGGTAAACCCATAACTTACAAACACGGAAATATGATGAATACTTAACTTTTACACCAATGGAATACTTGATTCCTCCAAAACATTACGTTAATATTTTTGTGGAAATATAAACATTTTCAACTGCGATATGAAAGAAAACGTGAGGAGTGTTTTTTTCTGAAAACGGTGTAGTGTTGTTAAGTATGTTGCTTGTCTGTGTAGCTGTTGAGATGAAAGGAATGTATAACCCACCTATTTCGTGCTGCGTCACAGACTCCAGTGTCCATGCACAAGCTGCTTCTGCTCCTCGTGCCTAATTTCTCACTCGAAGGCAGCAACCGGCGACGCGAGGAAGACAGATCATATGGACTGTTCATAAACTATTTGCATGAAGTGGCAGGTCACTAATTTACTGCTTTGTATTGACCTTCTTTGCCCTGTTGTTTTTTGATGTTATATGTGCACAAATGTTGCTTTAATGACACTGTGTGAAATGCAAGTGTCTATATAGTTTGTGGACAGTTGTTTATCATTGCATGCATGTCATGGCAACCAGTGTGCTCACTTTTTACTAGGCAGATACAAGCTTTATCATAAGATGGTCAGATCCATTACCTTCTTCATTTCTGTTCCTGCCCTTCACCTTATGCAACGTATGGCGTCATACTTAAATTCCTCCTTTCGTAAAATTACATGTCATCCAATCCTCGCCTTCATTTCTTAATCTGGTTCCATCCACTCTTTATCCCTTATTCATTTTATAATAATAATAATAATAATAATAATTTTTTTCCTTACGTCCTTCCTGAACTGCAACTAATTCACATTTTACAAACTGCATTCTAACATTTTAATTTTAACTGCTTGTCTTTATGGTTGTAGGGACATTTGTCAGCTGTCTTTGTCCGCAATACCTTACATGTTCTTGCATGAATCAACCCGTTTCTTTTAACAGCACTGTGATTGCAATGTTCAGTGTTCAGTTTGTCTTTTAACCTATGTTTGTCATTGTCAATGCCAGACATGCATGCCATGCTCCCAACTTGAGAAGGACAAGCCCTGGAAAGCCAAACAGCCTGTATCACAAGTAACATAACGGCCAGTTTCAGTGTGAGTCCCATGTCAAGGTCACATGACTGCATAGTGATCAGACACAATGTCTCATATATTGACAACGAAAAGCAGCAGACGTGTCAAGCTGCATGATATGATTCACTATGAGATCTCATCTGTCATAGACTTGTTTTAAGGTCAAAAGGTAAAGTAACAAACTGAATGAGGTCAGTGACTCATTTTAATTTTGGTGTCAACAGGAGCTCTAAGCTGTGCCATGACGCAATCACGACGCATCTAGCTTGTAATGCAGATCAGATCTGACATGACATGCTGGTTGGGTGCAAGTGGCCGTTATTGCCACAACAACATAAAAAAATTCAAGATTTTTTATCACTGTTGATGATTTAATACTGCGCCAGTTAATTACCAGGAAGACCCTGCAGTGTGCCAGCAGCCTCTATGGCTGCATTTTCATACAGTATTGCACCTAGTCGTTCGCAAAGCAGGCGTTGAACGAATCTCCCATTAGTTGTTTTCGACATATTGTCAAGCACAAAACGATGGCTATCTGTGCTGCAGGTGGACGTCGAGAGCCGGTGACCTTAACGAAAATACTGAAGTTTGTAACTGGCAGAGAGTTCGAACCTCTTCTCGGCTTTTCAATACAGCTGAGAATTGATTTTGACGAGAACATATCCCTACCGCATGCGAACACTTGATTAAAAGTGCAAATTAGGCTCGAGTGACATTAACGCCAATAGCACGAAAGGACACCCCTGCAGACACATCTTCCACTCAGTTTTGCCACTCCTATGTAACTGTAGTTCATACTCACAGATTTAGTCTAAGTCGATGTGATCCTGCATTTTACTGTCCCTGCAATTTGTTCGGTCATTTTCAAAGATTGCATTTGCCAGGGCTTGCATTTTCAGTTGCCCCACGCATTTTTATCAAAGCACTAAAGACATGGCAAGATGTCCGTCCAAAGGTGAACACCCCAAATTTTAGCTGGAATGGGAGAGTGGTAGTGAGAAATTGGATCTTCGCATACTAATCTGGCAATATCTTTGAAACGGTTGAAAACAGATTGAAAGTTACTATTGTACAATCTCTGAAGTAAGTAAGTGTGGTTTGCAGCAATGGGCGTACGCTTTTCGATCCTCAACGTTTCATGTTTGTATCAACACAAACAACGGCGTGGAGAGCCAAAACCATGCACTGAAACACGACTATCTTACGGTGTATCGGGGCTCATGACGCTGCTGCTGCAGTTTTTTTTCCGGACACGTACCGGAAGTGAGTCATACTAATGTTGCCTTCCTTTCACGTTACAACAAACTTGTAATGTATTTATTTGTGTGTTATGACACTTGTACATCACAGTAGGCCTGTATTGTTATTGCAATACCCTATAGGCATACTACATTTGTTTGAAATCTGTTGAAACTGCTCTTGACACACAGTAAAGTAACGGTAACGATCTTTACACTGGTTAATTACAGGGTGTGGTCAAAAAACAGCCCCGGCATTAAAAGCAGTGAGGTCTTGATAGTGCATAAATATTTCTTCTCTACATTTTGTAGCTCTGTAGATGAGTCATTTCTACATAGTTGTTGTGAATTTCACAGACATTAATTTATGCGTGTGACATTGGCACAAATGGCAACTTCAGGTCTGATTTTTACCGTGCGACGCCATGCATAGTGTGGTCTTATCGTAAGTTCGTTACGTCTGTCTGTCCCTTTGTTCGTCTGTCTCTCTTTCACAACATGTCGCAAAGTGTAACTACTGACCTACTGGGAAAGCAGCTCCATGTACCAGCAGCTTAAAGATCGTTACATCAGAGATGGAGAGTGGATGCAGATAAGCAGTGATTACCTTAACATCTGTTCGCAAACAGCTAACAGACACATAGCATTGTAGAACTTGTCTCAGCATATCCTAGTATTATAATCTGCGGCCTTACGTTTGAAACACCTATGACCTTATTATGGACCTGTAAAGGTGGAGAAGTGTTTGTTGATCTGCTCCCCAAGAAGTGTGAGCGAGAGTGTGAACGTAGAAGATTTATAGCTTTCAGACATTTTTCCTTGAGGTAATGAAGATGAGGTATGAACGAGAGCTTGCGATCAAAGATCAGACCAAGAAATGTAGTTTTCTCAACGACTGGAATAGGCATACCATTGAGAGACAGCTGTGGATCAAGATGTGGTTTTAGTAGACGACAAAAATGAATACAAACTGTTTTGGAAGTTATTGTGAGGTCATTCTGTAGAAAGGTGGCCATTTCTGCGTCTTCGCCAATCACCACTGTCTGTTTCTGTCGGTGAAATCATGCAGTTAGTACTGCATGCTCACAAGAACAAAAACTGGTTTCAGTTGGTGCGTTTGCACATGCTACAGTGTTACTTACAATGACATCATATCTGCAGCAGACTTATATGAGTCAAATGCACGTTTCACTGATGTACAGATTGTGGAAAATATTCTAGTCTAATATGCCGAGGCCGGAAACTTTTGGGATGGCTCTCGTATTTGATAAATACACTTTATAACTATGGCATTGTGTAGTGTTTTGTATTATGAACGTTGTTAAAGTGTTATGAATATTATGTTAAGTGAATGGGTACTTTGCTAACTGTGTATGCAATGTTATGTAATTTCAGCATTTCTTCGGGCTGATACATCATGCTGCAGGTGATGAGGATCAACCGACAGCAAGCATGTTTGTCCAGTTATATCGCCTACTGTTCGTATACAGTCTGTTCCGACTTCTGCACCGCCATGCCAATAGTTTTGTCCTCTACCAGAAGGTGACACTTGCTGTGCCACAGGTCTGCCAGAACAGTGACCAAGAAACAGAGTGCTATGCAACAGCCTGCTGAATGCATTGACAGCATCTATGCTTATCTCCATAACGAAAGTTCCGTAGATGCAGCGGATGTGCCACCGATGTCAAATCTGTCCGCCAGTACTGTGGATAACATTGTTTTTTATGTTTGTGGGTTTGTTGTCAGGCACTGTCAAAAAGTTGTGGCGTGTTCTTTTTGTGTTTCTCTGTTAAGTGGTGAATGCAGCAAACTGTCGCAGACTCAGCTGATTAACACCAGACTGAGAGGAGCCCTAAGATGGCCGTCAGATGTACTGTTTTTGTGTTTGCAGAAGACTGAAGACCATGTCAGCCAGTACCTGTGTAAGGGTTGTGAGCCCGAAGTATTCAGCAACTTGCTGGAACAAACACTTCCAGCATTTCTGCCACTCAGAAAAAAATTATGTGAATCACATGGCATTGTGGTATGTGCAGAAATTGCTGTGTATTATATAGTTACATGACTGCACTGGCATGCAAACCAAATCACTCAAAATACTAAGTCAGCAAATATGACAAAACAACACCGGAAGATAGCAATAGCAAAGTTGTGTTGAAAGCTAAAATGAGACCATGCTTGTACATTGCTTGCTATGCAAGTACTTTTCACTGGTACGCATTGAGCCTCAACATGAAGGGACAGCCAGGCTGTGTTGACCCAGGTAGCTAGTTGTGCCAAGTTAATTTCCTTGCCTGCTGACTAATCTCTGTACTAACTGTGTCCAACGTACACTGTGTCCGGAAAAAGTCTACGGTTTTTCAACATATCTTTGTCAAACCTTAACCTATTGTCATAATTTTTGGCATGAGTCATCTTAAAAATTCCCTTTATTAAACTGCTGAGATATTTTTCCTTACATTGCCATGTCACAATGTAGAGCTGACGTAATTATGACGTCATCAAAAAAGCCGTTTTTATTGTATCTGAGGTGAAAAAAGCTAAGTGTTTCGGTTAATAACTGTAACAGAATTAAAAATGTTTATAATTTTCTGTAGGCAACATTAAAAAAGCAACATGCAACTGACAGTATACCGATAGTCCACTTCGCCCAAATACTGACGCCACTTTACCGTGTAAAATAAAAACACTTTTCGTATTCATACTTTACTCCACACCAAAATAAACAGAAATGCAGAAAATACGTTTTTAGTCTGTAGCTTCCTTCATTGTCATCAAAGTGAAAAACTTGCTATTAACCAGCTTCTGAGTCAACAACTTTATCACAGATGTACATTACCGCGACGCTAATGCATGATGCAGAAATGACGCTGCCTGCTGATAACGGCTGCTGCACAACGATGTTCCCGTACTGCACACTGTGACAAAGTCACACGTTTGCACCTGTTGTACTGACGAACAATTCGCTTAATTGCGTTTAATGACGTCATTCTCTGCAAGTTTGGGCAAGAACTGCTAATGCTATCTGCTTCGTTAGTTCGAATATATAAAAGATTTGACATCATCGAGCAGTTGCTATAGCAACAATGCGTAAATGAAAGCATCAATCACAAATGGCCAACAGCTTGTGTAACCAGTTGGCAGGGTGACGTAATCCTACATGGCACTGATCAAATGATGCAATTTGACACAATGACATTAGGCTGCTCATTGACAGGATGGCCGTTTTGTGTTGTGTATATACGCTAGATAACTAGATTGTCAACTGGTTGCAATGTGAACAACTTTTACGTGCATTTCATTGCAATTTAGCTGACGTGTGAGCATTCTTTGACACTGCATAGTTGCTGTGCGAACAGTCTGTTTGAGACATTTAGCATAGTTGAAATTAGCTTGTCTGTCAGTATTTCAAGGTCAAAACACCACTTACATCCACTTATACCCTTATATCCCCTATAAATTGCACCGTTACACCCTCTTGTACCCTTATATTCCCTATTATACCTTTATATCCCCTTTACCTTACACCGTTATACCCTTTATACCTTTGCAGCCTCTATACCCTATACCTTATACCCTACACCCTACACCTTATACCCTCCGAGACTATAAAAGAAGGTGCAAAACGCCATTTCGCCAGTTCAGATTCTGAGCTTGAAGAGTGCACATCAAGGAGATCGACTATAGAAGACTAAAGCTCCAGACGACCGGTCAGACGGTATCAGCGATGGCAGCATTGATGCTGACCATGGGAGGCGTGGCCAACGAGTTTTCAATGCAGTGATCATTGGGAACCAGCAAAATTACAGCAGAGGCATAGACCAGCGTGTCAATGTTCATAGCACCAAGGGTGGCAACGAAATTGGCAAAAGGGGTCCTCTGTATTGACCAGGGGTCATTGTGAAACAGCTGGGGTCTGTTATCAATGTAGCACTGATCCTCATAAAGGCATCCCAGTCCCTCCCTCTGTATGAGGTCTGCACCATAGCAGTCTTGAGCGTCTTCTTGTTGACGCTGTGTGAGAAATTGACGCTGTATTGAGAGTGGAATTAAACTAGTCTTTCGTCTGTCAACTTTCCTGGTCCCTATCAAATTACAATAAACATTACTAACATCAAAAAACGTACACCACCACCATGAATAATCAAACCCCGCACAACAAACAGGCCGCAGCACATCCAAGCAGTCACGGTGAGGATGAGGTTTGCGAAGGAGGCAGGAGCGGTTACCCCTCCGACCTACAGACGGCCCTGCAGAAATTACATGTCACGCACTCTGAAGATCGTGACCGGAGAGAGGAGCTGTTCGATTCAGAGACGTCTCATCCAGTGAGCAGTCGCACGAGGAGCAAAGTGAACATTATTAATGACTACTTCGCATTTTCACATTTCTTTCATGACTTTTAGTTTAATTAGTTGGCCTTTGGTTTATGAACATTCAGAGCAGAATAAGTTCTGTCTATCTATATGAACTTTAAATTTTATTAGTATTCTATATTTTTCACTGGTCGCAGACTCAGTCTTAAATTCATTTCTTATATAGTACAGGTGTGGTACACTATTTTTATGTGAGTTCTAGTTCCTCAAAGGTCATTTTCTGGTTTCATATTTGGTTACAAAATGTGCCGACACATTTTTTTTCAGAGAGGGGAAAAATGGAGGAGAGCTTTTTGGTAGCTTAGCTTGGCCAGAGACATTTATCTTACGCTGTAGAGCAGACAGCAGTGTTGGGAAGCAAGTTAAGTCTAGGAATAGAACTCAGCTCGTACTGGCTGAAAGCGTAGCTAGACAAACTAGGCACATTTGGCTCAGGCTGCGTCTGTGACGTAATACTGCTAGAGCTAGAATATTTCTGTCTGGCCACGAGGAAGTGTTAGCAGCAGTGCAGGTCCTGTATTTAGTCAGTCGAGCTCTAGACATCGTTCTGTATGGAGCTCTGCTAGCAGTCGCAATGTAGTGCTTAAGATAGCGGCGTCACCGCTATGAGACGTCGTAACTGTGTGTTCCTATCCTGTAGAACCTTCGCCATTAAATGCTAAATGCTAATTATCTGGACATCATCCTGAGTCGTCTCTGTGTTCCGTAGAACCTTCAGCTAGACAATATGAAGCAGTCTAATCGTTAGAGCGACACAACCAGCCTTCCTACACTGTGATGCAGCTAATTCCCTCAAACCAGGAACTTCCAACAAGAAGGCCGCCATCGCCCACAGTCTTACTACATCTCTGATGGGCTACCCGGCTTTCTTGCATATAGACTTCCAGTATTCGCAAAGCATTCTGGTTGCTACCACTTATGGGCGAACGATTTGGGCAGGGTAAGGGTTCTGACAGCTGTAAGCTGTAAGTACAGTGTGTTTGAAAGCAGATTTGTGTTCAGCTCAAGTTCTCAGTTGTAGCGTGTTTAAAGGTTAAAGGTCTGAATATAGCTCCTAATGAGCAAACCCATCTCAGAGCTACGGAGCGTCACTTGTCATATGGGATCACACAGTGTTACCTGCCACCCGACAAGAGGTGAACGCGCCCCACCTTAACCCCAGCCAGATAGGCCGGTACTCGATTTACCTACTCCGAAGGGATGGAAGGCTGAGTTGACCTAGACTTACATCCAGCAAGCTGGATTTGTACTCATACTTAATGTACTAGAAGCAGCATCTTACCACATTAGTGTAGAGCTTGGGACAGTTTGGTGCATGCACACAAAAAAATCACACCCTCCACAGTAAATCAACCCAGAGTCACCAGTTGTTATTAACGAATTGCTGATGAGTTGAGCCTCTATAAAAACTCAAATTTAACCCCCCAAATCCATCACGTTGGCCTTTTAAAAGAAAAAGCTGTTTTTTAACTGTGTGAATTATTCGCTGTACATACATTGTTAATGCTGATGCACGTTTGCAAAGAACAGGCGGAGATCGCCAAGCTGAAGCGTCAAAATGTAAACCACGCAACCGTGAAGGATGTGCTGCAGAAGAAAGTGAAGAGACAGGCAGACAGGCAGTGTCGGAGCTGCTGATGTTGGACAAGTACGATTTGCACAATTCTGCAGAGCCTGTGGAGGAGGCTGTTGGAAACAAAATCGATCCGATTCAGTTGCCAGCCCAGACACCTCACCGGCTGCAGATCTGTGACAGGACTTTGTTTGGTCCACTACAACCGTGTATGCCACGACCCGATAGCCTTGGATAGTCATCTCATGACCAGACGCTGCAAGAGGGCCGACACTATCCGCTACCTGGATTTTGGATATGATACCAAAACTTGGTGACCGGGTTTCATCCCAGACCCCACTTGGAGAGCTTACAGCACTCTTCCAGACCTCGCTGGTGGGGAGGAGGACTCATATTCGGGCTTTAATCTTTGGGTTTTGAGGCCTCGTCTTGCCTCTGCAATGTTGATTTTGTGCCGACGCCACTGTCACTCAGCAGTCAGAATTCGTTGCTCTTGAATGACTACTGCTTACATTGTAAACAAATTGTCTAGATACAGGGTTCTCACACATTCTATGAAAG
>Ga0209367_1013475_pt1 | contig 10511 bp, 9 predicted proteins | sample WorMetLIZISLAND2_FD_187412 | JGI IMG/M metagenome (GOLD analysis project Ga0209367, IMG submission 187412) | Marine gutless worms symbiont microbial communities from Max Planck institute for Marine Microbiology, Germany - Olavius geniculatus... ...
AAGACCACAATGTACTGAATACTATAATGTAACCATAATTATGGTACAAATCGAAAACAGGACTAAACACAATTTACCCATGAGAAATGCATCATATTTGTAATTTTGTACGTTTATGTTTTAATAAGAACAAAAACACGACATTAAAAATAAAATTTAAAAACGTTAAAAAAACATAAAAACATGTTTTTAAAAACTTTTATAAACAAGATAATGTTCATACGAACACGGAGTCTGTCCAATGCATTTCGATCGTTTACGGTATATGTCCGTACAAATATAATCAGTGAGCTGTTTAGACTGGTACAAAAAAAATCTAACGGTTTAGTTTCAAATTGAACAGCAGCAATGATCCTTTCATCCTTATTTATTATTCTAACTAAACAATAGACATTGTCAGTCACGAGACCATTCGATTCATTATAAATGGTCCATGGTGACCATGCGTCCATCTGGCACCGTTACGGAGATATGGCGCCTCAAAGATAATGGGGTCGACTTTGACCTTTTGGGGTCACGAGACGTCATCGGTCACGTGACCATTCGACTCCCGGGGGTCGACTTTCTATGGGTTGTCTATAGTGGCCATGCGTCTATCTTTCACCGTTATGGAGATATGGCGCCTCAAATTTTGGACGCACAGACCTGGACACAGAAAGAAAGACGGAAGAATGGAAAGAGAAGGAGGAAGGGGAGGGAAAGGGAAGGAAAAAGGAAAGTGGAAAAGAAAAAGGAAGGGAAAGGGGGAGGAGAAAAGGAATGGAAAGTAAAGGGAAGGAGAAGGCAAATGAAAAGGGGAAGGAAAAGGGGAAGGAGAAAGGGGAAAAGAAACGGGAAAGGGAAGAAAAAGGGAAAGGAGGAAGGGTAAAGGAAAGGGAAAAGAGAAGGAAAAGGGGAAGGGAAAAGGGAGGAAAAGAGGAAGGGGGAAGGGGAAGGGAAAGGAAAAAAAGGAAAGGGAAAGGGAAAGAGAAGGTGGAGGTGGAGGAAGATACCTTAAGAAATGTAGGACGCACGGACGCACGGTCACAAAGGTAATTTTATACTCTGTCAAATGCTATGAATCGCATTGGACAGACAAAAACATAAAAATGTTTTACATCTATGGATGATTGGCCTATTATGCGTGCATATATTAGTACACTGCATGCTGACTGAGATATGATACGATATGATTTGCACTGGAAACCTGGCGGGCAACCTACATTTGGGTGAAATGAACTTATGGCCCGTTCTGTAGTATAGTTTTTACACAGAACGTAAGAGACAAGAAGTCGGGTGAGCCGACCGTAAAGTCTTTAACCGAAAGCCAACGTTCGACTTCCGGTCGTGCAAAAAAGCGATTTCCGAGAGTGGCTGTAGTCCCATACACGCTACGGTGAGACTGCTATATCGGGCGCTACAATCAACGCTAGGATGCGATACGGTAATTCGGCGCATGTGGGTGATACTGGGTGTAGATGCAGGCAGAAATTTAGCATTTAAAATTAGACACAGCGTTCAAAATTGCGGCTAAACCGCTGCAGATAGAGACATGGTTAGGCATACTACTGACAGCCTATAGGAACTCGTCGTCGCCCTATATCCAACGGTACCATCGCCGACCGTACGACGTACGGCTTAGCCACAATACATGCGTTACAGACAGACGACATATCGTACTCAAAGCTCGACCGTTAGTACGATCGGCCAAAAACGAAACGTGGCTGTGTAGGTGCGTGTGCGCTGAATGGTACTACGGCGAGCGATGTGAGCTGTCCAGTGCCTGCACCAGGTCCAATTGTCAGCACGGTGGTACGTGCGTCAACGTGTCGTCAGATGAGTTTCTGTGCGTCTGTTCTGACAAGTACTTCGGCGACTCGTGCCAGTTCTTCAACGCGTGTCGCTCGTCGCCGTGTCTTAACGGAGGTCGCTGCAGCGTCGAGCCTGGTAACCGCTACTCGTGCCGCTGTCGACCAGGCTACCGCGGTGTTGACTGCAGTCTCTACGACCCGTGCGCTAGTTCTCCTTGCCTTCATGGCGGCCGATGCACTGCCCTCTCGGACGCCACGTTCAGGTCTGCCTGCTTCAATACTTTCAGAGTATTGCCTCAAACTTTTGTTTTGTCCATCCTGCGTTATTTCGTAGCTTTGCGTAAATTGCTCTTTTGCCAAGGTGGTTATGCATTTGTTTCGGTTTGTTTATTTTTTACAGTGTGACCTAAATTAGTCATCAGAACTGTAACAAAATTCTTGTGTTTTTTGGAAACTTGTACGTGTTTTGGGGTGAAAAATACAAAGTTTGGTAAGTTTAATTGTTGTACCGGTAATTGTTAACGGCAGATTAGCTTGTACCAATTGTAATACATTTTAATTATTATGCAGTCATCTTAATAAGCCGCATTACGGGTTTTGCCTCTCTGTCTGTCTGTCCGTCTCTCTCACTCTGGTTGTCTGTCCCGCATGGGCTCTGAACTCGATACATATAATCGTCGGAAAATCAGATTTTGCGTGCGAACTTTCCGCAGTACAGAAGTAGCTGCTGCGTTAATGTATAGTTGGAAAATGACAAAGGTCAGAATTTTTAGACTTGGGGTTGCGAAGATCTAGACGGACGGCCGCGTAAAATGTCGGCACTGAGCAGAGCGTGAGTAAACGTATAGAATGAACGTGATTGGCTGACGTTGAGCAGGTGCTCGTGTACATCTCGTTACTATGGAGACCGTTGCGAGGAGCTGGATGCCTGTCACTCATCGCCATGCCTCGGAGCCGGCTCAGTCTGCGTCAACGTACCTCCGGCGTCATTCCGATGTCACTGTGCTGAGGGCTCGTACGGTCGACTGTGTGAAAGCGCTGACCCGTGCGTTGATCGACCTTGTCGTCACGGTGGAACGTGTCTCATCGTCGATCAACTTGACCCTTCGACGTCCGACCACAGCCTTGCTACCAGGTCAACGGTCATTTCTACTACTCATGGTGCTGATCTGTAACACCGTCTATTGTTACCCTCGTTACCGGGTTCGCCTCTCCGAAATTTCATCAAATTTCGTTGAAGCATTTTTGAGAAGTCTAGGGAACAAACAACGAGACAAAAGACAAACAGACAGATCCGAAAATGTAACCTTTTAATTTGTCCAATGTAATGAGAATATGCGCTGGCAGATAACAAATAATTTAATGAGTTTTGAGTTGATTTGGTTTATTCGTAGCGACGAGATTTACAGTCGGACGGGACTGGAATGATGTTGCATTTTCACTCGCACTTTTGTCATTTATTTATTTATTTAATGAATAATGATCGATAAACGTTTTCTTCAGTCTTCACGTATTCAGTCTTTCTGTTGACGTTTTAGCGCTGCGACTTTATGCTGTCGTAGGTCGTACCGTTGCGACTGCGTGGACGGCTACCACGGTCCTAACTGCGAGACGCCGGACCACTGCCACAGTTCACCCTGCCGTCACGGGGGTACGTGCGTCCCGTCAGAGTCCGGCGGCTACCTGTGCCGCTGCGACATCGAGTTCCAGGGCCGTGACTGTCGACAGGAGACACCGTGTAACGGCCACGGCAAGCGCTGCTACAACGACGGCATCTGCAAGCAGAGGCCGGTGACCGGCGACGTGCAGTCAGGGGCTACACAGACTGACGCTGACACTGACCTCCATGTCGAGTTCTACTGCGAATGTCAACCCGGTTATTCCGGCGCTCGCTGCCAGGACTTCGACCCGTGCTCCAGCGGAAACACTTGCATCAACGGCGGAACGTGTCAGGTGATGCGGCTGTACTCGCTTCAAACAGCTGGTTTTTAGTCGACCGTACTTGGGTAACGGTCGAGCTTTTGGTACGGTTGTCGTCCGTCTGTCCGTCGTAGTCGTCTGTAACGTATACAGCCTATTGTGGCTAAGCGGTGCGAGCTAAGACCTACCATGTAGGTTGCTATTGATCACTAATAGGAGGTCGTACATTGGCTTTCAAATGACATGAAAATCATTGACTTTCGATGACTTTGAAGGGTCATAACACACTGTTGTAGTAATTATGGCCAATCGTGCGGTATTGTGGCTAAACGATAAGTCGTAGGGAGTCGGTGATGGTACCATCGGATAGGGCGCTGGCGACTTTCTATAGGCTGTCTATAGTAACCGTGTCTCCATTTGCAGCGGTTTGGCCGCAATTTTTAATGGAAAGTTTCAAGCTATAAGTGGCTATATCTCGGAAACGGTGAGAGACAGGGACAAGGTTACTATTAATCACTAATAGAATGTAGCATATTGGCTTTCAAATGACATAAAAATCATTGACCTTGGATTATCTTGAAGGTCACTGACAACCAGTGCGGTCGGCTATTTTAGCGACAGCTGGGTTTCTTGTTCTTCCTTCATCACGAGTGCAAACCTAAACCTAAACCGGAATGGTCCTTAAAGTACAGTTTAAGTCCAAGGCCTATATCTTCCCTGTCTGCCGTCCCTCGCCACTGAATCTCTGCAAAACTCGTGAGCAAACAATGAGTAACAAAATTTTTAAAAAGCTAGAAATCTGGGGCAGAGCCCAAAGCGAGTTCGCCCGAGGCCATAAGTCCAATTGTGCGGGCAATTATGGGGCTAAAATTCCGCTGTTATCAACTTCACGTCGACGAAACGCAATCAGATTAGCCTAATGGTGGATACACGCAGTACATGCGCTGTTGACTTGAGGTGGGTCGGAATGAGACAATAAAACTTGTTTTTTTTTGTTATTGGACAGAATTTCACCAATTTTTTTCACCCAACAGAAAAGGGGTTGTATTTGATCACTTGCTAATCCGATTTTTTGACTCCGTTTCAGAGATATTCGCCGTCAAAGTCAAAAGTTGTCTGAGATCGCATGGAATTTTAGACGTTTTTGAAACAAATTTTAGACAAATTTTAAAGGGGCGGTGCCCTCCAGAAGTTATACCACATTAACACCCGTACTTAGCGGTACGTCATGGGGCAAATTTTCGTTAGGCTAGTCCCCCTGGCTCCAAAGTTATTGCGATTAATACGCTGGATTTTAAGCTAATCTTTGAACCCCAGTGTAAACAAGAAATATTATTACTGTAGATTGTGACCAATCTAATGTAAAAACTTACTCCTCGCGCGCATCATTTTCTTTTGTATTCTTTTAAGAGCTTTTTCGTTCCTTTCGGTTGGTATTAGAGACCCGACGTCTAATTGAGACCCGTTTAACATTATACTAATAGTGACTGGCGTCGAGGTCGTTATCAGAAATTGTCTCTCCAAAGTTCATAAAATATTGCCCGATTTTAGGACCTAAGAGGATAAACTTTCCAATAATGGTCAATGACGCTTGTTGCCGTGTTGCTATGCCTCAACGCGCGTTTATCTGGCACAGTTGTGGAGATATGGCGCCTCAAAGATAATGGGGTCACGACCTTGACCTTTTGGGGTCACGTGACCATTTGACTCCCGGGTGTCGACTTCCTATGGGTGGTCCATAGTGACCATGTGTCTGTCTAGCACCGTTATGGAGATATGGCCATTTGAAGTTCTTCCAGGAAGGCTCTTCCTGGAACAGAGGTCGGTCGTCGGTCAGTCCTCAATATTACACTGATTTCATATACTCCTCTTCGCTAATTTAGGAATGTAGCGCACGAAGAGTAAAAAATAGAAGACCTTCGTTTGCGGTTGGGCGTGGGCTAGCAAGACCTGGTCAAACTCTAGCGCGTGTAAAACTTGGGGAGGCAGCACCCCATAGGGGCCGAAATATGGTCTTCGAAAAAGTTCATTTGGGTGGGTCAGATTCTGCATGTCCTACTTTGTGGATTGTAGACCAAAGTTCACCGGACTTTCTTTGCCGAACGCGAGAGGAATCGCCGTCGGTAACAACGTTGTCCGATTTTAAATATCTTCATCCGTTTCGGAGATATTCGCCGTTGAATTTTGAAGTCGTCTAAAACAGCGCAGAACTGTGCGCGTTTTGGCCCCTAATTCTAATTTTTTGGGGCCAAGAACATGCACAATTTTGCGCTATTTAAGACGACTTCAAAATTCGACGGCGAATATCTCCAAAACTGATAAAGGGGAGGCCGATAACACTTTGGACCGGATTTTTAAATTGAACACACTTCCCATCTTGTGTGAAAATTTCGCGGCGATCGGCCGACTGAGCTCGGAGATCTCGTAACGGGAAAAAATAAACACCAGCAAAACAGAAGTCCACTACCGGAAAATACTGTTACTATAATCCCCAAACTTCTAAACATCTTCGTTCCCCTTCACGCGTGACCAACGTGGCACTAAGATAATCTTTTCTACATTTACACGTAAGCCATCCATCTCTCTCGCTGTGCCATGTGTCGCGGTACAGTATTTTCTACTGTCCAGTTTAACATTGCAGATTTTAATGACTTCCCGTAGGCCTATGCGAATTTGTGTTTCACTTCTATTGTGTGCTTTGATCTCATTTGACAATCGATGGAAGTACCATGGTATTCTCCACAAGAAGTATTTACAAACGTGTACTTCTATTTTCCACTAATGAATGACTGATTAATACCAGTAGCAGTAGGTAAAAAGTGTAAAATATTATTATACACGCTATTCACCCCCTCCTCCCCCTCGACAGTTTGCAGCAAATGCACGAGTCGTACGGCACAAGGATCATGCATGTTCAATATTTCAGCTTTGTGTGACATCCTGCGACTGTTCAGTCCAGACAATTTCCTGGTCAAAGTCGTTGCCACGGTAGCATGGTTCATCAATGGATTCAGTCCAAAACTCGTCATCACTGAGGGGCCACGTGCTGTCATTGTGAGTGTTAAACGAATGCAGTGCCAAGTCGTTGAAGACGTCACTCAGCTCAGCAGTCAAACCAGACGTCAGCCGCTGCTCCGTTGTGTGTGGCAAAATCTCACATTGCTTCCAGTCAAAGAAACATCACACAAACAAGATAATGTTCATACGAACACGGAGTCTGTCCAATGCATTTCGACAGTTTACAGTATATGTCCGTGTAAGTATAACCAGTGAGCTGTTTAGTCTTGTACAAAAAAAATCAAACGGTTTAATGTCAAATTGAACAGCAGCAATGATCCTTTCATCCTTATCTATTATTTTAACTAAACAACAGACATTGTCAGTCACGAGACCATCTGATTCACTATAAATGGTCCATCGTCACCATGCGTTTATCTTGCACCGTTATGGAGATATAGCGCCTCAAAGATAATGGGGTCACGCCTTTGACCTTTTGTGGTCACGTGACGTCATCGGTCACGTGACCATTCGACTCCCGAGGGGCCGAGTTCCTATCCGTGGTCCATGGTGACCATGCGTCTATCTTGCACCGTTATTGAGATATGGCGCCTCAAATATTGGACGCACGGACCTGGAAACAGAAAGAAAGACGGAAAAATGAGGAAGAGGGGAGAGGAAGGAAAGGGAAAAGGAAAGTGGAAAAGAAAAAAGAAGGGAAAGGGGAAGGAGAAAAGGAATGGAAGGTAAAGAGAAAGGGAAAGAAATTGGGACAGGGTAAGAGAGAGAAAAAAAGGGAAGGGGAAAGGAAAAGGGAAAGGGAAAGGGGAAGGAAATGGGAAAGGGTAAAGGAAAGAGGAAAGAAAAGGAAAACGGGAAGGTATAGGGGAAGGAAAAGAAGAAGGGGAAAGGGAAAGGGAAAGGAAAAAAGAGGAAAAGGCAATGGAAAGGGGAAAGGGAAGGAAAATGGTGAAGGGGAAAGGGAAGGGAAAGGAAAAGCGGAAAGGAAAGAGGAAGGGAAAGAGAAGGTAAAAGGAAGATAGCTTAAGAAATGTAGGACGCACGGACGCACGGACACAAAGGTGATGTTATACTCTGTCCAATGCTATGCATTGCTTGGACAGACAATAATCTGTTTTAACACGACGTTTGGCCTGTATAAGTAGCAACATCGCACATAATAAATTTTTGCTACCACGTTATAAACTTGGCATACGTCATCGACGTGACAACGAACGTGATAATCATTTCTGTCACCTTATGTAACCTAACTGCAGAATAGTATAACCGATAATAGGCAAATATAGTAGCAATACGATACTGTTGTAGACGAAAACTGTTTTCAATAAATGCTACTGAAAAATAATAGCAAATGAGTTAAATGACAGAACGTGAGCCCGCCCCCACCTCTTCTCTCCTTAGTAAACACATCAGATACAATCGGGCCACATTTTTATTCTAATTTTGCAAACGTTTTAAATTGGTCATTTAAAAACGAACGCGTTTCAACTCTTTGACGTTCGTTCATTTACGTCTTCGATGCAAAATTTCGAAGTATCTCGTCTTAGACAATAAACCAACGTTTACAGCACACACAGAAAGACAGAGGCAAGAAGGATCGTGGGCAACTGCAGCAAACGGGCACTTGTCATGACGTCATCTACATGATGAAATCCTCGAAGCACCCAAGCTGCATCGTTGGCTGTTGTGTGATAATGTAGCGGCTGGAAGTACAAAAAATATAGGCCTATGTCACTGCCAGCTCAGCGCCGACACCGGAAGCGCAGACAATAGACACCTTTAAGCCTACGTCCAGACGAGTGCTGACTGCAGCAGGCACGACGTCGTCATGACAAGCAGGAACAGTGAGGAACTGATGAGCTTAAAGCAGCTGTTGGCTGAGTTGGGGTTATTCTGGTTGCCGATGATGCAGCAGCCGAGCCGTGCGCCTGCGTGCCCAGTGGTGCTACTGTCAGGATGATTACCGCGCCCTAGATCGTCCTCACCCTCGTGAACCTGTGTACATCCGGGCAAGTCAGGTCAAATACATTTGTAAAGCGCATCTACAAATCTCTATAATACGACAGAGTAAAGAGCTAACAAATTTTCAATATCTGCAACTATCTGCTGCCTAAAATAATTTAAAAAGTTAGTAAGTAAGTAAATAAAAAAGTAAGCATAACAGAAGAATGCCATTCTATGCATTGCAGTTGTCGGTGAAAAGTAACACACCACCCTAATTTTCGTACATTCCTATAACGTCACCAATTACTATATAGCCAAAAGCCAAGTCGGTGGTAGGCCTAAGGTTGAAACAACGCGGCTGCAGTTGTGCGCCATGAAGCAAACGACGGTGCAGTCTATGCTATCTGAGCGTGGTTAACGTACGATACTGCACCGTCTGGAGTGAAAAAAAATAAAGGTAAAGGCAAAGGTTGTCAATTTGTATAGCGCACCATCGCGAGCATGCGCACGCCTCAATGCGCTTTCGTCACTAACCAGAGCCGCCTACCGCACGGCCACGGTGTGCAGCCTGCAGACACAGGCTGGCGCACCGGCCGGCTAGGCAACCCCAGTCAGCTGTACCAAGGTCCCCACCTTCCGTATAACTCATGTGAATAAGTTACTCATTTTACCGTCCCACGGAGAGTAGAAGGCTGAGTCGACCTAGCTGGCAGGCTTCGCACCGAGATGATCTACCTGCCCGCAGGCAGTCACCCATCGCAGTATTAACCGGGCCCGGCGTAGAGTAACTTCGTTTCAGCCGAAACGCGCTACCAACTACGCCACGCCACCAGGTATAAGTCCGTAGGCTACTGCCTTTCGCTCAACCACTCTAGGAGTGATGTAGGCCTAACTAAATACTGAAGGTACATACCACAATAGATCGGCGTATGACGGTCAGCGGTCCATAGAGTGAGACGACGCTGTCCGTGATTGTGGTATGCACTGCGCCGTCAGTTGCTACGATATTGCCCAGGTCACCAACATGTCTGAATCAACCAAGCACCCCTCACATGTCGCAGTTGGAACAAACGCTTATTAACTGGCGCTAGACATCATCCGCCGCGCAAGAAGCATTTTTCTCGGACTCTTTGTCCAGCTTACAAGCAACTGAGAGCTACAAAGTCGAAAATCCACTGATCTTAAAGATCCTAAAGGATCACAACCAACTAATTAACAGTGGTAAATCTATAACTATAATACTATAATAATATAATAATATACTATAATAATAATATAATACTATAACTTTTTGCTGGATTCCCAGCCACGTGGGTATCCGAGGAAACGAAGATGCTGACATCGCTGCTAAGGCAGGACTTGATGTCGCCATCACCAACATGAGATTTCCAGTTGGAGATTTGTCCGCTTGTGTCAAGCAATTGTGTGTTAAAGAATGGCAACAACTGTGGAACCAGTGTACATCTAATAAACTTTACAGTGTGCAACCGGTCGTTGGTCACAGTATCAGTTAGTCACTGGGCCGCTACGACTCAGTCCTTATCAACCGTCTTCGAATTGGTCATACAAAACTTACAAACTCTTTATCTCATAAAGGGAGAGAGTCAACTGGTATGTCAAGCTTGCCATTCTCCGCTCACTGTCATACACATTTTGGTAGACTGCACCCATTATAGTGCAGCATGTCAGCAATATTTTGGAGTGGACACACTGAAGGACGTTTTTAAAAATGTTGCATCTCGCAACATCATCGCTTACGTTAAAGATATCGGCTTTTACAATTGTATATAATGTTGTTTTTACATTAGCTTAATAGCCTTGATCTTAACAAGTATTTTA
>Ga0209367_1013476_pt1 | contig 10510 bp, 9 predicted proteins | sample WorMetLIZISLAND2_FD_187412 | JGI IMG/M metagenome (GOLD analysis project Ga0209367, IMG submission 187412) | Marine gutless worms symbiont microbial communities from Max Planck institute for Marine Microbiology, Germany - Olavius geniculatus... ...
GGTGTGGGACAACCCTGCAGGAGTTAAGCCACGCTGCCCTAGATAGGCAGCGGTGGGCAGCGATAGTAAGAATGGCGTCAGACACCAACGGGCATTGAGCCCAAGGTTGTCGATGATGATGATGATCTGTTTGTGTCTGCCATAGTACTGGATGCCAGGTCAGAACGACGTCCCACTGCGACGTGACGCGGCCGTCATCAGCATCGCATTAGCGGCTGAGCTGTCTATCAACGGGACGTGGTGTCAGCTCAGCCACTGTAGGCCTAGGCCTACCATGCACCGCGCGTTTACACAATCTGTGCACCTGCAGTGTTGTGGTGGGGTGGCGCATTAGAACAGTTGACATTGCATGACATGCAAAGCTGGATGAAAATGAACAAGCAAACGAAAAATAAGGAAAATGATTGTGTGAACAGCAATGCTCTATTCTTCTGTTTTGTCGCTACACTCACTAGGCCTAGCTTTCTATTATAATAGACCTACCATGTTTTCTCGTGCAAGCCTCATATCCAGAAACTTAAAAACAAATCATATGCGTAACATGCGTAGGCAAACTGCACTTTTCTGTTCACACAGCAAGAGCACATATAAGTTTCCTTAAAAGCGATTTGCAGTGGAAATTTTCATTCTGCCTGCGTGTATAGTTTCACCGTGTATAGGCTCGCGGTTAAGCAGTCAAATTGTCATTTTCAGTAGGCCTACAGCGTTAACCCAAAACAATAATAATGTGAATCTTTGCGATTTGCAGACGTTTCCTAAGCAATTTGGCAGAAGCTAACTTTAAGGTCTAAAATTTACAGAAAATAAACATTTGCACCAGCTTTTCTCCCTTATCTCATTTTGTTAGCCGTTCTTTCCTTTTATTATACTTAACCACCAGGCCAAACATCCTGACCTTGTCTCTGTTATAATTTTGCTATTCGAAATTATGAAAGATGCTATACAGGCCGAGTGGCCGACAGTCGTTATCACCTAGACGCCCAAAATTCATATCAGATTGGCAAATAACTGCTTATGATATGATGCATGTTTTGCGCTGGAAAACTGGCAAGCATGCTGCCAGTTTAATTTAGCCCGTGTAGCCTATATTATGCTTAGGCCCTACTGTTTTAATTTCTTTTAAACTAAAAAGCGACGAAATAACGATCGAGGATTGAACGAACCGAAAGCAAGGATAATCCATGAGTGCAGACCTGATATCCACGAATTCAGTCGAGAAATGCCAGATGTCCATGCATGGAAGGCAGGATATGAGAAAAAAAATTTTGCAGTTAGAAAAAGAAAAATAAGGAGTGATTTAGATGGCAAGAGGGGTGACGATGAAACGAGTGAGGTAGGCCTAATAAGATATAGGCCCTATGACCATACTGTGCAGGAGTAATGAATCAGGAATTTAAGAGACAGATCAGGACGTGGCTGACAGTACTATAAGTGAGTGAAGTTGATTTCAGTTGTTAAATACGCTCAATATAGAGACAAGAACAATTAAAATTTTCAAGGCGAAGCGCGTTCGTAGGCGAGGAAAAGTGATAACAGATGAAATCGAGTATTAGGATATAGGCTTATGCGGAGGTTGGAGACAGATCAAGTCATACGAACAGGATTGGCAGGGTAAAGACCGAGTGGCAAGAAAAGTTCGAAGGCGAAAGAGAAAGAAGCTATATTCGACCTCGTTCACTGATTTTACGCTAATGAAAAAAATTGAAAATTGGAGTGATGTTGAGTGAATTTAAGAGCTGTGGCAACAGCACAAGCAACAGAGTAAGCCTACGCATAGGCTAATGAATAAAATTTTGAGATATATGGAAGATTGTATAGTGTTAAAAACTATCATATCATATCATATATCACATCACATCACAATCACCTGCTATGGCGCCCTTAATGCGTAGTACAGGGGCGCCACGTAGGCCTACAACAAATATTAGGCCTAGGCCTATTCCAAAAAATGCAGTAATAAAACGAAAATGCGATAACAACCAGAATCCGGGTAGACAAGTTTGAGCGTAAATGATCAAGATTGCAATGATGCTGGCTGTTTATGCTACCAAATTCTGAACTAAGTTTTTTTTATAAACTTTTCTAAACTTTATGATTGATATAGGCCGTAGGCCCTATGGCTTACGCTATTATTCCACGCAAATAGGTTATATTGCAAACGATCTGCGAACATTTTCCGAACGTTATTGGCAAACGTTTAGAAAATGTTAGCAGAACGTTTTCTGAACGTTACCGATGAACGTTTAGACAACGTTTACCGGAAACTACAAATGTAGGCCTACGTCATTAGAGTAACGACCTGCGAACGTTACTGGCGAATGTCCTAGTAACGTTTTTTAAACGTTTATCTCATAAACTTTTTATATACGTTTTTCACGCGTTATGATTTTTTCGTGCTTATACTTTTTGATTTTTGCCGTTTTACATTAGCGCTTATACAACATTAAATGAATTGCTTGCAGTTTTTTATGTATAATAATATAACCGTCCTATACTATAGTTATCGGGTACCAGCCTACTGGCCGCCTATTGGTTGTTGCCCATTTCGATAGTGCTCTCCCGAGGCGCTCTCTTGTTACGTATACAGCATGACATAATTATTCACTTCAGCATGAATGTGCCATAGTATTGAGAGACCGGCAAAACTTCAGGCCATTTGGAGTACCTAATTTTGTTAGATATGGCAGTTTTCCGCCAATAAAAATTGGCAACTTTGGCTCTGTGCATTTGCTTATAAATAGCCTGAGCAATAGCCAATAACAGTGCCGCCTCTGCTGCCGACAGCCTAACTGCACGGCTAGCCTGCCGGCTGCCGGCACGCTATACACGACGTTTAACAAATAAACTTCCGAGTTTGCGATCAAGATGGCTGCAGTTGTTGGAAAGACTAATGTAACGTTTTTTTTGTTTCATGATGCTTTTAACGTTTACTAGACGATCCGAGTTTACGTAGTAGCGAGAAAATATTTTAAAACATTTGTGTATTATTTCGTGTATTAGACTTTTTATTGCTCAGTGAGTCATTACTGAAGGCTCGTTATTTACGTTCAGTACAGATCTGCACTGACAAATGGAGGGGCTGTGGTAAAGTGCGGACCTGCGGACCGACCAACGGGCAAACTGCAGACCACTAAAATGCGGACCCCGCGCAATCGAACGCTTAATGAGAGATGTGCTGTAATGTGTAAGCTTAATATAGTTCGTTCACGTTTTAAGCCCGTCTAAGCGTTTACTGCTGCAGTGCTTAATTCTAGTAGTTCACCAACGTCGTGACAAGTGTCAAAACATTTCTGTTTACAAACACAGTTTTTGCGTCACTAGGCAGAGACTGCCAAAGTGAAAACCAAACTCCAAAACCAGTAGCACAAATGAAGTAAGTAAGTAAGTGTCAGCAATATTAATCGTTGCAGTTATTCTAACAGTTTTTACATTCCTGCGGCTTTTTTGTGTAGTTAACGTTTCTTTTTCATTTTGTAAACGTTTTCTATGTTTAAAAAAACTTTTAGGCCTACTGAAAATTCTATCAAGAATTTCGAGAAGCACTTTTGAAACCACAGAAACAAATTAAAAGGCCACAGATTTCAGTTTTGTGGTTGTTTGCTTAGTCTAGTGATATGAGCACATGGTTGAATTGAATTGAATAGTTTTTCTCTCTTCTCTCTCTTTCTATCTCTCCAGTTTCAACTGTACTGCACCAACAGCATTAGTCAAGAGGTTGAATGAATAAGGCTATTTTTTAATTTAACGTTTATGAACAGTTTTTCCTAACATGTTTTAAAAAAATTTATAAAGTTTTTAGTATTTTTGGAATCTTTTTACATATGTGCAATGCATAACTAGCATACTTTGCAATGCATTATGCAGTGTGTAGTAAGTTGTATATGCAGTGATGTGAAACAGCAAAAATCAAATGTATAAGCACAAAAAATATGCATTAGATTAGACATTTATATCTGGTGTGACTGAGGACAGATTAAATGTGTAAGCTAATACATTAATTTGTGCTTATACCTTTTGATTTTTGCTATTTTACATCAGTGCTTATACAAAATCAAATAAATTGTTTTCATTTTTTTTTATACATAATTGGGTATAGAAGACAGACCAAACTGAAGCATGGCCAAAGGTTAGCCAATTTTTTTTGCGGCGGCGAATAAATTTTTGAAATTCGATGACAATTACAGCTAGCAGCATTTTTTGGCGGCAATGAAAATTTCAGTGGATCTGTATATTTGACAGCGGCTAGGAAGTCTAATTACTAGGCAGGAAGACAGGAATTTGTTGATCATTTTTTTGCTTTCCTTAAGTCTTATGCTGCATATTTTGCATGTGAACAGGGTGTGTTGCAACAGCAGCAGCAGCAGCAGGCAAAGATGAGATCGCTACCATTGCGTGGTCACGTTGGCTTTGATAGTTTACCTGATCAGCTTGTGAATAAGTCCATTTCTGACGGATTTACCTTCAACGTCATCTGCATTGGTTTGTTTGGCTTTTTTGAATGTTTTGCTTTTCATAGTGCATTTTTTTGTACTCATTAGTCTTCTGAAAACTGACTTATGCATAATTGCTAGTTATGTGTCCCATTGCAATAGCAGGGAGCATGACACAGATTATGAAATCACTTGCGTCACACTGTCCTTCTGTCTCTACGAACTGTGGCCGCAATTATGATTCAGTATTGATTAAATTTGGCACGGCGATTTGGAGCCGGAAAAGTAAGAAGAGTTTGCTTGGGGTCAAAATCTGATGACTTCTTCCCTTATTTTCCCTTATTTTTTACCCTTCTAATGCACTTTCACTTACATCAGGAAGGTTTACTTCAATTATTACAGTTGCAGACTCGCAGGTCCTGCGTTAAAATGAGCCCAATGATGAGATGTGAAAAATATGGAAACTCTTTTAAAGATAATTTTTTTTGCATTTTTTCTTTATTATCTTTTCAACTGTTATTTGTAGCAATGCTGCTCTGTTATGTTTTTTGTCTGTTCTTTTTTACTTTTGGATCAGTGTAAGTGCTCATTAAGCAAGTAAAAAAGAACAGACAAAAACAACAGAACAGCAGTGCTACAAATGAAATTGAACCCAGCCTATCCAATTTTGATGACATATTGTGCAGGCACGTTGTCTCATACTGTGTCTGGTAGACGAGGCCTTTCGCGTGCGATGTTAAGCTCGTGACATTGTTAGGCCCTTACCTGTAATGACCCTGTACCGTAAAAATTATGGTTAGGGGTTAGGGTTTTTACGGATAAGGGGCTAAGGGCCTAATAGATGACAGAGCAGTAGGATGCTTCCTGGAAAAAGTTGCAGACTTAACTGGAGAATTTGTGCATTGTACATAAGTGACTTAACATGTTGCCATGAGATGCATTTTGAGAGCCCAAAATTCCTTTAAAAAGCGATCAGAGCAGCGAGGAAAAGGTAGAAAAGAGGAAGAATGTAAGAAAGGGGAGAGGTTGGCGTGACTAAGTGGCACTAGTTGCTTCTTGGCGCTTAGCAGCGGTGGGTGAATGTTCTTAATTTTAGCGTCTACACTCTACAGTGATACTATATCTCCCCGTTATAATCAGTCACCTGCCTTGTGCGGTGCGATAGGTTTTTCATTCGCCTCTCATTTTCAAATGGTAAGTATTGCTGATGCTTGCTGTTTGATGTGCATTCTTTGCTATGACTGTTTACAACTTTACACTTTTTATTACTGTAAGTAACTGTCTAGTACCTAAAACTACTAAACTTGATTTTTGCTTACCAAATAACTGCATTGCTGGTGACTGCATATTTTTGATACTAAATTGAAATGTTTCATTAAAAATATTTGAACCTTTGAAAGTTGAAAAACATCTGTAACTGCAGTTAATATCATGCATATGTTCTTATTGTTCGTTGTAAGAGCTAGTATAGTGGATTAGTGGTAACATACAAGCATAAGTCTTGCACAGCAGTGACAGCACTGTAGACCTGCATTTTGGAAATGGCTGAAAACATTTATGGTAACATTAATTATAAAGCATACAGCAGTTTCTATGACATATTTCATGCATATATTTCAATTTCTGCCTTATAAGTGACGTTAGGGGTAATAACTTTTGTTAACTTTTTGTTTGCACAGTTGTAAAACTATAATGCTGCTGCTGTGTGCTTGTGGCAGGTGAAACTGGCATCGGCAAATCTACACTCATGGACACTCTGTTTAATAATAACTTTGACTCGACACCAAGTACACATGACTTGCCAGATGTCAAGCTGAAGTCTCGAACATACGGTATGATTAACTTGACTGAGTTAGTATGTTTTCTTTATTCCATTGTACCGGTATATATTGTATGTATTAGTGTATTGTTTATGCATGTGTGTCTCTGTATTGTCAATCCAGCCACTGGCTGCCATACGAAGTGAACCGTCTGTTCACTGATATGATGCTAAATTATGAATAACTAACCCAGGTTAGACTGAAACCAAAAAGAACACTTTTAGGAGTTGTTTTATGAGTACTTGTCAAGTTGGGTGCTCTTATCTTCACCCAACTCTTATTAGCAAGGCACTGAAAGATGAAGTTAAGATACGCCGCTGTGTGCATGGTACGAATGAACAAGTGTATGTATGTATTGTCTTTTAGCATGTGCACATATTCTGTACATGTAATTTCTTTTTGTTTTTTTATTACTACCATAACGTTTTGGTGATTAAGAGGTATATACCATTTATCACTTTTGACTTGGAAAACTACAAATTTGTTTCTGTCAATCTGCGTGGTACCAGCATACGACTGTATAAATGCCATGTATGTTTCTAATGACTGATGAATGGCTCGATGCTCTTGTGCTGCATCTGTATTTTTCAATGTATGCATGCAGAGCTAAAGGAAAGCAATGTGAACTTGAAGCTGACTATTGTCGATACTATAGGCTTCGGTGATCAGATTGACAAAACTGACAGGTATGTGTACGTGGAGCGCATTAAATAATAATTACATGATTACCTCCGCCAAGGAGGTAATGTTTTTGCCAGACTTTGTCTGTCTGTCTGTTTGTCTATGTGTTAGCAAGATAACTCAAAAAGTTATGGACGGATCTTTCTGAAATTTTGAGGGTGTGTCGGGAATGGCACAAACTACCAGTGATTCAATTTTGGGGTGATCCGGAAGGAATCCTGGATTCTGGATCACTTTGAAATTTTCGTTACCATTGCTTTCAATGGGGCATAAGGGAAACTGCTGCAAAACCGAAGATGGTGCTGCCACCTAGCGAACAACATTGCTTGGCGGAGGTGTGCGGGCTCTGACTGCTTTCTAGTTTGAGTTTGTCGCTGACTGAAAACGTTCAATGATCGAGGTGTTTAGGTGACTGAATAACAGTCTTGTGTTTGATTACCTTATATGTTGTTGACTATTTTGCACCACCACGTTGGTCTATGTTCCTTTGGTGTTTTAATGCGATGTATCACTTCTCAGCTTTTTTCTATGTTGAAAAGCCTGGTGTCGTATAACTACTTGCGTATACAGGGTGCGGCAAAAAAAGTAGCCCCCTAAAGTTTTTTGCTGTTTTCTCAGCAACTGCTTGGAATTTTGAAATTTTACACATTTATTTGCTGAAACCTGTTATATCTAACTGTCAAGTAGAATTTGATTCTGTTAAAAAATGACGAAGTTACAGACTTTTTAACATGACCGCCTACCGATTTTTCAGCATTCAAAAATGTTCTGGCTTCAACGCCAATTTAATAACATCGTTGAAACAACACACTTAACTAATGATCAAATGCCAGAATTCCATTGTCACTGTGAATGTTCGAAGTGTCCATCGCCCGCTCCAACTCAAGCCTTCAGTCGCTTTGAGAAGTCTTTCACAGATTTGTTGATCGGTCCCTGTGGCAGGTTGCCCCAGATAACCTGAAGCCCTTGCTTGAGTTCAGTGATTGGCTGCATGTGGCATTAATTAGTCCCACACGTGCAAAGTAAACAACTCAAGACATTGTTGGCGGTAAACAGCAGTTTATTGCACCTTTAACATGTAGCGGCGCATAAATTGACAAACAAATTCAGATATCAAACAACCCGTTATTCCATTCGAAATTTGATCAAATCACACAATTTTTGAATAATCGAATATTGTTTTGCATCCCTAGTATCATGCACAGCCCCCAGACCACAGAACATTTGGCATGTTGCACTAAGTGGAAGCCCCCCACATGGCAGAAATACAGCTGTCCCAACATTCTCTGGCTTGTGGAACAGGAGTCCCCATTTTATGGGGCTCATGTTTAGCCAAACATGCTGAAGATACATACTGAAAATCCCGCTCTGTGTGTGGGTGCCTGTGTTGCAGCTATAAGCCGATTGTTGAATACATCGATGAGCAGTTTGAAGCATATCTTCAGGAAGAGCTGAAAGTGAAGCGATCGTTGCATACTTACCACGACACTCGTATCCACGCTTGCCTTTACTTCCTTGCACCTACCGGCCACTCGTATGTCCTTCAGCCTTTTTCTGCATGTCATATTTACAAATGATAACAAAACAGTTTATTAGTTTACTTTTCAAAAATGGGAAATTTAATCGTGAGAACTTTTAGTTATAAACTAAACTGTGATCATTTCTGAAGAAAATGCATGTTCATTTCTGTGTGTAAAATTCAAATAGACAAAAAATGTGAGTTAGCTCAACTGTTAATTAGATTGATCATTTCTTTTGAAGTATTAAGGGCTTCCGGAAAGTTGAATTGGCAGCTTTGGTAATTCCAATGTGAAGTTGGTATTTTTAACAGTATGAAGGCTCTGGATTTGGTGACTATGAAGAAGCTCGACTCAAAAGTCAACATCATTCCAGTCATAGCAAAAGCCGATACCATAACAAAGACAGAACTTCAGAAGTTTAAGTCAAAGGTCAGCTTTTAAACTGTAATTTTGTTTGATTTTGTGTTTGTTTACCAGTGTAAGTAAGTAAGTTAAGTGTAAATTTATATAGCACGTACTCAAAAAAAATCACTAATGCACTTCGTAGATTTTGTCATGAATATCTCACAAAACGTACATCTTTGGCTGATGTTTGAAAGTGTGGAGACTCAGTTCTGGGTCACTAGTCACGGCTTGTGCGATCGCAACAAGCTGTTGTATAAGTTAATGGGAAAACCAAAAATTCGACCCCCACTGCTCCCACATTTTCAACCGATCTTGCTGAAACTCAAAACCAAGAAAGATATCCGGGATACGACCTCGCATGCAAAATTTGGTTGATGTGGGATGACAGGAATGGGGGCTGCGAAAATGGTGAATTTTGACTTACTTTTGGTTCTTTCTTTTTCTGTACTCTTCGCGTTGCGTCCAGATCACACCGTAGGACCGATCACGACCAATGAAGGCTCAAAACGCGTGTTTCTGCGCAAGGAAGTGCCTTTTGGGGGTCTTGATGACAAAAGGTAAAGTTAGTTGTCAAAACTCCCCAAAAACATGATTTTGGGGGCCTAATAAGCATTTTAAGCCAAATTTGCGAAATTTTCAAATCGTGATATCTCGAAAAGTATAACCCCTAACTTCACCTTTTATCATCGAGACCCCCAAAGGCACTTCCTTGCGCAGAAACACGCGTTTTGAGCCATCATTGGTCAATCAACGCAAAATTTGAAGGGCAAGTTTAGGACCGCAAAAGGGCTTCATGGGTGGTCCGGCGTTACAAATTACTAATTCAAGATGGCGGCGACCGCCATTTTGGATTTTTGCACAAACACTAATAACTTAGCTGCCGTTTGAGTTAGATTAATGAAATTTTGCAGGTGTGTAGCCAGCTACTACAGGAAATAGACCATGTGACCAAAAGTGGCAATGGTAATAAATTCAAGATGGCGGTGGCCGCCATCTTGAATTCAGTTTTTCGCCCATAGCTCGCTTGTTATTGCATATATTTGCACGAAATTTGGCACGTGGACTCATTTTATGGTCCTACGTTTGGAAATACCGTAATATTGAACAATCTTAGATTTTTGCACAGAAAGTAATAACTCAGCGACCTATTGAGGTAGATTAATGCAATTTTGCAGAAATGTAGCCAGTCACTAATATCTCAGCTGGTGTTTGAGTTAGATTAATGTAATTTTGCAGGAGTGTAGCCAGCCATTACAGGAAATGGGCCATGTAACCAAAATTGGCAATAGTAATAAATTCAAGATGGCGGCGGCCGCCATCTTGAATTCAGTTTTTCGCCCATAACTCGCTTGCTATTGCATATATTTGCACAAAATTTGGCATGTGGACTTTTTATGGTTCTACGTCTGGAAATACCATAATATTGAACAATCTTAGATTTTTGCACGGAAAGTAATAACTCTGTGACCAATTGAGGTACAGCGTGTGGCCAAAAGTGTGTCATAATGGCGGCGGCACAAACGCTTGATTCGTTTTTTGCCAGTTAAATTCAAACATTGTAAACAACATTATTTCAACAAAAGCGCTTACCTGACATTTCTGAATTTTGCTATAAATCCTTTCTGCGCAATAACAGAACAAATTCGTCGCAGAA
>Ga0209367_1013481_pt1 | contig 10504 bp, 6 predicted proteins | sample WorMetLIZISLAND2_FD_187412 | JGI IMG/M metagenome (GOLD analysis project Ga0209367, IMG submission 187412) | Marine gutless worms symbiont microbial communities from Max Planck institute for Marine Microbiology, Germany - Olavius geniculatus... ...
AAGTCTATAAGTTCACAAGGTAGAGCCACGTTACTATCGTTAGGTCTATGCGACCCCGGTAGAGAATTTGGTATTTGTATATTAACTTAGCGTGAACACCCCAATTTTCAGCTAAACTACTGAATCGGAACTGCTATAGGCTGTCGCGCATTTTGTGAGCATTAGCTCAAATTTCTTGTTTATCTTGTATCAGTGCAGTGTGCAACGCAAAGGAATCTTTGATAAGCATGCAGATTACTCAACTGCGGGTGGATCAGTTTTACAGAAATTCATTAATTGGTCTGCAGACTAATAATACAATTCACACGCACATTATGGCTGCTTTTTAGTGAATACAAAATGATGTAGGGGTGAAAACAAATAGATGGCAGCACTGTAATGCCAGTGATGAATAAAACCAACATTTTAGCAGATGTTTGTTTTTTTTCTATATGATTCTACATTTTTATATTTTTTGCATATCGAAGAAACATATACCATAGAAAGTATGATGTTTTGTCCAGTTCGTTAGATGATATGATTAAGAGATATAATGCTAGAGTTTGTGGATGTGTAGGTGACAGTTGGTCGAATTCTGCGGGGATTAGTGACAATGCAGGGACTTGTCATTGAGTGGGTGACAGTTAAGGCATTCCACGAAGACTTCAGCACAGAGAATGGCAAGGTGATCAATGATTACTGCACATGTCAGCTATCTGTCAATATATACCTCCGCCAAGGAGGTTATGTTTTTGCCAGAGTTTGTTTGTTTGAAAATAGGCGTGGGGGGGTAGGTGCAAACAGGAAGGCCTGGGCTATGCATGTAAATTTCTCTTCTGAAGACCCCTGTTGTTATGGCAACAAACTGTTTTTATTTGAAGACAAAATTGGCTGCAGGCTCACAAGAGCGTCAAACGCTGAAACGCAGCTGCTAGGGTATATAGGCTATATAGCGTGGCAATGGGACATATACCTCGTTCCACAGAACGTATTTCTAGTTTATTTTTGCCATCTTCGGTTGCAGCGCACACTCTATAAGAATGAACTGTGATGAAATGACTGACAATTTGCGAACAGGAACTTCTATAGACTTCTGCGTGTCTTGTGAGTATTAGCTCAAATTTCTTGTCTTAATACAACTCTCAAACAAATGCAGCTGAGGGTTGCAAGAATGTTTTGCAGCAAGCTGAGTGGTGTACTGCATGCACCGTCTGTGCTCAAAGCATCTGATTGGTGATGGGCTCACAGTTTTCCATGGTCGTGGAATTTCGAGCTGAGGCACGGAATTTGCCCTTTTCCATGGAATTTTGATCAGTGGCGTATTTAGGATTTGGCAAAGGGGGGGCCATGGCGAGCGTGTGAAGCTGAAACACTTTTTGCTTCTGAATGTTCGATTGAAACCACAAATTCGCCAATTTTTCTGAAATTTGGAAACGCAAAAGACCATCAAACCTTGTTGAATTTTGCAATTCTTGCTGGAAAATGGCAAAAAACGCACCTTTCCATATAAAGTCGCCTGCAAAAAATTTTCATGGTCGGGGCAAAGGGGGGGCCATTGCACCGTGGCCCCCCTAAATATGGCACTGATTTTGATATTTCCACGAAATTTCACAGAATTTTGCAGAAACCGAGAAATGACTGATGATCAGTACGATCGTTCACTTCACAACGTAACTAAATAGGCTAACTATGTCCAGGAAAAAATCAAACTGACACCTAAAACTGTGAGCCTTACTAATAATTTGTCATGGAAAACTGTGGGGCTGCCCTAGTGATGACTTTCATGCACAAACTGGTATTAATCATGTAGGTTTTGGTAGACAGGCCAAAGCAGGAGTACTTACTTTGTAGTGGTAACGCGTCTGATCCGATCAGCGAAGTTACTGTATGCTGGGATGGGTGACTGCCTGTGGGCAGGTAAACCATCTCGGTATGTAACCAGTCGCCTAGGTCAACTCAGCCTTCCATCCCTCCGGGGTAGGTAAATCGAGTACCGGCCTATCTGGCTGGGGTTAAGGTGGGGCGCGTTCACCTCTGTCGGGTGGCAGGTAACACTGTGTGATCCCATATGACAAGTGACGCTCTGTAGCTCTGAGATAGGTTTGCTCCTTAAGAGCTATATTCTGATTTCTTTTACTTTCTGACAAAGTAGGCTGCTGAAATGAATGCCAAACAGAGGCACAGCAGCTGTAAAGTGCCACTTATTCTAAGTGATGTTGATGCTATCACATGCAGAGATAGTGTGTATGAAAACTGGACTAAGTGCCTAATATACAGAGTCGTCTAAAAAAACGGCACAAAGTTTATTCTGCTGTATTCAAATATTGACTTTAGTCATGTAAAGAATTTCTTTCGGAACATTTTGCTGAAAACCACATGACTCTATGACGTACGGTTGCAAAATTATGGTATCATTAACTTTGTGCGGTTTTTTGGACCACCCTGTATATTACAAATTTATTCATGCACATCGGATTAGATTTTGTTGATTTTTAGCAATTTTTACATACCAACTTTTGTGAGTTGAACAGTTGCAATGTGCTCTGTATCTGTTTTTTTTTGTTTGTAGCTAGATCTGTGGTCAACATCCAAGTATATCGTGTATCAGAAGGTAATCTTACTATAATGGACGAAAAGTCTGTTTGTCTGTCTGTCTCTCACCCCCCTCTAGCGTCTTCCGTGTTGCACAGTCGCGGACCCCGAGTGCGGCGTTTGAGTCCTTGGGCCTTAAGTACGTGCCCCCACTTTGTCTCCCACCTGCCCCCACGGGCAGCTTGAGGGGGCGGGAGTTGAGTTATCGAGTCTTCTTTCCCCACTGATTCTGTCAAGTTCGTCAGCATAGTGCTCAGCTTCGTGGCGACATCTGGTGAATGACGGCCACTTAAAGGTCGCAGCCTAAGGCCTCAAGGCCGGCCATGAATTTCGTAGTCTCTGCAACGTGTGCCGGCTCACGCTGGCAATTGGATCAGTGGCGCCCTCTGCACGTTATTATGACCACGTACTGCGTACAACCCCTCCCAAACTCTTGCATGCATTCATTTCACTAGCAAAGTAACCCGCCCGTAGGGTACATTGCTAGTATTAATAATAATAATTTTTAACGTTTAGAAAAATAATAATATGCCAGTATATCAGAAAGACTTATGGGGTGTCATATATCTAATAGTCCAGTCAAATTAACTTGAAAAAGGTATGAACGCAGAAAAAAATACCACAAAGCTGAAAATTTGCTTAAAACATCTGTATAGTGTCTGAAACAAAATGTCAAAAGTCCGTTAAAGTCCGCCTTGGCAAAAAAAAGATATGGCTATGTGAAGAACAACAATTTTTGGCAAAAATGTGAAAAAAATTATTACGTGGAAACATAGGCACATGACATATCAAATTAAAGCTTTTGAAAAGACAAGTACAACGGCGATAAAATTAAATTACAAGAAGCTTATGTTGTTGAAATATAATCATTTAAATAATGAAACGACTACTATATAGGTATTTTTTTGTTATATAATGCAGTCGAATTAACCTGAAATAAGCAAAAACTTAGACTAAATAGTACAAAGCTGAAAAATTTGCCTGAAACGTCAGTAGAGGGTCTGAAACAAACTATCAGATGTATGCTAAAATCCATATTTGGTATTTACAATTATGGCAGTTTGAATACATTGCGATAAGGTTATTTAAATGTTGTGAAAGTTTTAATTATGAAGTTTATTTGCCATTACAGGCAGTAAAAACAATACAAAAAAGCCATGCAAGACAATACAACAAAAGACAAATCAATGAGTCCAGATGCACTACAGTGAAAAAACTAACTTCTGCTACTTAAAAACTACACTGAGTCTCAAAAAAACATCGACTGTAACTTGAAAACCAATTATCAGATTTTGATAATTTTTGGTACAAATATTCCTGACAAAACTTGCCATCAAACGACCATTTAGTTTCCCACCTCACCCAATGTATGCTTCTGCACTACATAGGGGAATCAGATCAAGCTAAATATGTGTTGAAATAAACAGAAAACCAGAAAAAACATACGCAACATTATCGGTCGTAAGTTGAAGACAGATTAGCAGATTTTAATAATTTTAGCAGAAATATTTTGAACACCGCTGGCTATTAAATAAGTGCTCTGTTTTCCACCTCACCCAACGTCTGCTTTTGTGCTACCTGGTGAAATCAGGCCAAGCATAATACGTGTTAAAATGAATGAAAAAACGTCAATAAATTCCTTCTATCCTAATCTGTGGGCCCCAACAGTAGGTCTCTTACAAGGTTTGACTGTCTTGCAGCATGTGTCCACCAGATGAAATTTAGGAATGTTTGTGACGTCAAGAAGTGACTGGTACAACCTGTATTGGTCTGGAGCAGAACATTATCGATACTGCTGTCAATAAATGGAGAAAGCGTCTCTTTGTCTGTGTTCGCATAGTGGGCCAACACTTCAAACAATTTTACTGCAGGCAGTTAAAAAGTAAACAACTGGATGAAATGTCATCCACAGTGTCAGAAGTGTGAACAAAATGTGTTTTTATGCGTTATGTTAATTAAGCAATCATATCACATTGGATAAAAAAAGTTATATTTCGCTGGTTGCATTTTCTCCAGGTAGTGCAGAAACAAATGTTAGGTGAGGTGGGAAACTAAATGGTCATTTGATGGCTAGTTTGATGACTAAAAATTGGAATGTACTGAATGTTATTATGTAACCATGATTATGGTACAGATCGAAAACAGAATTAAACACAATTTGCCCATGAAAAATGCATTAAAATTCTGTACATTTGTGTTTTAATAAGAACCAAAACATCACATTGAAAATAGGATAAACGCATTAAAAATATTTTTTTAAAAAAACATAAGAAGCATGTTTTTAAACTTCTGTAAAAACATTTTAAAAATGTTTTTACATCTATGCCAGGGAGTGTAGCTCGAGATTACATACATCTCTGTTGGGTGGATTAGTTCTCAACGGAGACTCCCTGTAACCTTTGCACGCTGTGCTACTCTTTTTATCGACCACGATGGATGAAGGGCTGAGTCGATCCTGACGGGATTTGAACCCAGGACCTTTCGATCCGGGGTTCAACGCTCTACCGACTGAGCTATACCGGATTGAGCCCAAATTTGTTTTGGTGGTAGATGTCCTCGACATAATCACGCCATTCAAATTTGGTGACGATCAGTTCAGGGGTTTTGGGTTGGCTGCGGGTCAAAGTTTGCCTTTTCCCATAGACTTTGAAGGTCGTCCTTACAACACTCACACAATAGTGTGAGTGTGATGCCACCTGATACAGCCTGGTGAACATGTCCCATTTTAACTCCATCCAGCCAATTTACCCTCTCTGGAATGAAATTGATCTGCATAAGTAAGTATTTTTAGTAAGTAGCACAGAACAGTATATCTGTGTTATTTTCGGTTTTCTTCTGTTCTTACATTTTGCCTAGCCGCCTGTACAATGTACACGTGGGAGTTTGTGTGTTAGGTGACGAGTCATGCGCGGAGTGCGATGCTACATTTCTACACTCCAAACATCGCGTTCTCCGTCACAGTCATTGACCGTGCCATCAAGTCATTTTTTGTGAGTCATTTACCCTGTCAACACTAATGTAAAGAATCACTCACAAATGAGTTCAAAGACACTGCGTAGTATGCTCCACAGGCCCGTAGCTTGACTTTTCCAGACTAGAGTTGGTCTCCTCCCCTGTGACCAGCCACGGATGGACATAAGCTGCGTTTTTCGTCAGATAACAGGGCGTGTCTGTTCTACCAGACTCCGCCCATATTGCCTTATTTGGACGCTCATTATTCAACTAAGTCAACCACTAACGCGATCTGCCTACCGAGATAAAACTGTGGTTGTAGTCATTCTACGGTAGTCTCGTGACTCTGTGGTGGGCGTGTCTGTTGTTGTTTTAGTTTTTATCATTGAACTAGGCCTAAATATTATATAATAATTACATATAATATTTAGTTCAGTGGTTTTTATCGTCTGTAACATTGAACTGGATTAAAATATTCAATTATCTCAGTGCGTTAGACCAAGTTCGTTTTTCGTGAATATGTAAATGAACATGACGTCAGCAGTGAACAGCCCCGCCCCGTTCGCTGATGAAAAATGCAGCTATAGTCTGGAGTAAGATGTAAGTCACTAATGCATTTTTATGCATTTTGAGCTCCAAAATTGCATCTGCTGTCACGTTTTTGATTAATTTTGTGCAATTTTTTTGGTTCCAGCTGATAAGGTGAGGACTGAGGGCTTTGATTAAACCCACCGCATCTTTCACAACTATGTGCCTGCTGTATACTGCATCAGGGCCAGATTTAGGGGGAGCCCGGGGGGTTCCGGGCCCCAGGCCTCCTACCAACAGGGGGTCTCCCACCAAACCCCTCAATTTTTAAAACCCTGTAATTCAATAGCCAATCCCTTTCTGAAATCCCAAATACGCCACTGGGCCCAGGCCTCCCACCAGGGGTCCCAGGCCTCCCACAAGCTAAATCCGGCCCTGAGTTACTGCATGTTCACTTGTTCAGCCACTAATAGTAAACATTATATCTACTTTTATACTGGTGATAAAGTGTGACATACTTCAAATTCGGAGACAACATTTGGCCTATAATAATCTGTTACAAAAAATTATTTGGTCATCAGAAGGGTAAGCGGTGGCCATGAAAATTGTTGTGGCTATTACTATTGCTACATTAAATGTCCAACCAGTGTGATTTAAGTTTCACTTTTATTTTTGTTTCAGTTGTCATTTCATTTTTACCGTGTAATTTAAGTTTCAGTTTCGTTTCAGTTTTGAAGGATGTTTTCGTTTCCATTTCAGTTTCCGTTTCACACTGTCTTTTTTCGTTTCAGTTTCGTTTCAGTTCCACAAATTTCTGTTTCAGTTTTCGTTTTCACCCAATCAGCGATCAGATGCAGTTAGGCTAGAATCATAAACAAACGTGCAAGATAAGACGTGAGAAAATAAAGCATCTTAAGCCGGTAAGACTTCGTTTTGTGGCTGGAAGCAATCTGTGCATGATGACCATTTATTTGAAGCAACTTTGAACTACTGTTATACTTGGTGCTTTCAAGAAATTCTGCCCATTGCTCTGAATGCAACTTATGCAAATGAACAAAATAGCTTAGTTTGTTTTCCACTAGTTGTCCAACTTGTCGATGACAGAATTTTGTCGATTACAGAATTTGTTGCTCATGCCATCCACAGCACTAAATTTTAGCATCATAATTTTATAACAAAAATATAATTATATAGGCGCTCGTGTTTCCATCCACAGATCCCGTTCGATGTTACAGCTCAGTGACACAACAGTGAAAACTTCAGACGGCATCGTGTTGGCAGTCATCCGCTACAGTAGGCTACTGCTGGTGGTCGAATAACGAGCTTCGTCGTCTATTGGTCGCTATTAATTGTACGTCTGTCTTTCTTGGATGGTGCCTCCAACGACTGAACGACAGTATTTCTGGATGACTGATGGACCGAGCAAAGAATTGGACCACAAAACTTCGCCAGCTGTTGATACAGTCGTCAAGATACTGCGCTGCCAGGCTGCAGTTGTTATCACTGCATGACCAGTCAGATACGCCAGTGTCGTCTGTTTGACGTCTTCCAGTGACATTCTGACGGCAGCCACTGCGTGCACCTAGAACCCTTCTCCAGACTGACTGGTGCTCACTCACAGACTCATTCATTCACTGCAATCATTAACACTATAGGCCTACTGACAACAGGGACCGTGGGAAGTCACGCGCTGATACGGCTGGTGTTCATTACACTGGCAGATGATCAACTATTGCAGTCGCCTGTCAAGTAAGCAACGTCTGTTGCCAACTTTAAATCCGTTGGCAGCTCCGTTTTTGGCTTTTCCGTTTCCGTTCTATTATCGTTTTGGGCTTTTTCGTTACCGTTTCGTTTCCGTTTTTACTGACATTTTCGTTTTCGTTAATGGAATCTGTTTATATCCGTTTTTGCGCTTTTTCGTTTCCGTTTATGTTAACGTAAATTACACTGTGTCCAACGCCCCTCGGTGGCACGTCAGCATGTGAGAAGCATTTTTTGTCGCAACTGGGTACATGCGTGGAGTCCGTCGGTGTGTGGATGTGTGAATGTGTCAGGTCTGGCTGCAGAGTTACAAGACGCTGTTTTCCACATCGTGCCATCGCTGCAATAGACTTCTGATCGACAACATGCCGCCGACGTGGCGAGACTTCCAGACGCTGGATGCCTATCATGAACAGTGTCGACCATAGCTGATTGAATTTTAACTAGTCTGGCCACAGATTCTTGAATTTTCTGGGGGAAAAATGTCTTCTTTTTCTAGGCTCCGGAAAGTTTCTGAAAACCAAAAAAGTAAAGTGTCAAAAATCACTAAAATGACGGTAATACGTATGCAAAATATTATTTTCTGCAACAAGTTTTGACAAAATTTTATACAAAAGTAAAAAACGTTTAGCTTTGGACATTATTCTTATGTTTGTGAACAAAAGCAGACGATATTATTGTGAATCATAATTTTTAATGCAGTGACGATACACGTGCAATGCAATATGCCATTTAGCAATAAAGTCAAGGCTGTGATTCAGAGCTTATACCTGTTTAAAGAATACAGTTCGTGTAAAATTTTGACAGAATTTTCCAAGAAAAACAGCAAAAGGGAAAGACTGGACACGTTACTAAAAAGTAGAGCTGTCGAAGCGTTCATTTTTTAACGCATTGATTAATGCGTCATTAACGCACACAGGCCCATCGAGAGGGAGAGTAGGGGGTGAGTTACTCCGGGTCCCACGACGTTGGGGGGCCCCATCTGTAGAATATAGAAAGAAACACTTTTTTAAACGTATAATCGTCTACAGATCTAATGGAACGGGAACTACAGTTTAGTTACTTGAATTCATCCGATTGTTAAATAACTGCAGTATAACAGAATATTGGAACTTTTGCTTCACGGAATTTTGCAAATTAACATAAATTTACTTATGTGCATTAATTTTTTTAATGCGTGTTAATTTATTAATGCGTTAATTAATGCACTAATTTGACAGCTCTACTAAAAAGATTCAGAAAGTGGGAAACATCGATCAAAGGCATGAAAGCTGCAGATTGAAGCATGCAGGTTCTGAAGAGAACATGACCACTGTGGATGAACTGGTAGACCTACTAAACCAGGAAGACCAGAAACAAATACACCATTTAACACGCCAGATATCCAGATAGATAGATAGGTCTTATACCATGTAACATTATCCAGATCATGTTCATTGCAATTTTGGTCTGAAGTGTTTTTTCATTACCCAACATACTTTTTGCCTAGTATTGTTAGTTTTTCAACTTCTTTGCATTCATACTTCACGTGGTAGTGTAGTTACATAGTTTAAGTGTGGTGGGATATTTAATAATCAGTTTATTGCCAATTGTCCGTAGAGTGTACCAGTGAAAAAAATTTGGAGAATTTGTTAATACTTGGCAAAGATGTGGACGGTCACAAAGCGTGGCGTTCTTTTTGAGACACAGTGTAGTTGTTATTCTATCTTGAGTTACACATAATTGGCATAATCTTCTGGGCAGAAATGTTACAGTAATATCAAAAACCATTGTGGGCATGGGCAGTACATGGTCTCTATGGTTATTTGAGTGTTTTACTTCATCATTAGTTATATGATATCGTTTTCAGAGATATAGCTTATTTTCTACCACCTCACTTCTGATGACCGTTTGTCATCATATATATACAGTCGTTGTATTTGATCAATTCAGCCTGGCCATCCTTTCCTGTCAGTATAATGAGTTTGCGATCGTTACGGCCACCGCTAGCGCTAGGGAGGAAACGGCGATCTCTGCATAGGCCTAACAGTATAGGCTCTGTTACCAGCGACTCGAGTCAAAGTCATGTCAAAAGAATTATTTGACTTCAAGTCAAAGTCAAAAGAATTTTAGCCCATTTGACTTTGACTTCTATAGCACAGTTTAAGCCTGAGCCAATAAATTTATTCTAAAAATGCCGCCAGTTCTGCTCATACGCAGTATCACTTACTGAGTTTATTGAATTGATGACTTCTGTATGGTGTCCAGTTGCATAAAATTCAAAATTGTATAAAATTAAATTGTATGAAAACTGATTGATACTAATCTGTCTATGAGCATGGTTGGCTTTGACTTCTATAGCATGTCAGACGGACCTACAGCAGCTATGGAGACAGATGCTTTGCTGCTAGGCTGTCTTCGAGCAAATCTGAGACAAACTGACAATAACTTTGAACAGTTCAAGCTGCTGCTGAAGAGACATTTTTGTTCGGATGTTGAGAGCGCGGCGCATTGTGGCTAACTGTTAAATTGCGCCCCCTAAGTCATCTTACTTACAGTACGACGCTCGTGGTAAGTTACGAGTTCTGTCGTGAATCGTTTAAATGTTCGGCCTCTGTTCGGCGTGAATCTGGCGTGAATCGCTCTCCTTTCTCGACATAATCGACCTTCGTTCACTGTATACATCCCGATGGTCATTAGCGATTGCCAGCCA
>Ga0209367_1013482_pt1 | contig 10504 bp, 6 predicted proteins | sample WorMetLIZISLAND2_FD_187412 | JGI IMG/M metagenome (GOLD analysis project Ga0209367, IMG submission 187412) | Marine gutless worms symbiont microbial communities from Max Planck institute for Marine Microbiology, Germany - Olavius geniculatus... ...
CGTCGGCCACTACCACGAGGGGTCCATGACATGGCGTGATTGGCTGGTCGTCCAGGTGGCATCCTGATGATATGGCCTGCCATCCGAAGTCGTCTCTCTGCTAAAATCGAAGGGGATAGAAGGGGTGAAAAAGAGTGGAGGATAAAAAAATAAGTGGCAGCTAGTTGGCATGAGCTAATGATATCGCAGCGCACTATGCGGCCGTCCATTGCCCGCCTAAGCGAACAATTGGACCCACGGTTTGCAGCAAGCAGACATATCACCGCCCCAATCAGCCGTACTAGCCGTACTCCCTAGCCCGCAAGATACTACTTAATTTCTAGGGAAAGGGGTTTGCCGGACCAGTGTCAAACTGTTTCGTTCGCTGTTCGCTCGCCAGGTGGACAAGACGTCGTCGCAGCAGTCGCCGCCTCGCGGTGACCTCTGGGTCGACGTTGACCTACGTCGACGTCCCGCTTTCCCGTCGCTGGACAATCTGTCCTTGACGTCATCCGAATGGATGGCCGCCGCGACGACGACAGCGCCGGAAACTGGTGGTCGTCTACCGCCGGAACTGGATCACTGTGCGATGTCCGCGCCGGAAGGTACTTATAGAAACCACGTGCTAAATGTGTGAAGTTGCTATAGCATGTAATGTATCTAACGACTTAAATCGCCAAGCACTAAACCAACTATGGAGAATTTTGAGAAAAAATCCGGTTGAAACCTTCACCTGCTACTCCCGTTGGAAACTTCGGAAACTTTTTCGTCATGGCGGTAGCAACACAAAACACCAAAATTTTCTTCCAAAAAGACAAAATTTGAGCCTTAAATTTTTCCACTTTGTGTGAATTTAGGGAGAAAATTGATATTGCAAGGATCCCACATCTCCGACGACGAAAATACGTAGTAGTTGTCGGAAAATTGCAACTTCCAATCTTTTTATAATTCGCGACGCCGCTGATTGAAACAATAAAACGTGTTGTGTTGGTTTGCGAGACCTATAACCTGATTAGTTATGTTTAATTTAAGTTCGTGTTTTTATACGTTTTGCTATAGGCCTACCATTTATGGGTAGCGGTTTGGTTTGGTGATATCGTTGCTTGCATCAACGAAGTTAATTAACGCCGGGCCTGGTTAGTACTCGGATGGGTGACCGTCGTCAGACGGGTAAACCATCTCGGCATGTAACCAGACACCTAGGTCAACTCAGCCTGGCCATCCCTCCGTGGGTAAGCGCAGTGAGTACCAGCGAAGGCTGGGACGTAAACAGGCACACCGCGCGATGCACTAGCCCCGTATGCGTGGTCTCGCAGTGTAAAAACTGGTGTCTGCCTGAGAGCTAAGGAAACGGAGATTTGTGTCATCCTGTTGGTCTTATGACTCGGCAAGAACTTTACTTTACGTTTTCTGATTTACACTTTTTTACATATGGTGACATAAAAATACGGTAGTCGGTAGTCGTTATTTTTTTGCTGACATGACTCTGCAGGTAAAGTGGCGATGGTGCGTCGGAGCAACTCGGCTCGTCCGGCGACAAGACGTCCGCTGCCGATACACGTCCAGCCGACGAGCAGTCTCGGCACGACGAGCCTCGCCGAGCCACCAGTCTGGATTCGAGGAGACACGTCTTTGACAGCAGAGCCGTGGACTCACGAATCACTCAACCACGCCCGACTCAGCGCCGACAGCGGACACGTCTCATGTAAGCTCTTCGCCCACCAAACTTTCTCGAATTAGCGGCTTTATTTGTTAATGTCAAGAACAAAAAATCGGCTGTAAAAGCACTGGCAGCGGCACTGCTGCAGTGTTCGTTCCTTAGAGAGAGAAGGGTTTAAAAGCTCAATCTTCGCTGAAAAGTTTGTCGATTGATTTATCAGAGTTTTTCCTTGCTTTCGAAATCATAGAATGTCATGATACCTATTTCAGAAACTTGACCATGGTAAAATATTTTTCGTCGATGAAACAAGAAGCTAAAATCGGATTAAGTGTGCATGGGTGGGTTATTAGGGTGGTTTTAGCGGGTGTTTAGGTCGGTTGACGCAATAAAAGCCACCCGGATTTTTAGATATCAGGTCTCTCAACCGTGATTGAGTCGTTGTGTGGTCTTGGCTGCAGACTGTTCGAGTGACGAGCAGGAGATATGCAGTCAGACCATCGCCTGTCAAGACACGACGAACATTCAGCAACAAGCTTTACATTCAGCCGACGCTTGTGATTGGGGCAGGTCTGTCCCTTCGTGTAACGTTAATGTTAATGCTGGTTTTATAAGCGCGTACAGAGCGACGTAACTGAACTGAACTGGACTGAATAGACATGATTCGGTTTTTGCCGAAGTGGCCAATGGGCGAGCGGTAATGCATTACAGTAGGCACCGTCTAATGGCGTCGGTGGCTTACGTGACTACGCTCACGTACGCGTCACCAATGATCAATGAACTCACCCTGCTTGCCCAACGAAACCTGCTTGCATTACTAAACCGTGTCATTTTAGTTTAGTTCAGTTACGTCGCTCTGTATGCGTTTTAGTGTAACGTTAATGCTGATGTAACAGGCTTTGCTATAGCCCTTCTGTGGAAGGTGCAGGTAGCTCGTGTGGTATAGGACCTATAGCCGAAATTTTATTATGCCGACTTTGTGACAAACTACGCAGACCCCTAAATTATCTCATAGTGAGTTCACTGTGCGGTCCTATAAATAAAGCTTATTTCCACTTTGACTCTCTCTATGGCGATGCTGCTGCTGATGATGATCCATAAATGTTTTATAAAGTTGGTTGTTCGAACTAAATGAGCTTAGATGGATGGAACTGTGCTGTGCTGATTAGATCGGCAGTTGGTCATCAGTGCAATGGAGAGATGCATCCTGATCATAGCTCCAGTCTGATCAACATCACATCATCGACAGCACGTGATCATCCCTTGCCGTCACCAGTATCACAACAACAACTTCCATACCACCATCCTTATCAACCCACCACCTCGTCTTCTGCGAATAGCTGGACCACCCATCGAGCCATATCATCATCGACGTCCGACATGCAATCCGCTGCGGATCCTCGTGTGGTCTCCCCTCATTACTCCCAACAGGTGCCCGCCGCTACCACCACCCCACACATCCAGTCTCTGACCCGTGGTAGCACGCGGCTTGGCGGCACTGAGGAAGGACTGGGACAGCCAGGTGTCTCGGGGTCCTCCTCTGGTCCCGGTGCATCACCCATGGCGTCCAGCATGCCGAGTATACCACGAGAGTGCAACGGTGCACCAGCCGGTTCGGAAACTGTTGCCATCAACACCAGGGGTTGGGACGACTCACTCCGGAGAAGAAACATCAACAACGTGCATTCCATGAGTAGGTCCACAGATCAGATGGTCGCTGCGAGCTCCGCCATGGGTGCCGCAGGGCATGAGTGGTCGACGCCTAGTAGGTCGACGTTGGTCGGGAGTAGTGTGGAATCGTTTACGAGCGCCAACGCCGCGACCAGCAGTCAACAGTCGCTCGACAGCACGAACAGTGGCGGCAGCGCCGCCTCCAAGAAACGTCGCGTCAGGTTCGAACTACAGCCGACGAGCGCCGCCACCCGTCAGCGCGATCCAGACCCGCAGCGTCAGCGTGCGAGGTCGCGGTCCGATCGACAACGGAGAACGACCGTCGGGGACCAGGCGCCCTCTGGGTCTCTGTTCTCCAAGTTCCGCCGCGTCGTGGTCGACGGCGTCGGATCCCTGCTGGGTCTCTCGAAGAAGAACGTCGACGACGACGATGACAGCGTCGAAAATTGTTCACAAGCGCCAGTACCAGGTCACCCGCTGCAGACGGCTGCAGCGTGCAACGGTGGACATCATTACAGCTCGTTCGAGGACATGACCGAAATGGAGCGCCTGGCCACGGTCGCCGATCGGATCGCATCGCGGAGACTCCACTCGGCCGTCCTGCATGGAAAACTGCCATCGACTTCGAACGGCTATCGAGGCAATCCGCGGCGATTGTACTTCAGCCACGCGGAGCCGCCGACTTCGGCCAGCAGTGATCTGGAGCTACGGAATATCGAGGACTGTTTCGCGGGACTTAGCATATCGTCCGGAAGCGAACAGCTTCCAGGTCGGAAGCAGGACTTTGCGCCATGGTGCGGACGCGGTTCCGCCAGTGTGTCGGAAGACCTGTGTCGCATACCGTCCAACACGTGTTCTTCTTCGTACGTCCAGTTTATGCCCAAGTCGATGACCGTGCCTTGCTCAATGGCCAGCAACAGTAGTACTGATAGTGCTTTTTCTGCCGTTGTGCCTCCAACAACCGATTGCCAGAAACCGTCCACTGCTTCGTCATCAATGGGTAACGTGGTTGTGATAGAATGCCAGTGCGGAGGTCAGCCCATGACCGAGTCTGTGATTTTTTCTACTACAGATTCTTCCAGCGCTTCGAGAAGCATGGTTGCTTCGCCAGATGATGTGTATAGTTCACGGAACAGTTTCGTGCGAGCAAATTCCCATCCGTACGCTGAACCTTCGGCCATGGTGAAGTCAGTGTCGCAGCCGATGACTTTGAACTATCGTTGTCAAGATCAAACGTCGGTACCTGCTGTGCCTGGACAAGAAGTTGCCGAGCTGCGCAGATCTACCTCGGACGTTGCGAAAGTTCGCAGCGAAAAGCCGCCGCAGCCGCCGCCGCCGAAAGTCCTTCCACCGCGGTCTTCAACCACCGGCTTTTGCGAAGGACTGCTCCCGACTCCGGTCATCGCCGGAGTTGAGGATTTTCGCATCCGGCGGCAGGTTGGGTGGACCAACGCCAAGGGTCACGGTTCACAGCACGGTCCCGTGAAGGCGACAGTTTCGTTCTTGAAGCAGCAGCAGTTCCACAACGGTGTCGACTCTGACCGGTCAATGCGACCACCTCCGCCGCCACCGCCCACTCGCATCAATTCCACCGGCGCAGGACTTTCGACTGCCAAGTCGGACAGTGACTCACGGAGGCTCACTCTGCAGGAGGTCAGTGCCATGGTCGACCGCGAACTCCGGGCCAACGAGCACTTGGAGGACATCAACTCCCACATTGACGAATCACAGCAGCGGCAGCCTACGACCCAGCCCACCAACAGAGTTCTGCATCACGCCCCCGATTCTTCCCGAGCCGTCTTCTCCGGCGCCAGCAAGCCGGCTGCTTTCCAGTCAAAGAACGACGTCGACGCTCGACTGCGGAGTCTTGGCTTCGACGAAACCATCTGGAACATCCCGCTAGAAGAGATCCTCCTTGGAAAACGTAGTGGATCGGACCGGAAAAAGAAACTGCAGGTGGGGAGCGTACTAAAGGTCAAAAGGTTAAAGGTGAGCTTTTTATAGGAAACCCATCACAGAGCTACGGAGCGTCACCTGCCGTATGGGATCACACAGTGTTACCTGCCACCCGACACAGGTGAACGCGTCCTGCTTTAACTTCAACCAGATACGCCGGTACTTGATTTACCTATCCCGCAGGGACGAACAGCTGAGTTGACCTAGGCGGCTGGTTACGTACCTAGATGGTTAACCTGCAGACAGTCACCATTTTAAGTACTAACCCGGCCCGGCGTAAAGCAACTTCGTTGATAAGACACAACGCGTTACCGCTACGCCACGCCACTATCTAAAAGTTTATCTACTGCTCAGCTTGATTAAGTTTGCCGGGCCCTTATTGTAGCACGATTGCGATATTCACACTCTTTCCTTGGTCCGGGTTCTTATCAGCTAATTTAATCAACAGAGTATACAGTCTACTCTTATACATTTTTATTGATTTGGCTAAATTGGTTATATTATTCAGCCAGTATCTTTCAGTGATTAAAAATTCAGTTATTTCCTGCTGATCCTGCTGAAAGTAGAGTTTACCAGGCAGCCGAAGGTGAATATTTGGTGATTCTATAGCTTGCACCGCTTTTGACTGATCCACCCGTGTGACGGACGGACAGACGGACAGACAGAATTGTGATGGCTAAGACGCGCTACAGCAGTAGCTGCTGTCCCGTGTAAAAATCAAACCACTGCCTGCATGAATTGTTAACCTCCTACGCTCGCCGTTCTGACAGTTTACGTCCTTGTGGTCAAGATTTTGTTCTGCCCCCCCCCCCGTGTAACAGACAGACAGTCGTTTTTGATCAGCTGTCTTTAGATTTTATGTAGTCAGTTTGATTGATTTGATTTGATTTGGTTTTATAGTTAGTCACCATAATCACATATTTTTGGGCCAACTGTTAAGCTGTAAGCTTAAAAGTCTGGCCTTTTGGTACGAGTTGTCGTCTGTCTGTCTGTAACGAAACGTATTGTGGCTAAACGGAAAGTCGTACGGTGTCGGCGATGGTGCCGTTAAATAGGGCGATGACGACCTTCAATAGGCTGTCAATAATAACCTTGTATCCATCTGCATCGGTTTTGCCAAAATTTTCAGTGCAAGGTTTCAACCTATTAGTCGCCGTATCTCAGTATCGGTCGGCCCGTCCTAGCGACAGCTGGGCTTTTTGTTAATAAAATACTGTGTTACAGGTGGGGAGCGTCAGTGAAGACGAGTACAATGATGATGATTCGGCGTCGACGTTGACCGAGGGTTCCATCATCACGGTGACGTCCGCGTGCAAGTACAGACGATCGTCCTCCCCGGTCGCCAGTGAGGCCGACGACCTACTTCCCGCCGCGGAGGACGATGACGCACTGTCGGCCGGGCGTGGTTCGGTCAATAGCCTCGACACGGATCCGTTCTCTTCTTCCAAGTTGCCACCGCCCCATCCGAAACCATCCGGGCTCGGCTGCACCGCGTCCTACTCGCTGCCTGCCATATCCGGTGAATTAGAGTCCCGTGATCCGGCGGCGGCCAACCCACGATGTTCGTCGTCGTCGGCCAACATTCCGGCGGTACGTCGCAAGGACCTTAGAGTGGGAGAGGGACTCCGGAGCATGCCGTTCCATGCGTACTCGTACAGTCAGCTGCAGGCGTCTGGAACCACTGCAGCTACTGCGCCGGCGACGACCCGCACGCGTTCGCCGGTATAGCCTACAACGCGAAGTCGAATAACATCGGAAAATTCGGAAGTTTAGTTGATAGCGGCAGTGTGTCCAAAGGCGCAAAAGGAGCGACGTAACTGAACTGACCTGAACTGACACGATTTAGTTTTTAACGAACTGACCAATGGGCGAGCAGGACGAGCTCATTGGTGACGCATACGTGACTGCAGTCACGTAGGCACGCCGTTAGTCGGTGTCTGCTGTAATGCATTACTGCCTGGCCATGTTCGTCAAAAACTAAACCGTGTCAGTTCAGTTCAGTTCAGTTACTTTGCTCGGTTTGCGCCTTAACAGCACGTTTTAACTGCCCAACCATGGACGCACTTTCAGCGATTTACTCTAATCTCCCTTCCAATCAAAAAAAACTTTTTGAGAAGGGCACAAGGAAAAAGGCCAGAAGTGGACTGCAGCGTTGTTGCAGATGTGGTCTGACGGATATATAATAATTTATCTCTCTCTCTCCCTTTGAACAATTTCTGAAAAGTTCACTAGAAATCCTTTCACAGTTTGGGCAGTTTTAAGTGTTACAACTCTAAACCTGTTTTTTTTAATTATTTCTAGAGGTGTGTGATGTACCGTGGTCACTTTCAAATGCCTCGTCTATTGCTGATGCTATATGTGACGGTAAAAAAATGACCGATACACAGAAACACACTGCTTGTTATGGCTTGCTTATTTTGTTTTTATCAGTACTTGTTAGAATTAGCTTATGTTGATAAAGACACCTCTAATAACCGTGGAGGGCTGGTTAGTTTGTTTTTTTTACAGCGTGAAGGTATATGCAATGGTCCAGTTAGTTGTGCTGCAAAGAGAAGTATAGCAGTTAAAATGCTTTAAGCATATCCCACGCTATCTTCACAGTTCTGCCCATGTGAGGTTGTGATAATTAATTTTGCTGCTCTTGGTAACTTGGTATTTGCAGGCGATTTTTATCAGTGAATGGTTGTGAGTGGTATTTTACGAGTTTTATGGCAGAAAGCTTAAAGTTAATAACTAGCTGCAGTTGACAATGTGCTAGTTAACAGGAGCTTTAAGCTTGCGTAATCCGTTAACAGTTTGCTGCAGTTGTGTTGTTTAGTTTTTTTTCTACCGCAGTTTACAGAAATCCATCCAGTTGCATTGTCAGGTTATTTTGAACATATTTTGTTGTTATTTTTTTACACTTTAAGTGACCTGTGTTTTGTTATACAAGTGTACATCGATGACACTGTTCAGTGTTCACAGTTTGTGCTTATTCAGGCAGATATCTTACAAATGTTTACAATAAATGTATTTTTTGAGTCATAAATAGACCATTAGGCCTAAAAAAATCACGTGGTTCCGGTTTCTTTCCGTCCTTTAAAACAACCTGCGTCCTTAAAATTTTTATTGCACTCTGAGTAATACGGTACTTAACTAGCTTTTATGCCTTCAAAGTTTTACCAAAACATTTGCATCTGGTCTATTAATTTGCTATAGTTCTCATGCGTACAAATTCAGTGTGTTTATTTGTTTTTTTATTAACTTACACTCCGTATGTCTACTTTTGTTACCAGCTGCAACCAGATGCACTAGAATGAATTTTTTTAGGCCTTATAGTACGAACTAACGATGCCTTAGAGCCAATTGTGCATTAATATTGTGCATTGTCAGCATACTCTGTGCCGTGTGGTTAATAGAATGTAGATGACAGAAACTGCTGTTGTAAGCGCGGTAATGTGTCAGGCACTGTCTGCCTATAGCCTTCTGTTTGAACTGTTTCAGATATATAAAACAGTTACATTACAAGGCATAATGCGTATCATGCAGTATAAGGATGAAACTTGTGACTCACTTTTCTGTCTCGTCTGAACTGCATGTACTGCCTTGACAGAAGTTAGTTTTTGTCGTGATATGTTTCAGTGGGCGCTCATAAGACATCGTCTTGATTACTTTCATTTGCATTTAATTAGGGCTGGTACTGATTAAAAATTTTTTAATCGATTAATCACCAAAAATTAATCGTGATTAATCGATTGATTTCGAACAGTTTTTCAATTTTGTAGTTAATGCAAAAAACCATAAAACTGCAAAACGCAGGTGTACTTGTTACCGTTCATAAAAGTTGGAAAGTTGGAAAGGCCTTCTCGTACACTATGCAGTCAGTTAGCATGCATTTCAGGCTTTCAGCCAATCATGCAGACAAACAAGTGATGTCACATTTTCGGGAAAAAGAGCAGCACGTGTTTTGTTCACAATGTAGCCTGATAAGCTAAACAGGCGTTCGCATGGGACAGATGTCGCAGGTACGCATGTTCAAAATTTAATCGAATTTTAATCGATTAAAAAAAAATTAATCGAACAATTTTTTTAACGATTAATCGATTAATTAATCGTTAGTTTTCGCAGCCCTACATTTAATGTTAAAAGCTTACATATCAATATAATTATGTGGATAAGGCGTGTACAGAGCGACGTAACTGAACTGAATTGGACTGAACTGAACTGGCACGGTATAGTTTTTGATGAACTGGCCAATGGACAAGCAGGGCAAGCCTATTGGTCATTGATTGATGCATACGTGAACGTAGTTACGTAGGCCACCGATGCCGTTAAACGGTGCCAACTGTATAATGCATCACTGCTTCTTTATTGGTCAATTCAGCAAATTGTCTATCTGCAGCGGTTTGGCCGCAATTTTGAATGCAAAGTTGCTGCCTGGATCCATCACCTATACGTATGAAGAATTACCGTATCGTATTTTAACGTTGATTATAGCGTTCGATATAGCAGCGTCACTGTAGCGTGTATGGGACTGCAGTCACTCTGGGAAATCGCTTTCTTTCTGCGACTGAAGTCGGACGCTGGCTTTTGGATATAGGCGGTACGGTTGGCCCACCCCAGCAACAGCTGCGATCCTTGTTTTTCAAGACGCGGGTTTTGCATTCATATATGCCTACAGGTATTTGAGCCTACATGTAGTTTGGAGTGGACACTTTTAAAAACACACTTGATTTGTACTTTCTACTATCATTATTATTCATTTGACTTGATAGCATAAATAGATGAGAAAATAAAGAGTAATTAAAACCGACAGAGAGAGAAATATTATAGAGAAACAAAGCATAAAAATTTCGGTTTCATTAGCAGATGCGCGCAACATAATGTCTATGGATGCATGGATACGCCTATCCATAACTACGGTAAGCCTGCAAATTCTCTTGATAACAGTGGCTGTTCCAGCCCACAATATCTGGGGACACGGCCCCATAACAAGCGCGGTAGTGCGGGCCTATAACGAGGGTCTGGGGGCAGAGCCCCCAACTGGTCAGGGAGTCAGGGGGCAAGCCCCCTAGCTGATCATTTCATCCAATCGTTCCAATGCCACAATCGGAAATTCCACCTCCTGATCATCAGTGGCCAGGCCAGCAACTCCATCTTCACTGACATCATTGGCAGAACTGGAAAACAAACAATATTTAAAATTCAGAATGTTCCAAATAAATGGCACAAAGTTTACATCACCATAATTTTGCAACTGTA
>Ga0209367_1013484_pt1 | contig 10502 bp, 5 predicted proteins | sample WorMetLIZISLAND2_FD_187412 | JGI IMG/M metagenome (GOLD analysis project Ga0209367, IMG submission 187412) | Marine gutless worms symbiont microbial communities from Max Planck institute for Marine Microbiology, Germany - Olavius geniculatus... ...
TCCCAGCACCACTGCCAGTCAGTCTGTCCTCGCTGTGTTCGCGGCCCGTCTGGACACACTGGTCACAGTGCGGCTCGTAATTAGTCGGAATTGCCGTTTGTACGCAGCGACGCACTCATCAATCAACTTGACAGCCCGACCGCGTTGTTTGCTTAGTTCAAGTATTTTCCGCTAGATGGCTGCACCGATGTGCGTACCCGCCGCTAACTGTGCTTCATAACGCACTCACGAACGCAATAATAGACTGAATAATTAGTAAAAAAAAACGTTAAAAGGTAAAGGTGATGAATACCTCTTAATTTAGGAAACCTATCGTAGAGCTGCGGAGCATCACCTGCCGTATGGGATCACACAGTGTTACCTGCCACCCGACACAGGTGAACGCGTACCGCCTTAACCGCAGCCAGACAGGCCGGTACTCGATTTGCCTACCCCGGAGGGATGGAAGGCTGAGTTGACCTTGGTGTTGGTTATATACCTGGATGGTTTACCTGTCTACAGACAGTCACCCATCCAAGTAGTAACTACATGATAGTGACTCGACTGGGAGTGAAACTCAAGACCTCTCGATCGTAAGTCCGGCACCCTACTGTTACACCATTAAGCCACTTAGTAAAAACTTAATAATAGCAGATAGGTTCAGAAAACGGCGCGATAAAGTACACAATGGATTGATAATCTTTATTTCACCAAGCAAACATTGGTAGACAAAAAATTAAACAAAAACAACAATATAGAGTTAGACTCAGAGAATTGTCATGTTGAGCAACTAATTATAGAGACAGTGATATCGAACAGGGAAGAAACCTGAAAAATCTCAAATCGCCTTAGCTCTGGCTGTGAATTTAAGCTTACTCGTATCGGAATGAGGAAACTAGGTAATTTGAACGAAAAATAACTTTGACAAGCCTTTATGATTTCCATATTATTTGTATTAAAAAACTTAATAAAGAAGCGGTTAATGACAAAATGCGATCTGAGATTTATTCAGTGGGCATACTGCTAAACCGAATGCATTTCGACTTGAACAGATGGAGTGTAACCTCTTCAGAGTTACTCGTCAGTTAAATCTCACATCAAACTACCACATTCATACTCTGAACTGTCCAGTCCATATGCATGGACTGACAGACTTTCGGTCAGATTTTCGTTATTGTTCTCAGCTTTGCCTGTTATGATCTACAGTCTCCCCCCTGCTCTTGACGAAACTTTCATGTCTTTTTCGTTTCTGTTCTGGAACTTTCATTAATTTGTCAAATACGCATGTGCGGTCGTGAAGAATCCGGTTGGCAGCGGCCGAATCCGCCCCGAAAGTCAACCGGGCGGCACCGAATAAATTTCCAATGCTACTTTCAAGTTCGGGTATAGACTGGTAGTTAAATAGTTCCTTCTATATTTCACAAATGACTGAAGGCCAGTCTGGAACTTAATGTGGAAAATGTGTGTAAATTCAGCTGGTTTAAACGGTTGAGTTTTCCAGGCCGGAATTAAGGCCCGTTTGTCGTCGTTTCGTCGCGTACCGTATGCCCACATTTACGTTGCAGGCGTCGTAAATTCGTGAGTCGAGATAAGACTCAGATAGTATTAACTGCAACAACTGTTTCTCGGCGTTCCGTTTTGCGACGTACGTTTAATTAGGGCAGCCTTCACTGGCGATGGAGACGGATAGGCCAATTATTTTCGTCGCAGATTTAATTGCGGCTCGTCGCCCTATTTTCGTCGTGTCACGGCACCGGTGCATGACGGTCATGACGAAAAATTGGTTGGTTCTCTCTCGGTCTACGTTATCATCAATCCACTGCTGCAGTTTCTTTTACAAATGATTAGAAATCTGTTATTATTTTATGCACATATTTAGAGAAGATTTAGGCCAGTGTTACGTTCTCTGATATTTTCCGTTTTTCCTGTTCGCATCCTCCGTTCTTTATTTTTTTCCGGAAATCCGCAAATCCCTGAGTCATTGAGGTGGATTTTTACCTGTGACGGAGGGATAGAAAGCTGAGTTGACCTTGGTGTTGGTTATAAACCAAGATTTTACCTGTACGCAGACACTCATCCAATCCAAGTAGTAGCCTAACCACTTGATAGTGTCCCGACCCGGGAATGTACTGCCCGTCTGAATTTCATTGAGATCTGTCTACCAAGTGAATGGAGTACAACGGACAGTTACTAACGGTGCAGACGTAATTAGTGGCTAGAGAGAAACGTGCTATTAAGTTAACCTCCACGCAAGGCTGTACCCAGAATTTTTGTTCGTTAGGGGGGCCTCTGTTTGCGCTTTCCCTTTCTTTTCCTTCCCTCAGTACTTGGGACACCTAAAATTCAGCTACGGGGTCTGAGAGAGCGCTGTGAGCTCCCCAGTGGGGTCTGGGGCGGAGCCCTGGCTGAAATTGAATTGGTGCATTTTAGCCTTAAAATGTGACTTCTGTTTTAATTATTTTTCTCAGGTTCAACTGACCAAATTTAGTGCATGCAGTTTAAACACTAAAAGCAAACAAGGGTGGCGGAACAAATTTAAAAGTAGGCGTAGCCTACAAATAACCTGCTTGCTTCAAAAAAATTGGACTGTTGTATGCAGAATAATGTCACATTAACTTTAAAATTTCTCCCAACATTCCGTTCGGGGTCTGAACCCGTTAACCGCTTTCCGCTTCCCCTTAAATACGGCCCTGTAATGACGTCATGCGTGACGTCAGTTGATGACGCAATGTACAGAGTCGCAGACTAGGACGGATGAAAATGTCACTGCGGTGGCGGCTGGCTACTGCTGGGCAGTACAGTATTGTAGTAGAGCTATCAGTCACTCTGATGGCCTGTCACTGTGTGCGTGCGTCGTCCCTTCGTCCTCGTCGGTCCGTCCGTCTCTTTCGCCCGCCCGGCCGGTGTCACAATAAAATGTCTTCCCCGTGAAAAATCCGCCCGGGGAAAAAAATCACGGATTTGATATGTCTCCCCTTATTAAAATATCGCCGGCCCCATACGAGCCCTTCGTAATAAGTCTCCCCATTATAGGATCGCCCTCCAGAAAAGTTTCCCGGCCGACAATTTGCCGGCAAAGATCCACCTCACCCGGCGGCCGCCCGGGCGGGACGGATTTCTACCGGTAAATTGTTGGCCGAGAGAGACTTTTCTGGGAAGCGATCCTATAACGGGACACCGGCAGGGCTTTGTGTGTTCTTAACCGGCCGGACCGGCCGTTCCAATCCATCACTCTGACGCAGTCCTGTCCGCCATCTTGCCGCGGCGTTGTGTTTGTTGATCGCTGCTGCTGCTGCTGCTGCTGCGGCAGCGGCGACAGGTCTGCATGTGACGTCATCGCGTCACGTGACGCACCGCAGGCTGGTACTAGATTCATTTCATTGACCTTGAGCGACGCGAGGAGAGACGCTGTCGTGTCGTCATCATCAGCTGAGCTGCCCGCCCGCGGCCGTGATCATTATATACAGTCTGTACTTACAGCTAGAGCTCGCTTTGCACTTCGTTATTTATCGATTTCAGATTGAAATCATCGTTCACGATGAACGGCGGAGGTTATGTTCTCGGGTCTGGCTTTTTGCATATATCCAAGATAATTAATCGACCAATCCGTAATTCGTCAATCAAAATGTCATATTATAGAGCGCCACAGCCGCAGCATCAGAACATAACACAGCGGATTTTCGTGATTTTGGACGGGTTGAAAAGAAAGTGATTTTGGCGTCGATTTGGATTCTTAAATGAATTCTGGGGAGGGGCGTAAACTCAAACTGAGACTCCATTGTGTTCGCCGGTAAATTTTCGTTGTTCCTTTTGGCCGTCCAAATTTTTGTGTTTTGTTTTGCGTCCGATGAATCTGCATGGTTTTTTGGATTATTGTGTATTTGTCTGTTTTTTTTTGTTCGTACTGTCTATCTATCGGCTAAAGGGAACAAATAAAGATCTTCATGAGACAAGTTTTTTTCCTGCGTGTATTTCAGTTTCATCGTTCTGAGTACATGCAGACCTATTCGATCACGACAATGGCGAACGTCGGCGCAGCTCATATTCGGCGCTCAGTGCCGGTGTCTTGGCTTGATTCGAGAGGAATCAGAATTGATGTGAGGCGACACGGCGACCTCAAGTCGGTCTATACGTCAGAGTTAGTACTAGTCGCTCCGTCCGTCCGTGCGTCTGTGCGCGTCTAGTCGCCGCAGCATTCGCCAGGCGGCGGTTGCGTGACGGGGCTGATGGTCAGTCGCACCTGACGCTTGTTAGGCCTAATTCCACACAACAAAGTCTCAGTTATAGGGTGTTTACACGATCCATCAGCAAACGTCCATCATTAGCACGTGTATTTTGAATACATTTGCTGGAAGTTTGCTGGACGTTTGCTGGATCGTATAAACACCCCCATTAATAGGCCTAATTCCATGCTGCGTAAATCCGCCGGGAACGTGCTGGCGACACTCCTCGCTTGCAGCAGCGTCCGCATTCGTCGCTGCATCAATGTCGTCAACACCATGCACCACATCTTTATTCCTCTCTCTTTCTGCAGTCTCAGTATTCTCTCGGTTTTTCGGGCGGCGCAGAATGATTAACGGCTAATCGCGTTTTATGTTTTCCGATCTCAGGACCGTATCTGTCTTTTCCGTGACTTGCCTGTTTCTTGCTTTTTTTGTTTTTCTTTCATCAGTATCTGAACTTGTTTCTGTCTAACCTTGAAGTAGCTCTGAGAGGGCAAGGCAACTCTGATTGAGATTGACTATTTGATTTCTTACATAGCATGCAACACCTGTTCCATTTCTTTCATTTCACTTGCGTTTATAACCGGTTTAGTTTGTCTTTTCCAGTGCAATGATCGTGTTGGCCTAATCGTGTCATATCACACCACGTAAGAATTTAGACAGTTTGGAATTACGTGGTTGCATTTCAATTAAGCATTTGTCTTAAACCGTAAACTGTCTTTACATAGTGAACATTTTGTCTGCATATAAGACGGATGAAAAAAACACTTAACCAGTGTTCTTAATGCATCTGCTCGAGCTGCAAAAAAGCAGTCAGCGTTCGGTACAGTTTTAACAAAAAAGAGCATGATGGACGGTTTACTTTCTGAACTTTGCTGTGCTAATTAAGGACGGTATATGGGCAGATATTCGGCGGTTTTCGCCCTCGCCGGTTATGGCTTTCCTGACGTATTTTCTGGGTATTAGTCCATACGACTGATTGACATATTAGTGGCCCAGTTTGCTGAGACCTCGTAACGGTGACGAACGAAGCTGTTCAGCCAGCAGCAGCAGCAGCACCATGACATTGATTGACAACGTGTTGCTGTGCTTAATAGTATACGGCGCTTGGCTTTCACTCGTAGCAGATGTATAGGCCTATACGCCAGCGCTGTCATTGGCGCCGCGGCAAATCATCTGCTTGTTCATCATATGCGCACGCCCCAGTGCGTATATACCGCAAAGCCAGGCGAGAGCAACTACTACATTTTTAAGCATCACTTGTCCGTTTTTACAAGGCGTCAGCATAGCTTTCTGTGTAGTTGCTCTGTAGCCTATAATAATGTATGGCTCCGGCATCTGTCCATCCGTTCGTCTGTTGGTCACACATTGGCGCTGAATAAAAACATGTCAGCAAATACACGGCGGTCTGTAAAAACGTGCCACTTTTATTTTTTGAATAGCTCCATGAAATATTGGCCGATTGTAATATTTTTGACACGCAACATCGAGAAGAAACAGTTCTGACCACCCCACTTTTATACTGTCGCTACACTACCTTGTGAAATGCAGAAGTCGTAGTTTGACCGTTTACAACAATGAGTTCATACAGGATAGCGCACGCGTCGGCTCAGAAATGATTAACTGAATAGCGACAAACACAGTTGGCAATTATTGTCTCTTAAAAAGTCATACGTGCCATATCACATCGTTTTTATTACAGCATGTGCTCAAAATGTTTTCCTCCAGCACTAATGCAAGCGGCAGATATTGACACTACTCGCTATAACACCAGGTTCAATAACCTGCATTTTCACAACGTAGTGTAGCGACAGTATTAAGGTGAGGTTGTCAAAACTATAGTCATTTGCATCAAGCTTCTTTCTGATGTTACATGCCAAAAATTGTTAAAATCGCTCAATGTTTCACGGAGATATTCACAAAAATAAAAGTGGCACGTTTTTACGGACCACGGTGAATTTACTGTCGGCTCTTTGAGGACTCTCTTCCCGGAACTGTAATTTTTTTCATTTCTATCATCCAGAAATTCCAAAGGGTCACCCCGATCGTCGCATCGGGGGCGCTAAGTGATAGAGGGCGGATAAATTTGCGATTTTCAAGCGATATATTGCCGTATCCTAACGGGCGAGATAGTACCATGAATCGTCGCACACGCGCTGGTGCTACAATCAACGACCTTGGATGACCTTGAACGACCACTACGCTGTTTAAGCACTGTGGTATTCAAATTAGCGTCGAACAAAATATGCTTGATAAAAAGTAACAATAATTAAGTTGTATATTGTCCCAAAATTTAATTCGTACTTTGAAAACGGCTTATTTTGTTTATATGGCCAAATGTAAACGTGTTATCGCTGTGTATATACAAATAGCCTCAAAGTCTGGTTTTTAAATATAGGTAAAGCAAAGAAAGTAGAATGTAAATTTATATAGCGCATATTGTTAAATTAACCTCTACAGTAAGCTGCAGGTGTGAAATTACAATTCAGGATCGCCCAAGGAATTCAAACCTTGTCGTAATGTCTGTGATTAAGATAGCGTGGCATTCTGTCTATGCAGGAAGCCGCGGTTAATCGCGCAGTTACAGTTGCCGTGTTTAAAGTTGATTTTTGTACGCCACGCTGGCCAGTAGGTCGCCGTGAGATACGACCTTTGCACCGGGTGCTGACCCTTGGACACTACGGTAGGTCATATTTCATAATGTCGCATCAGAAGACCTATTAGTCGGGCGAGCGCGCATCAAAGGCCAGCTGAACTAGGTCGTGTCAAGCCGCGGGGTGTGACCCGGCGCGCCCCGCGTGCTTAGCGACCATATTTCACTGTCGCTGCTGACATACTGCCACGCCGTTTTGCGACGTACTACTTCAAACCACGCCTCCATATCTTTTCTCTCCCCATTGTTGCCGCGCGGTGGTCTATATTCTGCCAGCACGCATCTGAATGTTTTTTTATAGGGAGCTATCTTTCTCGCTCATTTGCTGCGTTGTGTCGCAGTAGGCAAAAAAGGAATAAATATCTTTAGGACGGTCGCATGAAGTTCTGGAATTTGCAAAAATGCTGATCTTTATTAAGTCTAGATCTTTTCGGTTTTCCTTCGTATATGTTTCAGTTCGTTTTTTGGATTAAAGAAAAAACCCGCGACGATATTCTTGTAGCTGTTTTTCAGTTTTAAAATTGATCACCAGCGTCTGACTTTTAACAAGTATTTTATCAAGTATTTGACGCGGCGGTGAGATTTCGCGGCCTGTGCGTAAGTAAGATCGGCGATGCTAAGTAAGTTGCGAGGAACGAGCGTCGGTTCGCCGAGATACGGTAGCGCGGTAAGACGCAGCGTGGAAAGGTGGGCAGTGCGGCGCAGGTTCAAAGATGCCAAAGAAGCGTCGTCGTCGGCGTCAGCGCTGCTGCTGAACTTGATTGAACGGTCGTAGGTGTCAGGCGAGTCGTGCCCCCGGGGTCAGGCGTTGGGCACGAGTTATGCCCCCATACAAAGTGACGCATCTGCCGAAATCTTGACGAACGACGACGCCCCTCTATGCACGGTGCGTCACTGGACTTGTCACACGGACTCCGCGTGGGTGGTGACGGTTTGAGGTTTTGCGTGCGTCACTTATAGTGTGACGCTGCGGTATGTGTTGTCGCTCTAGCTCGTCGCTCGTTAAGTTATCGGCAGATGCGTCACTTGCCTGACATTGACGACCATTTAATCAAATTCAGTCTTCAGTCCTTGCGCTGTTTGATGAGAAATGCAGCACCGAGCTGTAGAAGACTTCTAGGGACGTATGAGAAAGAGAGGGTTAACTCTGATACCGACTATACAACAGGAAGTTTGACCCGACTGTGATCCTAATACATGCCGGAATATGCTTTAATCAAATTCTGTGATCCACGTGCATCACTCGGACAAATTGTGCCTAAAAATATAAATCTGACTTCGTTGTAACTAGTTGAGACCAGGCTAAGACCGATGATAAGCTGACGGTTGAGATTCTATTAGTAATAGGGTGTTTACACGATCCAGCAAACGTCCAGCATTACATTTGCTGGAAGTTTGCTGGGCGTTTGCTGGATCGTGTAAACACCCCATAAGTTACTTAATCCGTATGATGATGTATCGGTGATAACGTCTTTTACTCTTTAATCCGCCTGCAGCATTCTGTTTCGGTACCGTTCTTCCCGTGTTCTCACAATGCAGAGATTGTGGCTGGCTGCCTTGACGTCTCGCTGTGGTCGCTTCGTCGTGATGGACGACGGAATTTATTCGCTCGCCAATGACCGACTGCATGCGTTCTGCTGCCGCGAAGCTTACGACGGACGGACAGACAATAGACTGGAGGTCGGCTGGTCGGCTGGCTGCTGGGGCACTACAAATACCTCCTACGTGCGTGCGTCCGGTCATCATGCCGTGCCCTCGATCCGCTCACTACTGGATCGGTCATTCGACGTCAGAGTTCGAAACTCTCATGACCTGAGGAGCGTTCGATGCGAAACGGTTCAAGCACCTTACGGCAGATTGCGCCGACGATTGCCATACGCTCGCCGTACGGTAGGTCGGCAACTCGCTTCCTTTGAAGAACCATTTCATTTCAGTATTTGGCTGGTGAAATTGCGGCGTTTTGGTCTTAAACGGAACGGCAAACCGAAGCCTTGGGTACGTTATTTCGACATTCCATTGCCTGGAGATAGCGGAGATTGCAGTGTGTGCTAATCTTTAAAATAGTTATAGAAACATGGTGAGCAAAATATTTACTGGTTTAAGGTCGCACGCGTGATGATCGTCCCGCAGCAAATGCGGTAGGCTATAATCCTGACCTAATCCGTTAACTCTTGAGATTAAAAGCAAATAGAAATCACTGGCAAGGCGACTTCTGTCCTAGGCCTATGTCTCTGTGCCAGTCGGTGTGCCAGTGCTCGCGGAATCAATTAATTGACGTGACAGGTTGTCACTCTTAAGTGTCACTTACAGCTTCCTATATTCTGTAAGCCTAAGTGAGATTTTCGAATGAGGATTACGACGGTTTATTGCTTAGTGGTGCATAGCGTTGCGCAGTGGTGGCGCCAGCTTTCGTGTGGTTTTTTTTCACGGGGTATTCGCAGAGTAATTGCGGTTCGTGTATTCGTGCAGATTTTGCATCTGGAAAAAAATTTAATGTCCGTCAGCAAAACTGAATCGAGTTCATGAGTCAGTCATTAATTGAACGGCGATCAAGGAAAAAACTAATTGAAATGTGCATTTAGTCACGATTCTAATATTTGTGATAGTTTTCTGGTATTTAAAAAGATACTTATTTTCTACGTATTTTTTTCTTTCTTTTTTACATGTGCTATTTTACATGTACATACTATTAGTTGTTGATCTACCTACCAGTAGTGGTAAGTAAGAGATTTTTAGCCAACCGTTAAGTAACGGTCGAGCTATTGGTGTGATTGTCCTCCGTCCGTCTGTCTTTCTGTCCGTTCGTTTGTCACAGATGCATTGTGGCTAAAAGGTGCGAGATAGGGCTTAAGTTGCCGTTGATCACTAATAGGAAGTCATATATTGGCTTTAAATTGACATGAAAATCATTGACCTAAGATGACCTTCAAGGGTCATAACGCCCTATATATGGTATGCCAATCGTGCAAAATTGTGGCTAAACTATAAGTCGTAGGAGGCTGGCGATGGGCGAATAGGGCGCTGGTGACTTCCTATAGGCTGTCAATATGAACCATGTCTCTATCTGCAGCGGTTTGGTCACAATTTTCAATGGAATGTTGTAAGCTATAAGTAACCATATCTCGAAAACGGTGAGAGATAGGGCCAAGGTTACTATTAGTCACTAATAGGAAGTGGCATATGCCTTTTCAGATTACACGAAAATCATTGATCTTGAAGGTCACTGACAACCAGTACGGTCGGCTATCCTAGCGACAGCTGGGCTTTTTTCAGATGTAGAGGGACTTTTCTATAGATACATGACATAATGTATATAACGTTTATCGATCGTGACACCGTGCAACACGGTACTATTTATCGTTCAGCTGTCGACGCCTCGCCTCGGTGTGAACTAATTGATCGTCTTGACGGAGACGTCACTGACGCTGCTTCTACGTGTACTGCGTCTAATGTCACCTATAGGCTTTTCCAACGATGGCTTCTATCCATATAGGATCCGGTGAGCGCAGCTTACGCCCAGTAAAAATAGGGGGGAGTTTGGTTAATGGTGTAGATCAGGAATTCTCTTTTATTTTTTTCACTGAGAAATGAATATACTTTCTTAACAAGAAGCCCGAAGGGGAAGGGGGCTTGAGCCCAAAATTTGG
>Ga0209367_1013486_pt1 | contig 10501 bp, 11 predicted proteins | sample WorMetLIZISLAND2_FD_187412 | JGI IMG/M metagenome (GOLD analysis project Ga0209367, IMG submission 187412) | Marine gutless worms symbiont microbial communities from Max Planck institute for Marine Microbiology, Germany - Olavius geniculatus... ...
ATAGCGGTAAAATACCCACTTTTTAGGGGGGTAGCTGTCTTTGACGCCCGCCTGCGCCGGCCTCCTTGAACCTAAGGGGTTGGGACTTGGACTGCTAAAATCTACGTTGAGTGCTGAAAATTTCATACGCAGGTTGTCTTGGTCTATTGCCAGCCATTTCGTTGCAATTTGGTGTTGAAATGTGCGCTGCATCCAAAAATTGCAAAAAATTCACTAAAAACCGCTTTTTGAGGGGTTCAAGGTCATTGATGTTGGTAAATCCAAAAAGCCTGTCACCAGTGCTTGTTATGATAAGCAGCATGTATGTACCTATCTGCAACCGTTTTTACATTATTCGAGCCAATAACGGCAAAATGACGTCTTTTTTAGGGGGGGTTCCCCTCTTTGACGCCATCGTTCGAGGGGAACCCCTGCACCCAGTGGCACGAAATTTTGTCATGATAGACTAGAGACCTTGGGGCAGCTCACAGTGCAGTTTTCGTGATCCTAGCTTGCACCGTTTTGATACAGATCACGAGTGCGACAGACGGACGGAGGGACGCCCAGACGATGGCTAAGACGCGCGAAGCATTCTGCTTTGGCGCGTAAAAACGTTTAAAAACATTGAATAAAAAACGTTGGCCACTTTTTGCCTAATGCCTAATGCTGTAATTGCAGTATACCTGGAATTATAGTTTAGATAGAGAGAACTTCAGCTGTGTGGTCATAATACAATATCATTAAACTAACTAAATATACTACTCAAAAATATTTTATTTAGTGTATTTGGACTAAGTAAACTACATCACTATGACTTATTAATTCATTTCTGTGGTCGCAAAAGTGCTTCACAAAGCTTTTGATGGAATTTTTAATGCACGTTTTTTTAAATAAAAAAAATGTTGAGCAAAATAAAAAACGTTAAAAAACGTAAAAAAAACGTGGCAAGAATAAAAAAACGTTAAAAACGTTTTTTACATCTATGCTTTGTGCAACACAGCTGGACTGGCATTTCCACTCAGTTCCGTTCTGTTGTTTTGTATACACATTTACTCTGTGATAAGTAATCGTAAATTTACCATTATGCTTTCAGGTGGTTCGTTGTATGTGAACTTATGTTCACGTCTTCATTTTGTGGAATATGCTACATGTTGCCTTAATGTGTTTTGACAGTTTGCTGTTTGGACATCTAGACTGTAAACATTACCATTTTATTTGTTTCTTTACAACTAGTCTACTACAGTACTGTTATAAAAACAGCTATTACTACTGCATCCATGGGCATCTGAATCTTTTGCAGAAATTTGTGTTGACTCATTTTTACTGTCTAGCATTCACTTCTTTTGCCACTGATTTTACCAGGATTTCATATCAAAGGCTGAAACTCGATCGAGCAACGACAAGCAAGTTTAGCACTTGACAAAGCTGCCCTTACGTAATTTGATTAATCATTCGATTTTGTTTTGAAAAGTTAATTCTGAACTGAGTCACTGCTTTTTAGTAGGCATTTATTTTGTACTGAATTTGCATTATCTGTTCACGCAGTAATGAAGGATTGGTAATAAAAGTGAGGAAAGTTTTTCTCAAGCCACAAGGCCCATAGGGTGGCGCTCATCTCTGTTTCCATAGCTCTTAGCCAGATACCAATTCAGACTGCCTGGTCAAAGCTTAGCACGGTGTGCCTGTTTATGTCCCATCTTTCGCTAGTATTCATTGTGCCTACCCACACAGAGGGATTGCCAGGCTGAGGTGCTGATGGAGTCGCTTTTTCGTGATGGAACCAACAGCTGGCCGGTTCGCCTGTCGTTGAAAGAACGTCGACAACATGCCTCGGCATGTCGACGTCTGTACCCGACAACAGTTCATCAAATGGCACAACGGCTGCAAACGACTCCATATTCTCTCCCTCCCTCACTCTTTTCATATTATCTCCAGCATCGTCAAGCATTAATTTCTCAACCTTGATGATGCACAACGAGAAAAGAGGAGTTGGTGGGCTATAGGGATAGGGATGCTGGTTTATAGCGGAGAATTTTCTTAAAATATGCGGAACTTTTTGAGGCAAAATATGTGGGAAAATATGCGGAATGTGGCTAAATATGCGGCATATACTGGTATGCTGCATCTTTTTCTGCATATTTCTGGCATATGAGTGACGATGACGATGAATCATCGACGGTGATTCGATTCGAGTGACGGTGAATCATAATCATGATCTCTATTCTGCACAGTTTTGACAATTTCGTCTTAATTCATTCAACGTCTAATTGTAAATACCAGTAATCATTTGGTGCCAGAAATATTAACAGTTTTGAAACAACGTTGGAGAAGAAAAATGCTGAAAAAATGCGATCGCATATGTGGAAATATGTGCGAATATATGCGAATTTTTGGACATGCAGCATATGCAGCATAATTTTCGCATATGCGATTTTGAGAAAAATATGCGATATGCGGGTTTTGGCAAAATATGCGATCACATATTCATGTATAACCAGCGTTACTAATTACAACAACAGCATGGCCAAGCTGAGTTGACTTGGGTGGCTGTTTATGTGCCAAGAATGTTTATTCATCTGCTGACTGTCATCAATCTGAGTACCAACTGGGCCTGGCATCAGTTTGTTGGTGCGACCAACAGTGTCTCCAGCTGAGCCAAACCACCACCATCGGTTGAGTGTAATAGAAGCATTGTTATTATTAGGGCCCACAGTTTTCCGCGGTGAATTTTGCCAAATTCCGCGGCAAAATTGTCCAAATTCTGCAGCTCACCACAGTATTTATTTATGATTGTGTGCCGTATTGTGATGGTTATTAGTAGGCTCACAGTTTTAGGCAGCTTAGTTTGATTTTTCCGTGGTATAATTAGTCGATTTAGTTACAGTGTGAAGCCGGCGATCGTAGTGATCATCGGTCATTTCTTAATTTGTGCAAAATTCCATGAATTTTCACAGAAATATCAAAATTGTGCGGAAAAGAGCAAATCTGCGACCCGCAGAAAACTGTCAGCACTAGTTATTGTGTTGAGTGTGTACGCCTAAAATGTACAGGTCAAGATCCCGTTCACGTTCCCCTCGTGCCAAGCCCCCACCGCCACCTCGTCGTCAGCGCAGTCCCACGCCGAAGCCGACTAAAATCCACATCGGTCATCTCACACGCAACGTGAACCGCGAGCACATTGTTGAGATATTCTCCATCTACGGCACGGTCAAATCGGTTGAGATGCTGGGTGATCGCAACCATCCTGAGTTCTCCCGCGGATTCGCTTATGTCGACTTTGAGTCTCCTGAGGATGCCGACAAAGCCGTACAGCATATGAATGGAGGTTAATTGTTTGTCTGTTTTGTGAGACATGTATGTAGAAATACAGACAGTTTTGGAAGCGATTAGCATTAATCACTGCAGCGATGGTGGCCTTTTTGAACATGGCCCCAATTCACTGCAATGATTGTGATCAATCGCTTCAAACGCTATCCTGATGGCTTAATATACCTCAAATGTCTACATCAGTATTTCTGCAAAGCAGAGTATCGGAGTTTTTCTCAGCAACAACAACTGGAAGACAGAAAATATGAAAACAAAAAGTCCATGTACGTTGTAATTCCCAAAAATTCAGTTTTCGGAAAAGAGGTAAGATTCTGTGGACTTAACTGCATTGAAAAGGTCGCAGAGCATAATGAATGAGCAGTGCGTGAAGTAGCACAGTATTGGCTGGTATGATATGACAGCACTTTCTTGGCCACCTGCAATCACACTGCCACTTCTTTATGAGAGTTACAAAATAATGTGTTAAAACACAATATTAGGTCTGCAGCTGACATTCTGACAATTCCCTTATCGGCACTTATTTTTTTTCTACTTTAAGCTCTGTGAATTAGGTTGGAGTTGAAGAATCACCCGTCACTCGTGTAGACTGTTATTATACACTATACAGCACATCGTAGTATTTGTTGTCGGCGGTTTGTGTTAGGACAAATTGACGGACAGGAAGTGACAGCCGCAACGGTGCACGTACCAAAGCCACAGCCGCGACCCATACGTCGCAGTCCGCCAATGCCACGACGTCCACCCATGACGGGGCGATGGAGACCATCCCCGCCACGACCACGACGAAGGTTGCCCTTCGATCTTTCTCACACTGTCTTTCCAATGCTTTTGCTATCCATTTTTCAGTTTAAGAAATAAGAATTATGCTGCTAGTGATGGTTTTCTGCTACTATGCTACTATTTACACTAAAGTTTTACTTATGAACTTTTTAAACACCAGCCCAATGAGAGTCACAGTTGGCCCGGGAAACATTCTTGCAGGGACCCTATATGGGGTGGTGTCTGGGGAGGGGGCTAAAATAATGAATGCGTAATCAGATTTTTTTGGAAAATTGTCGCAAAATAACTCATGACTGACGTAAGCCCAATTCAGATGATAAGTGGCTATATGTCAAACATATAGCAAATATATTTTTGAGCAATGGCGGGGCCTCCGAACGTTGTGGGGCCCAGGGAAGCTTTTTCCCTTTTCTCCTCGTGATGGGCCTGCTTAAACAAAAACATGGAAAATGAACCAGTGGATGAATAAAGGAAAAAACGAACAAGTTGATGAACTGACATGAGAGGTCTTATCGACTTCCTCCTAGCTGTGGCAAATGGTTTGCCGTGTTTTGATTACAGAAGTATATTTACATTGACATGATTCCTCTCAGTTTGTACTGTACTGCTTTCTGCACAGCAGAATATAGCGTTTAATCTCATTTGCAGAGCACTTGGAAGGCATCTCAGAGTTATGGAGTGTCACCTTCCATATGGGATCACACAGTGTTGCCTGCCACCCGGCACAGGTGAATGTCCCCCTCAACTTGACCCTGGCCATATAGGCCGACTTGATTTTCCCTAGCCTGGAGGGATATAAGGCTGAGTTGATCTTGGTGGGTGGTTATAAATGGGGGTGGTTTACCTGTCTAGTGACAGTCCAGGTAAAATTCATCTGATAGCAGCCTGCTTGGGAGTCTAACCTCTTAACCATTATGCCACCAAGCCACTTATGACATGGTTCAGCATGCTGTTAGGCCTACCAGCAGCCTGTGCATTGGACCGTTCTGTCTATGTGCAGTCCGCCGCGTCGCCGGGGTTCAGAACAACCAAGACGTCGTTCCCGTTCACCACGCAGGCGTCGCTACAGTCGCTCCAGCTCCAGTGAGTGATGACATCAGCATCCGCAGCTAGCAATGCTTTGAGCTGCACCATTGAGAGTGTTTTTTTCTACGTGGCATCGATGATGGACTGATCTCGCTAGGCTGTCACACAATTTGCTGTATGCGTTCATCACATTAGAACCTACATCGGTCAAGTTGCTGGCATTTTGATAGCAAGTGCCGTTGCCTTCCTCGACGCAGTTTCGTTTTGACAATAAATGTTGCTGCGACGACAGCCGTACTTAAAGTGTGATCGGACGGACGTGGATGTTGTCCAGCCATTTCTTGGGTGGGCCAATGCTGGAAAATTTCTCAGCAAAATAGTACATTTGGTGCTGCCGGACGTCAGATTTTGATGCTAAAATGCACCGAGTTTAATTTCCGCTGGGGCTTTGCCCCACACCTCACTGTAAGAGCTTACAGCGCTCCGAGACCCACTAACTGTATTTATTGGAGCCTATTTCTAAAGGCAAAGAAGGGAAGCGGATGGCAGTACAAGGGAGTAGGAAAGAAAGGGTATGAAAGGGGAAGGATAGGAGAGATGCTACCTCCAATTGGGGACTCTGAATTTGGCAGCGGATGAGGTTAGGGCATGGAGAAGGGCAATGAAGGGAGCTCAGGTTAGGCATCTAGGCATTTCTTTCTCCACTTTAGGCACTGGACAACAGTGATGAACGATACACATTAGAAGTTGATGAACTGAGACGAGGGGTCCTACCAACTTCCTTGTATTTGTGACATGCACGCTGATTCTTTCTGAGACTTTGGCGTTTTATAAATCATTTACTTACTTACTTACTTACTTACAAGTCGTTTGACATATCAGCATCCAGCAGAAATCATTCCAAGGGAGGCAGCAGTGGTTGCTGAAAGATGAGCGACTTGACACATAGTGGTTGTAATCTGTTGAACGTATGTAGCTTATTAGATCTGTCTGGTGTTGATGACAGACATTTGCATGCTATTATTATACTGATTTTACCTACGTCAGTGGATACAAAGTTAGTAATTTCTGAAAGCTGTTTTTGTGTGTTTGCATCTTTTGGTGGTTCTTGGATAGAGCTTAATGACTGTTGCTGTGTCAACCTTTTCTGATACAGGTTGTGGCACAGCGAGGACCGTTTATACACGGTGTTTCATAAAAAGGCGCCCTTTTTCTTTCTTTCATAATTCACTCAAATGATGATCAGTTTATAAGACAGTGCACATCGCTTGCAAGATTGTTGAGTTTTTGGATCACGAGGTGCCTGATTTCATGTCTTCGTGTTGCTTAGTGCTGATGCAAATAACATTTTTCATCAGTGAATCAGATAAAGTTTACCATCGAAGCAGGGTAGCAACTAACAGCACCAGTTGAGACAGGCAAGCTTGTACTTACAACACACAACGTCACAACTAGCAAAGAATATTTAACAGCCATATTTTGTTGAAATATGTTGAATTAGAATTTCTTCAGCTACGTCGGGTAAAAATTTCATGGAAATTGATGGTTAGTTGAGTGAATTATGAAAGAAAGAAAAGGGTGTTTTTTACGAAACACTGTGTATTTGTGTTTGTCATATGTCATGAGATAGGACGATATCTGATATGTGTGTACGTGAAATTTATGTTTGTTTGTGATAGATAAGAATAAAAACTGATTTACATGACTTGCATGATCGTTGCTGCCAAGGAGCTTCTATCCCTATACCTGTTGGGCACAGCTTGCACTCAGTGAAAAATGGGGGGGAGTTTTGTTAAGCTTTTGATCTACACCCTTAACAAAACTTCTGTCTTATTTTTCATTGGGCAGTTCACACGCTACAATTTGACAAGTTGTTTCGTTATTATGTGTTCGTGCATTTTGCCTGGAAAGGCCGTCCCCAAAATGATTTATACGGTGTCGGGCGGGATGTTAAACCCTACTTGCTCTCACAAACAATTCAGTATAAATTGCTGTTACCAGAATTGATGTTTTGAGCTCAAAGTGCAGTGCGCAAACCATTTGGTGGGCCCAGACTCACAGGCAGAGCTTACAGCACTACTCTCCCAGGCCCTCTTGCTCTACGAAAAGTGTGGGCCTTTTGTGAAGGTTGAGGGGAAAGAGGCAGGAACGAGAAGGGAAAGTGGGAACGTGGAGCGAAAGGGGGATAAAGTAAGTAAGTAAGTAAGTAAGTAAATGATTTATAAAGCGCCAAAGTCTCAGAAAGAATCAGGGCGCATAGGATGATGGACGCTAGGTGGCAGAAAAGGCTGACTGAAAGTAGTGGGTCTTTAAGTGACATCTGAATGTAGCCAAGGTTTGACGTTGACGAATTTGAGGAGTTAAGGAGTTCCAAATTCTCGGAGCAGAGACACGAAAGGAACGGGAAGCAAAGGATAAATTATGCCGTGGAATTGCAAGTAACTGACTGGTAGAAGAGCGCGTGGACACTGAGGATTTATGATATTGCAGAAGATCAGTAAGGTAAGGTGGATGGCGAGTTTAAATCTTATTCGCTATTCAATAGGTAGCCAGTGGAGTTGTTTGAGAAGTTCAGTCGATGAAGAACGATAGGCCTGCTGCATTACGACTCTGGCAAGTGCGTGCTGTACTCGCTGAAGGCGAGATACGTGCTTCTGTGGACACCCAAGTTTCCAGGACCAAAATGATTTTCCAGGACTTTCCAGATCCTGGAATTTACAAGAAAAAATCCAGGCCTTTCCAGAATACGTGGGAACCTTGTTAGCACAGGATTTTTCACACATCATTTTCACATTGCTGGGGCCGGCGCTCGGTTAACTTGTAATGGCAGCTTGGCTCACAGACTTTTTGGCGTCAGTTTGCTCCGCATCTGACATCTTGAGACGTACGTCTTCAGCAAACACAGCCGCTCGGCTGTCACCCGCTCCGCCGTTGAGCTGATCTGCGGATCCGCGTGGATTGTAGTCCACGGCTCCAGGCTCCATGAAGTCCTCATCGTCCACCAGTTCTTCAACCTCGATCTTGTCGCCCGGTTGCCACATGGATGCTATCTCCTCAAACGTCTTGTTCTTCGTCTCCGGCACGAGGAAGTAGACAAACATCGTGAATCCAATCATCAGGACGAGGAAAATGATAAACGTGTATTCCTCCGTTACGTTCTGAAAAATATCCCGAGCAATGCAAATGTAAATATTACCAATATCTCGAGCATTTCACATCAAACTACAACCATGGATTGCCGATTACAGTAAAGGTGTATCAATCCGTTATTAATGCTATTAGTTTGTAAACTATTTCTGATTTCCAACAAACTGACACATGCAATCTTCCACCAGCATCTCAGAAGCTGCAGAATTATAAATTCTTCTGGCACTTTCAGTTGTGAATAGTTTATCAAAAGTAACTCTACATTGGCCTCGGTGTCTTGAAGCAAGCATACTACATAGTAGATATCACAGAATATTGACACAATTATACATAAAAACTAGAGCTGTCACAATTGACTCGTTAATTAACGCATTAATGCATGAATAAATTAATGCGTGTTAAAAAAATTAACGCGCTTTAAAAAGATTAACGCACCTATGTAATTTTACGTTAATTTACTAAATTTTGTGAAGCAAAAGTTGAAATATTCCGTTAAACTGCAATTATTTGACAATCAAATGAATTCAAGTAACTAAACTGTAGTTTTCGTTCAATCAATACTGTAAATAAATAATTATTTCGATTTTTGATGACATGCTAATAGATTTCTATGCTACCTATGACGTCAGTTATTGTTGATTATATGTTTAAAAATGTGTTTCTAATTTTCTATATTAGACAGGCAGGGCCTCTCAAACGTCGCGAGGCCTGTGATAACTTATCCCCCTACTCTCCCTCTCGACGGGATTGGGTGTGTTAATTTACGCGTTAATTAATGCATTGAAAAATTAACACACTACGTTAATGCATTTAAAAAATTAACACCTTGACAGCAATAATAAAAACTTAAGGGATTTGTTACAGTGTGACCTAAATACTCCATTTCATACACAAATAAAACAAAAAGGTAACATATATTTCCCTATCCAAATGGGTTTTTTTTGCTTTAAAATATTCAGCGCAGTGTACTATAAAAGCTCCGATGCACTTCTGATATTAAACAAAAATAATACAAACTAATTTAAATCAAATAATGACCAATTAATTGATAGTTAAATTAATGATAAACGATACATCTAACAAAACATCCAATAACCATTTAATTAATTGCAAATTGCCATTACTAACCTGAATAATTTCAAATGACAATGCAACGATGGCAGTAAAAACCCAGTTTGTCAGACCGACGAGACTCATTGCAAACGGTCTCGGTCCCTGACGGAAGAGCTCGGCACCAACCATGACTGGAATAGGCCCTGGTAACAAATTAACGATATGAACAGATTTAGACAATCAAGAGCAGCATTTCTCCATATAACACTGTGTATGCACAAATATTGTGCTGCATAGCTAATGTTAATAGCAGTCAAAGAATCAACAATCTATATTCAGTATATTCATACACTGCACGCAGCTTTCACCAACAAGACAGTCGTCAGATACAACTATAATCACGATCTTAAACAGTTCATTTATCAGATATGCACATTGCAAACTCAGCTGGAAATTTATTCTACTGCAGTAGACAGCAGCGCCTTTGTAGATTAAAATGCTATGGAGTTTTATAAGTCATACAAGAAAGTTGAGCTAATGCTAACGAGATGCGTGAAAGCCTATAGCAGTTCCGGTTCAGTAGTTTAGCTGAAAATTGGTGTGTTCACGCTAAGTTAATATACAAATACCAAATTCTCCATCTGGATCGCATAACAATAGTTCCGTGGCGCCACCTTGTGAATGATATACAGGGTGCGCCAAAAATTTTACCCGCCTAAGGTTTTCTGACAATTTTCCGAAACGGCTGAGAACTTTTAAACAAAATTTTACGCGTTTATTATCCATTTAGAATAATAATAATAATAACCTGACTTGTAAAGCGCCAGTATGTGCTAAAAGACTTCAGTGGCGCTGGTGGACAGAACTAGTCGCTGAGGTTATGCTAACTTATGCTAACCTGCAAAATGTTATTCAATTATCTCCAACTTTGACAAAGTTATGCCATATTAAGCATTTCACAGCACGTCCATCACGAGTTTCACTAACTGACGGTGAACAACAGGTTTAAAACAGAAATAATTGACATTTTATGAATCAGTAAAATGCCTGAAGCATTGCGCCCCACACATGGTAGTCAAGTGGGTTGAGGTCGGGTGAATTTGGTGGCCATTGGTCCTTTGCGATGAAGTCGGTACAGTTTGCCATCAACCAGTCCTGCGTCTGACAGGCCATGTGCACAGGAGCGCCG
>Ga0209367_1013487_pt1 | contig 10501 bp, 7 predicted proteins | sample WorMetLIZISLAND2_FD_187412 | JGI IMG/M metagenome (GOLD analysis project Ga0209367, IMG submission 187412) | Marine gutless worms symbiont microbial communities from Max Planck institute for Marine Microbiology, Germany - Olavius geniculatus... ...
ACCCCCCCCCTGTTTGGTACCATTACTAACATAGAAAGAAGATGAGATACTGTTACACCACCGAACACGTGCCAATTGATTAGAGTACCAGAATACCAGCATTTTAATACAATACACGTCTAAATTATCATCAAGCAACATTCTATTTGCCGAGAAGCCCCCCTTGGGAAAATTTACATGAAATTTTGCGTGAGGGGTCATATAGCCAATTTAACCAACCGTGAAAAATTTTATCTCAATAAGATCAGGGGTTTTGATTCTGTGGGGGTCGAATTTTTGGCTTCCCCATATAGGAAAGAGAAGTCGCCGTTAACACATGGCTTGAACTACCGTTCAACTTGTGATTGAATCGAATGCAGGTAGGCCCTACGTACCAGAGATAAACAAGAAGTCTAACTGACGCCAAAGAAAGCCGACCGTACGGCCTAGATCGCCAGGAACAACATTGTGTTGTATTCTGTCGACACAACTGCATTACTTATTTACATTTTCAGTCTCTGATCTACTTTTATCGCGAATGATATGCGTTATTATTTCCGTATTGTTTTTCCTTAGTTTTTTCCATTTGTCCAGTTTAGGCAGTTTTTTTTATCTTTCTGTTGCCTAATAAGCTTGCCAGCGAGAGTGCACTGTGCAGAAATATAAAGTAGATTGTGGTTGATACGAGCATTTTGTAGTCACCGAGGTTTGTCAATGAACGTGATGGATGATTGGAAACTAAAGACAACACCGGTCGTTAGACTACAAAGACCAATGTTTGTATACATTCTGCTTTTACGCGTAAAATATGTTGTACTTTTAGTGATTATTTTCTTCGGTTTTCTATTATTACTGTTAAAAAATTCGTACCATAAATTTCATTGGACCCTCAAAAAATATTGGTAGCTTTCTGCTTGTTGCTTGTTACTTGTTGATGACGAGCGTAGAAGCAAAAGCTTTAATTGCCTCATCTGCTACAGTTGTCAAGACGATTCTTGGACGTTACGACAGTTTCAGCATCGACGACATGTGCAGGCAGCTCATTTCACTCTGTGACTATATTCGGTTGATGAAAAAGTTCTTTCGAATTACCAGCCGTGACATCTTTTTCTTGAGTTTGTACTGGTGGCCTCGAGTTCTGTAATGCTTATCATCCGGACAAAAAAAAACAGCTGGAATCAACATTTTACTTTCCTGTTAATAACCCATATGTCTCTGTGAGATCACCTTTCAACCTACGCTTCTCCAAGGTGGTCAGGTGCAGCCTTTTCAAGCGTTGTTCATATGACAAACTTCTGAGTTCCTTTACCAATTTGGTGGCCTTCCATTGAACTCGTTCAAGACATGCAATGTCTTTGTGCAGATATGGAGATCAAGCCTGGATAGTGTACTCCAAGTGCGGTAAACAAAATCCTTGTGCAGGATCATAAAACTGCTTTTGTCCAATATTCGAAACTGTCTTTTTATCATACCCAAGACTTTTTTGGCTTTACAAGCTGCTTGAACACATTGAGATGAAACTTTATGTTTGGTTTTAAAGTTTTGTCGAATAAAATGTTTGCATCTTCTCCGTTACACTGAGGTATTTTTACTTTTGTTCTATTCAGTGTGTCACGGTTTTACATGAGTTGTTGTGTAATTTCACATGAAATGTCATGAAATACAAATGTTGTTGTTGTTGCGTCGGTTGCCTTCACCAGTGCTGACACCATAATTGTAGCCACAGATAGAATCCATTATTGAAAGTCAAGTCACAAGTAGACTCATGGATGAGAACACAATGCTGAATCTCTCAGTATATGCTACACTGATGGTGCTACTGGTATACTGAACGCTAACATTAACGCTAAAATAGGTAACAGTAAAAGGTTAAACAGTATTGAAAGTCATGTCATAGGTAGAACACAATGTTGAATCACTCAGTTTTGACAAATATTCAGAGGAGTTGACTTCTCGGCAGACCATAGCTTTCTCTTCGTAGCAGCAATGAATCTGAACACTGACATTTTTATCATTCTGTTCTTAGATTTTGTGATGCGACTGTCACAACACGGGTTAAACTAGTAGCCGCTACAAGTAGATGGCTAACTCCATCTAACTAACTAACATTTAACTACATATGTTAAAAAAGGAAAAATTGTCCACATCCTTACATTGTCACCAGTTTGCACAGGATTTTTTAAAAAACTTTTTGGTGAAAATAGTTTTTACACGTGACAGCAGCTACTGCTTTCAGTGAGTCTTAGCCAGCGCAATTTTGTCTGTCTGTCTGTCCGTCTGTCTGTCACATGGGTGGATCAGTCAAAAGCGGTGCAAACTAGAATCACCAAATCTTCACCATCGGCTGCCTGGAAGACTCTAGTTTCAGGAACCATAAAGCTTTTCCATAAATTCAAGGGGGTCGCCTTGAATGAGGGTGCTGAATGAGAGGGGGTCGGCAAAATTTGCAATTTTTGGCCATGAACTCGCTGTGTCTCGGTAACACTGCGAGTTAGGGTCTAGGTTACTATTAATTACTCATAGGAAGTCGTACCCTGGCTTTCGATTGGCGCTGAATTCAATTACCTTGAATGACCTTTAATGCCAAAATAGGGGGTTTTATGGATTTTGTGGCAATTTTGGGCTGCGACACAAGTCTATATCATTCACAGTGTCGCGCCATGGAACAATCATTATGCGATCCAGATAGAGAATGTGGTATTTGTATATTAACTTAGCGTGAACACCCCAATTTTCAGCTAAAGTACTGAACCGGAACTGCTATAGGCTTTCGCTCATCTCGTGAGAAATTTCTTGTTATTGTTATTTGCTTGTACTGTGCTTATTTTACTAATACTGTGAGATGATTTGAGTCGGGTTGGCATCGTATGTGTGAATTGGCCAGGATTAAGAATAGTTGCTAAGTTGGCTAACCATGCACACAGATGCAATGCATTGCAATTTGTACGTTACAAAATATGAATAATCACTAATGTGCCAGTTTTTGTTATTGTTTTTGTCTTATACTGCTTATTTTCATTGATAAGTCAATAGTTAGAAAACAGTAAATTGATGTATGTTTTTGTAGGTTGATGAGTCAGCTTGCTGATGTAAACATTCCGTCACGTGTTGTCATCGTTGGTATGTTTTTGTGTGTTGTAACATTTCACGTGAACTCACCATTGCTTTGTGGGTAGGTGCAGTGAGTACAAGTGAAAGCTGGAGTGCAGATGGACATACCATTTGGTTTACTAGCCCTATCTGTAGTCTTGCAGTGTAAGCTGGTGTCTGGCTGAGGGCTAAGGAAAAATAGGTTAGCACCATGATATTGCTCAGGAAGGACTGTATTTTTTTACTTTACTATACTTTTACATTTAGTGCTTATATTTTTTTTGTTTTGTCTGCTGTATATTATCCAGGTGAAAGTTCATTTGAGGTGAAGATTGAAGCTGATAGTAATGAGCATCCACATGATGACAAGCCAACTTTAGAATCTAGAGGTTAGTGCATGACACGGATCATGGAGTTATGTGATTATGTGCTTGTACAATGTTGTGCGTAGTTGGTATTTACAATGTGCACAATTTGTAGCTGTCAAAATGCTAGCTGCTTAGACAGGTTTTTGTCTAGGAACCTTGTGTTTGGTTTACCTTTTGTACTAGAACTTGAGTCTTTAATCTCATATATTTTTACGCGCGAGAGCTAGCATAGCTAGCTATAGCATATACTAGCTATGGTAATTCTGTCTGTCCGTCTGTCTGTTCGTCTGTCTGTTTGTCTGTCCTGGTGGTGTACCGTTTCAAGAACAGGTGAGATAGAGGCTTCGGGTTTTCACCGTATGATAGCCTAGAGTCTCTTGTATTTTGGGACAAAATTTCATGCTGCTGGGTGAAGGGAGTCCCCCCAAACAAGGGGGAGAAAGAGGGGGAACCGCAAGCCTATTCGTACATTTGGAGTAAGTGTCTGCAAGATGGCGCCACACAACTAACTCGTTATGCGATCGAGATTGGAGATTTTGGTATTTGTATATTAACTTATCGTGAACACCCCAATTTTTAGCCAAACCACTGAACGAATTTGGAAACGGTTTGGACCGCTGGAATTTTTATCCAATACGCTTTCCAACGGTACCGGACTCGCATATCCAGACTTAGTGGAAAATGTGAATTTTGACTAAGTAGGTCGAAAAGGGGTGTGTCACCTTTCAGAAAAATATCATATATTTAGTCAAAGTACACAAATTAGAACGAATGGCGAGAAATACTAAATATTGCATTTATTAGTGCGATATATAAGGAATTTGGTGATATATAGTTTTTATGGAAACTAAGTAAAGAAATATGAGATTATCAAAGATTGATTTCATTGGGGTCGGATGCAAAAATGGGGAGCAAATAAGGTTAGGATTTGTTTTTGGTTATATCTTAATAACTACTGCACCAATTACTATGATGTTGACAGGTACTAAAAGTGGAAAGGACTGTGTATTTTTAGGAATGGGTGTTAGAATTTATAAAATGGAACGTAGATTTTATAGGAAGGTTTAAAGTTGCGGGTACATATCTTAGCGGTAACCTAAGGTAAGGTGATGATGACGATGATGATGAAGGACGAATAAACTTTAGCATGGCGTTACGTCCTAAGACTACAAGGACACATAACAATAAGCTTAAACAGTGAAGTGAAGAAGATGGCATTGAATGATCTGGTTTTTTGGCAAAATTTGGTTATATTTCATAACAAGCAATGGTGACGTGCTTGTTAATGGTATCAACATCGATGACCTTGCATGACCTTGAACCTAGAAAATGGAGGATTTTTGTGACTTTGTGCGATGTTTGGCTGCAGAAGAGTGAAGTGCGATGAAATGGATAGAAATAAACCGATATTAGCTGCGAACAGGAACTGCCATAAGCTCTCGAGCGTCTCATGAGCATTAGCTCAGATTTCTTGTAATTTGGTGTCCTAATGGCATAACAGTTACTACGTTGGACTGACAATCAAAAGATCATGAATTCCTTCGCAGTTCAGTTCACTATCAGATGGTTTCTACCTGGAGGGGCCTCTGGGCAGGTGTATCATCTTGGAATGTAAATAACCTCTAAGGTCAACTCAGCCTTCTGTCCCTTTTGGGTAAATTGTTCAAGTCTTTGCTGTAAAGCCATACTGTGACCCAAACATTTAACCCCATGTTTTTCACTATGTACACTGTGTCTCAAAAAACGTCCCACTTTGTGATTGTCCATATCTTTGTCAAATATTGACCGATTTTCAAAATTTTTTCACTGACACATTTTGTGGACAAGTAGCAGTAGTGTTATTATTAAACATACCACCACACTTTAACTGCGTCTTTACACTACCATGTGAAACTCTTATTATCAAAAATGTCTAAAATGCTAGTAATACATATGCAAAAATTATTTTCTAAAAACAATTTTTCAACAATTTTTATATTAATATTTAATAATGTTTAGTTTTATTGAGACATTTCTTGTGTTTCTAAACAAAAGCAGATGATATTATTGTAAAAAAAAATTTTTATGCAGTGACAATACACTGGTAATGTAACGTGCATTTAGCAGTTTGCAAAGAATACTGGCAAAATTTCTTAAGATAAACAGAAACAAGGAAGGACTGGGACACATTACTAGAAAGATTTGGATAACAGGAAGCACTGAACAAAGGCATGAGAGCGGCAGATTGAAGCATTGCATGTACTGAAGAGAACGTGACCACTGTGGATGAACTGGTAGCCTTACTAAACCACGAAGGCCAGAAACAAACACTCTGTATATCACGCCAGATATCCACAAAGACGGGTCTAATACAGCGTAGCATTGTACAGATCATTTGTCACGATTTTGGTCTGAAGTGTCTTTCATCTTCCAACATGCCTGTTGCTTAGTATTGCTACTTTTTTCTTGCATTTATACTTCACAAGCTAGTGTAGCGACGCAGTTGTGGTGTGGTGGGATATTTAGTAACTGCTTTATTGCAAATTGTCCAAAGAGTGTGCGAGTGAAAGAATATTGAAAATTGGCTAATATTTGTCAAAGATATGGACAGTTACAAAGTGGGACATTTTTTTGAGACACAGTGTATATTCATTTTGCTGGTTAATATTCTATTTTTTTCATAGAGATTTTTTGGCTAGCTTAATAGTGCAGCTACACTGTGTCCAATAAAAAAGTAAATTCCTAGACATTGTACAATAGAAATGTCATATCTGAACGAATTTGAATAAAAAATTTTATACTTTTAATGTACAATAATTTTCTGAAGCAATCACCAAATTTTGTTGAAAAATATTATTTCTTAGCGGAGTTATTAATTGTTGAATATTGTTAACAAAAGTCCAATCATATGACATGGTGCAATTTTGTCCTTCATTTTGCAGGTATAGAAATTTTCATTGTTTTTTTGTGGTCCATTGTTTTTAGGTCTTACAAATTCAGCATTCCCAGCAATTTTTTTGTTTCTGTGTTGTGTGTTCTTGTGTTTTTTGGGCCATGCTGCCTGGGTCAAATAGAATGAACCAATGAATATTGATGCGTTATTAACACTTTGTGTAACACATGCATTCGAAAAATTAACGCAATGTGTTAATGCATTAAAAAACTTAATGCTTTGGCAGCTTTAGTTATGACTATTATGGCATCATAATTACGTCATGACTAGCAAAGAATATTTAACTAATAGCCACATACTTTCAAAATATTTTGAATTAGTTTTTTTCAGTGACATCTGGTAAACATTTTATGTAAATTTATTATCATTTTGGTGAACTATGAAAGAAAGAAAAAGGGTGCCTTTTACAAAACACCATGTAATGGTAGAATACCCCAAAAATCTCTGAAATCTGGCTGAAATTTGGCACCAATTACTAAGGGTCATTTTTCCCTAATTTTGATATTGGGGAAGACAAAAATAATAATGAAAGAAGAAAAACAAAGCTTCCCATTACTAACGTGTGAGTAGTTCAATCAATATGGAGAGGCATCATACAGAAATGGTGTAGCGTTAAGTTCAGCTACCTATAATGTGTCATATTGTCCATATTGTGCAGGTGAAAGTTCATTTCAAGTGAAGATTGAAGCTGATACTAATGACGTCACTGAGCATCCCTGCGATGACAAGCCAAAAACGTATTTTTGTACAGTGAGTGACAAACGGTTTATAACAAAAAAACATTTGAAACAGCGCAAGCAAACACACACTGGAGACATGTTGTATTCATGTACTGAGTGTAAGAAGCGTTTTACAGGTCAGGATTCCTTGAGGCAACATATGAATGTTCACAGCAGTAAGTACAAGTGCACTGAATGTGGAAATTGTTTTAGCAGCAATAGTAACTTAACAGTACACAGACGAGTTCATTCTGGAGAGAAACCGTTTGAATGTACTGTTTGTAGCAAACGATTTACAGACTCAGCTCATTTTGTTAGACACAGCAGAATTCACAGTGGAGAGAAACCATTCAAATGTCCTGAGTGTGACAAAGCATTTACTCAGTCTGGAAATTTAACCACTCACATGAGAGTCCACACGGGAGAGAAACCATACAAGTGTTCACTGTGTGAGAAAAGTTTCAGCTCATCCAGCAACTTGCAGTCACATAAACGTCAAGTACACAGCAACAGAAGACCTTATGACTGTCGTTACTGTGGAAAGATGTTTAAAAGTAGCCATCATCTGAAGCATCATGTTTATACTCACACTGGTGCAAAGACATACTCATGTAGACACTGTTCAGACTGTTTCAGACGACATCGCGATCTCAAGGCACATCTGCTGAAGTCACACAATGAAGGTACTTGGTTCACGTGTCACATTTGTCAGAAGAAATTCAGCCACAGTGATAGCCTTAAGACGCATTTACGTCGTCATGAGGGTGTGAAGCTGTATGTTTGCAGTGAATGTTCAAAGAGTTTTTGTACTGCCAGCGATATGAAACGTCATCAGCTGAAACACTCGGACTTTAAACAGTTTTGCTGCGGTTCTTGTGGTGAATATTTCAAGCGTAAAGACAAGGTCATAAGTCACTTCAACAGATGTTCTGTTAAACTGGGATATGTCCATATCTTTGCCAGGCAGGATTGAGACAGAGAACGTACAATTTGTGGACAATTGCTTGTTGGACAGAGTTGCTACTGTTGACTCAGGACTTGTCAGTGAGATCCACACCCAGATTCAGACAGTTGCTGCTCGTTGTGTTTTTGAGCATTAGACGTTCTTTATCCAATGAACTACTAGCTAAAGACAGTGATTTGATACTGTTTGTGTGTATTTTATCTTTACATATTTGACTTTATTTTATGTTGTGTTTTTGTTAGGCTATCTAATATGGTTCTTACAGGGCCATTTTGAACATCGTAGATTGGAGTATTTTTTGGACTAATAATATTGTTTATTTAAACAAAACGAGTTGATATGTGTGTGTTTGTTTGTGTCTAAAGACTTGGTGCTATGTCAATGTTTCACTGTTGTTTGAAATGTGCGCAGTTATTGTTCACGATCAAACCTCCGTGACCTCAGCATTGCATCTTCCACCAACAAGAGATTTGCAATAAACATCAATACAAATCATTGTACGTCTGGATTGGATTTAGATGGACCTGGGCAATAAACGTCAATACTCAGGCTGGCAGAATTGTTTTTCTCTGAAAATTTTCTTTCAAAAATGCAATTTATTGTTCTAGCTGAAAATCCACTCATTTTTTGGCAAAATTGAAAGACTGAGCCAGTGTCGGAAATTTGCATTTGTCTGTCAGAAGATTTTTTCAACGCTTGACACCAGTTTCATTACTTCACACAAAACAATGTAGATATTCAAATGTGGTGTGCATGTTGCCACAGACAGTCCTGATAACCTTGATAACAGCAACCTCTAGAACCCTAGATCATCAAGGTCATAGGTAAAAGGTTAAGTTCACGTGGGTTTATTGGCAGAACAGGAGAAGTTACTGACAGATTTGCCTGAAATTCTTAGAAAATGTTGCATTTAGTAAAATCCCCATACGATTTCTCTCAGAAAAAAATCCCCCTGGACACAATACTCTGGATAGGTGTAAAATATGACAAAATCCCTCGGGATATAATTGTCCCCAAGCACTATCCACCAGACAAAATGCCCTACTGGTAACCAGAGACAGAATCTTCTGGATAGGTGTTTAATGGACAAAATTCCCTCGCACATAGTCTCCAGACCACAAAACCCCTTTCTCCGTATGGATTGACAAAATAATGTACAGACAGTACTTAGCCCAAAGCTAAGCTTGCTTATTTTGCTCCATACTTATGTTTTTAACTTCATTTTTTTGGTATTTTAGTGTTGTTTTATGTGATTTTTTGTCATTTATTAAATTTTATTAGTCCGCCTGGAAGCAATAGCTTTCGGAGCTTACTTATGTTTTAGCGCATATGTTGGCAGCGTTAAGGTGTGTACAGAGTGACAGAAATGAAATGATATAAACTCAAATCTTACTCTTATGGGCGGAAAGTCTGTTTGTCTGTCTGTCTGTCAGCCCCCTCTAGCGCCTTTTTTGTTCCACGGTCGCGGACCCCGACCATGGCGATTGAGTTCTTGGGCCTTAAGTATTTGCCCCCACCTTGACCCCCACCTGCCCCCACGGGCAGCTTGAGGGGGCGGGAGTTGAGTTGCCGGGCGGTGGAACAAATTTGACAGTAGGGATAGGCGTACAAATAATCTGCGAGCGAAGCGAGCTGAAATTTTTTTTTTTATAAATGTTGTACGCAAAATTGTCACATTAACATTAAAAATTCCATAGTGCGGTTGAACCCGCTGACCACTCACCCTTAAGTACAGCCTTAAAAGTAGGGGATAAAAGTAATCTGCGAGCAGGAAAAAATGGGCTGTTCTATGCAGAATTGTCGCATTCTGTGTTATGTGTTTCTAGGAAATCTGCCACCAAAAATATTCCTCCAGTTTTTAATTTTTACTTTCCCCCCAACTTTTTCCAGGAGGCATTTGCCTCCACCTGTCAATGGATTGGACGCCCCTGGGAGCATAGTATGGATGCTCAAAGTTTAAAATTTGCCCTTAAATTTCCCCAAAACGGTTTTTCTTTAGCCCCAAATTCTGCACGTGTGGACGACGATTTTTGGCAGTACATAAATATTCTGACAACCCAAATTTAGCGGGCCTCAGCGACGACGATACCATTGCTTTTTGACATGAAGCGATTGCCAGTGGCCACCGTGCACTTCTTTCCTGGGATTGCAGCGAAACAATGTATTTAATAGACAATATTAGGTCTGCAACCGACATTCCAATAGTTTCCGGTCTGACATTAGTTTTTTGCATAGTTGTTCCGTTCCATAAGACACATTAAAAAGTTCCGTAAAGTTCCGGAACTTTTCCCCCAAACGTAAAGTTCCATAAAGTTCCAAAACACTCACGTTATCTGACGTCACAATAGCATAGAACATAAGCCCTAACACATGATACAGACTAACGTGTTTTTGTCAACAGCTCAAGTCCGTATAATTGGTCTAAACTGGCCAATGTATAGGCCCAAGT
>Ga0209367_1013489_pt1 | contig 10501 bp, 7 predicted proteins | sample WorMetLIZISLAND2_FD_187412 | JGI IMG/M metagenome (GOLD analysis project Ga0209367, IMG submission 187412) | Marine gutless worms symbiont microbial communities from Max Planck institute for Marine Microbiology, Germany - Olavius geniculatus... ...
CCAATACATTACAAATAAGCACTTTAATAACCTCAAACGCACTTGGTGTGCTAGTAAAATGAGAAGAAAAAACGTTTGAGTGGACATCAACAAGTAAATAGCAAAAGTGCAGGGTTAACAAAGTGTTTGAAAAAGACACGCTGGCGTGTCTGTGTCTACCATATGTTTGCGTGCTTCATATGACAATTTTTTTAAAAACTACACAACTTTTCATTTCTGACTATGGTGTCTGCTTGTGGTGGCTTTAGGGCCAAAGATGCTGTCAACAGCCAACTCACTTCTGATGGTACACAAATCCAAGAAAACATGGCACAAATTATGGTTTGGTTTTACCTTTACCTTTTACCTTTAACTGCAGGGAGGATGACCACATAAGCGGCCACCCAGCGCTGAGGCCACTTCATGGGCCCAGTGCGCAACCCCGACAGACCTCAAGGTCGACAGAACCTCTTGGAAGCTTTCACAAACTTCAAGGGGAGAAACCAGTGGATATTACTCAAGGTGTCTAATGAAATAGTACAGTCTCCAAGGATATCCTTCCGAAGAAGCATTAAAGCACTGCAATGGGCAATGAAATGTAGAGATGTCTCCTCATCTTCTTGACAGAGAGGGCATTTGGAATCCTGACTTACGCCCATAATAAAAAAATGTCGATTAAGATCTGCATGACCAGTGAGTATACCAACTAGGTAAAGGTAAAGGTCGTCAATTTGTATAGCGCATCGTCGCAAACACGCCTCTAATGCGCTTTCGTCACTAACCAGAGCCGCCTGCCGCACGGCCACCGTGTGCAGCCTGCAGATACAGGTTGGCGCAGCAGCCGGCTAGGCAACCCCAGTCAGCTGTACCAAGGTCCCCACCTTCCATAACCCATGTAAATGAGTTACTACTAATTTTACCGTCCCACAGAGGGTAGAAGGCTGAGTCGACCTAGCTGACAGGCTTCGCACCGAGATGGTTTACCTGCCCGCAGGCAGTCACCCATCGCAGTACTAACCGGGCCCAACGTAGAGTAACTTAGTTTCAGCCGAAACGCGTTACCAACTATGCCACGCCACCAACTAGGGTCCAAAAATCCTTCCTGGAAAGTCTAAGAGCATACCGAGCTCGTGAAGAGTCAAATCCATGCAAGAAGTACTTAGCCTGCCTGCATCCAGATAGTTCTTGCCACATTCAGTTTTGTTCATGTACAGTCCATTCATTAATAGAGCTGTAGACGGTAGATACACTGATACCAACAGATGGTTCAGGACCAGTGGAATAAGAGGCGGAGGCCTGTTTAGCAAGCGCATCCGCTTTCTTATTTCCTGCAATTCCATGGAGACTGTTATAAAGTGCTAATGTCTTTAGTGCAGACATGGCATCAGCAACTAATCCAGATGTGGCCTTGTGTGCTGAGACAGCTTTAATGGCTGACAAACTGTCAGAGCAAATTGCAATAGAACAGTTATTTCTGTGCAAAAGACTTTCAAGTTTAGCACAGATTAACAGTGCATAAACTTCAGCCTGAAACACAATAGTGTGGTGACCAAGGGGAAAAACAAGTTCTTCCCCATCGATTGGAACATACACTCCAGCACCAGCCAGGCCTGAGTGATCAGACCTTGAGCCATCTGTAAAACAGACGACCTCATTATTTAAGATGACGCCATTGTATTGTCAGTCAGTTCTGTCTAGTAGGCCTACAAGGTTGTGTAGTTCTTATCAAACACAAACTTTGGAATAATACGATCAATCCCCTCCAGTTAAGCTTGGAGTCAAGAAAGACTCCTAAGTATTTAACCTGATTAGCCAACGTTAACTGTTGACTATAAAAGGTAACTGGCCTGACTGATTCAGGTTTATATTTCCTGGTAAAAAAAATCGTGACCGTTTTGATGGGATTAAACTGTAGGTCTCTCTTTTTACACCATTCCTCAACGCCCCATAAGATGCGTTGCCTAATCTCTGACATGGTCGAGAGAACCTTGCCACAGACAAGTACAACACCATCGTCTGCATAACCTTAGGCAAAAACACCCTGTTTGGTTAACCACGATAGTAAGCTATCAGCAACCAACGACCAAAGTAATGGTGAGAGTGCTCCTCCCTGTGGAAGACCACATAGGGTTATTATGGTAATCTTAGTAGTACCAGCAACCACCTAAACGGTTCGGTGGGTGAGATTTGCAGTAATCCAAGTTCTTAAGAATCTTGGTACTTTCCAACTTGCCAGAGCCTCGCTAACCGCTCTGGTAGGAGTATGATCAAAAGCTCTTTCGATATCAAAGAAGACCCCAAGGGAGTATTCATTGGCATCGAGTGCTTGTTCTATTCTACCAACTAATTGGTGAAGAGCACTGTCAGTAGATTTTCCTGTCTAAAATGCATGCTGCCAAGGGTGAATTAGCAGATCATGTAAAGGGCCGCTACGTAAGTAACGATCAATCAATTTCTCCATACTTTTCAAGAGAAATGAAGTTAGGCTAATAGGTCTAAACGCCTTAGCTGTAGTATAATCAAGTCTCCCAGGTTTGGGGATAAATGCAACTTGAGCAGCACACCATGAATTGGGTATATATCCCAGAAGCAAAGATGCTCTGTAAATACTTTGGAGTGGATATGTCAAGTGATTAATTCCTTTCCGTAACAGAACAGGAAAAATTCCATCCCTTCCAGGTGATTTAAAGGGTGACATAGTACTAATTGCCCATTTTATCCAGTTAACAGTAGCAATCTCTGCCAGTTTGGTTTATCAGAACTTAAATATTTCCATGTACATTTGATTAGAATATTGTACAGCAAGGGTCATACCAACTACGCAGTCCATGGAATACAACAAATAATAAATGGCCAAAACAGCTATGTTCATAAAACATAAAACTCTGTGAAAAGTTTATACTAATGTTTGTTAGTTCATCACATAACATCGCACAGACCTATACACATAGCACGATATTCACCACCACTCATGCAAGCATGTAAGTGAAAAAAATTTTCACTTCACAACTTAATTTCAAATATGAACATTTCTATCACGGTACTCACACACAATCACAGTTTTGTAAAAACACCAAAAGAAAAGAAAGCAACACAGCAATACCTCGAGGAAGTGTGCACCAACGTGGTAAGCCATGGCGCCATGCAACGTGGGATCGGTGCAGACGTGGGCCGCAAGTGAAGCTACCAGTTCCAGACAAGCCTTCGCTATGTCCGGCCCGGCGCCCGATGTTAGTCCATGATCCACAGCTGCCATTAAATGCCGCAGTAGATCATCAGGCAGTCGACACAATCGTGACGCGTGGATCTCTGCCATGTACGCAAGCAGTGCTGCGTACGTTGAAAACAACGCTGGAAACTGTAGACACATGATATTAAACTGAGCTTAGCAAGTAAGTAGACAAGTAGGTAGGTAAGTAACTTACACAGCACCTAATGATGATAAACAACCTAAACCGCATTTGGTGTGCTTGCATGACGAGGACTAAAAATGTTTGAGATGGAGTATAAATGTAGTCGGAGAAAGTGGGTGCTTAGAATTTATCGAGTGGAAGAATGTTCCAATTAGATGGATGTGTGGCAACTACAGCTAATTTGCATGCCTAAAAACAGCTTGTAGAATAATTAGATGCCGGTACTCAAGCATACCGATACAAATGCCATGGTGAAGTATTCATGCATTGGAGCATCTGACCCTCAGAAGCCACTGAAGCAAGTTTCCCCACTCACTCACTCTTTTTCCCTTCCCCTATTTCTTTCCCAGGGTGTTTCCCTAAGTCTAGCTATGGGGTCTAGGGAGTACTGCAAGCCCACTCAGTTGGTTTATGACTAAGCTCAGCTGCCATAAAATTCTGGCCATTCTAGATCTAAAATATTATACTATTTGAAAGCAAGCTTGAAACAAAATTTATACAATGTAAATCGTAAATTAATACGAGAACTTCCCCTAAAATGATTGAAAAGCTTGCTTTCCCCCTTACACTTATGACAAAGCATTTGCAGATGCCTCTGTGTTACAAAACTAAAGTCCCGTTTTTCCATGCACATTTGATGGCCGATCAAATTGATCTCTGATCAACTCTGGGACTTGACCGGAGATCATCTCAATGATCGTTTTTCCATCGCCATTTAGCGACTAATCGTCCATCAAATCTCCCATCAAGTTGATGGGTGAATATTGGCAGATCAAGTCAGATAACTGACGATTAAACGTGGCGATCTGCAGTTCGTTGCTTATTCGCACCAGAAACATCGCTTCACGTCGCCGGTCAGAACGGCAATTTAGGCATTAAAATGAAGTTCCAGGCATGGCGATCAGTCACTGCTGATCCATTTATACTGTGCATGGTGTTTTGTAAAGAAATAAAATGGACAGATGCTCCCGTATAGATTTGCGATAGAGCATATTTTTGACAGCAGACGATATCGTTGATTTTGACTTGGTTCGGTTTACATCTGTGTTTTAACAGGTTTTATTGTGTTGTCTTATTCGTATGTTTTTTTTTCTTTTTTTGGGGGGTCCATGTAAGAGGCTCTTGCAGCCCTTTGTGGCCTTGCTCAAGCCTTTTCATTACTCATTTTGTCAACGTTTTTTTTAGTATCTGCTTGTCTAAATAAATGATTTGATTTGATTTGATTTGATTTGATATCGTTGCTATGATGACGTTTACTGGCTATGGCGTCCACTCGCAGAGCATGCTGGGTAATTTAGTGCAACACCGCAAATTAAGATCACTGTCAGCCAATCAGATTGGCATAAAGTAGGCTCAGTTGACGGCGGATCAGCTAATCGCCGATCACGTAATTGGAGATCGAAAATCCATGGAAAAACAAAACACAGTTGATTGACGATCAATTCTGAACATCAAGTTGATCGGAGATCAGTAAATCGGAAATCAAATTTGATTTGATTGGCGATGGAAAAACCGGACCTAAGACCCCAGATTAAGCCATTATTTCACCAGGGCTCATGGTAACCTTTCCCGCGACAGTGCATGACGGCATTGTTACAAGCAAATGTAACCTTGAGTAACTCTGCAGTCATCAGAGGAACGATGATATTGAGTCCATAGAGGACCACATCAGCAGCCGACACTGCAGCACCATCAATCTGCTGCACTGCATCATCAGCATCATCTACCAGATGAAATACATTTTATCAATCAATCAGTTGGTTTCACATACATGTGGCTGGATAGCCAAATAGCTGAATAAATGCAATGCAAAAAATGGTAACAGTCCATAAGTGCAAATCGAACAATAAAAACATAATACAGCGTCAGTGTCTTTCGTCGTCAAGTTCGAGTTCGAGACATTTTTTGTTTACGGGGCGGAGTTTATCGCCGAGAGAGAGAGAAGTACTGTGATGGCGTGTGAACAGTGATTTTGTTTACGTTGATTATGTTCTTATAATTTTGTTTAGTATTGTAAATAGGTTTTAATAAAAGTTTATTTGAAAAAGAAAGTGTTCGAACCTGACATACAGTAACAAAAAACAAACATACTACTGGTGTTGAGTGGAGTTATATAGATGATTGGTATTTACGGCACATAATTATTTACTATAACAATTACAACAAGTTTTCTACAGCACTTCATACAAAAATGGATGGCAAAACTCAACAATAACTAAACTAACACAACATAAGATGAAAAAAATGAAAAATGTGTTACACGTAGGAGCCACGGTCAAATTACATAATGATCAAATACTCCAACAGATAATGTAAGTCTACATAATGAGCCTGAATGAGTAATGGGGTGTTTACACGATGAAGCAAACACGAAGCAAACTTACAGCACACGTCATGCACGTGTATATTCAACACATTTGCTTCATGTTTGCTTCATTGTGTAAACATCCTATAACTGACATGAATTGCATCATTGAATATGCACCTCAACATTTATTTAAAAATATAAATGTAACAGGGCTGTAGTGGATAAAAACTGTCAACACATAGTAACCAAAGATTTGCCAGAAATTATATCCTGAAATATATCTAAAGATATGGAAGAAAATCACAACGTTTAAATAATCATGGGTTTTCCGCAGTCAAATAACACAGCACTTAACTATTACTGAACACTATTACTGATCAACAGATTTTTTGAAAAAATGAGAAAACTAAATGTATACTAACAAAGAAATATAAATAAATGCTCTAAATAGTCTAAATAGTCCAGCTGTGCTGGAATTCACCAAATCTGAAAATCAAGTAAAAAATTTCCCAGAAGCTATATTCGCTGACCTGGGCCAGGGCCGACATTTTCACTCCCATTCTTTTATGAAAAATTTTAACTTATAAAAAACTTATATAAAGTACATACACTGTGTCTCAGAAAAAACAGTCAACCCATTGTTTTTGTCATAACTTTGTCAAATATTTACTAACTTTAATAATTTTTGGCAAGTTGATGGCTAAGATGACGAAATTATATAAAGTGCACTCATTTTCCACCTCACCTAATTTATGTCAATGCACTACCATGTAAAACATAGGTGCTCCAAATTGTTGCATAATGCTGAGCTGTTGTCTCAAGTAAACACTGTAACGAGTTAATTAGGCACAAAATACCCCTAAAATGTGAATTACTTAACAGAATTATAAGTTTGTGTAACAACTCGCTTGCAAATTAAAATTTATGCCAAAGTGTGCTTCGCATACAAAGACGCAATGGCTTAGATGCAATGCCAGTTGCTGATAGCAGAATCAACGATCGACTGATCAGATGCATTCACTCATTGAATAGACACGTTTTAAGCTCATCAGCCAGTTATTTTGTTGTCTGCTGTTTTCAGCATAAAATATATAATACCTGAAAATCATTAAACCACGTTGCACTCTCTGTCAAATTTATTATGCAAAGGTGAGCCATCTGATACAAATAATTGCCGCGTAATGTAACAATTTGGAGCATCTGTGTTTCACACGGTAGTGCATTGACATAAATTAGGTGAGGTGGCAAATGAGTGCACCATACATAATATCATCTTGGCCATCATTATGCCAAAAATTATCAAAGTTGATCGAAATTTGACAAAGTTATGCCCAAAACAATTTTGACTGTTATTTTAGACACAATGTAGTACAAAAATCAAGAAAATGCTGTAATAAAACCAGAAGCAAATGACAGGAAATCTTTAGAGAGCAGATTTGTGAGAATTTCCATCAGCATCAAAATGGCAGAAAACTGTTCCTCTTCTGTGTCTTCCCTCGCCACGCTCCGACGTCCTACGTAACCATGCAACAAAACCAACAGTTTCACTTTCCGAGTTTTCGTAAAGAAACAAAACATATTTAAATTTGCTACAATAAATAAATATTCCATATAAAAGCCTATTATACATTATTATTGTAACTTCATAGTTTAATTCAAGGAAAAGAAATAATGTTTAACTACTAAAACAACAAAAACGTCCTTGACAAATCAGCTGCCTTGGCAGTGCAGGGCTATCATTTGATGAAATGGGGCAAACTATTCTAGCTCATTGAAAATGATTTAAGGACTAAATAATCAAATCAGCACTGGAATCTAAATCACCCTGAAATCACCGGTGACTAAGATTTGTGTTCTGATTTCAGCAAAAAATGTTACATACTTCTGAAGATACTCTGTTTCACAAAAATAATTACATACAAACAAACTGAGAGACAGGCAGATGCACATGCACTTGTGGTGCGTAGCCGACGACAAGTCAGCAGCTGATAATGACATCAGAAATGCTGGGATAAAGATATGCAACGAGAACCATTTACCGATGTTAAAGTTAGCAAAAGCCTGCATCATTGATAGCGTGACATCGTACAGACGACAACAATCTTTCTGCAACAAAATGCCAGCATTTATCAAAAAAACAGCATAGAAATCACGCATCAATGAACAAAATTCCTTGTAGTCTAATACAAGAACAACAGAGTAGAAAGACAACAGATTTCAACAGAAGTGATAGATTTTGTTCCAACTACTTCCACAGTCATTATTAATTTATTTCGTATGTGTAAAGTTTACTAACAGTGAAGAATCGCAAGTGCAGAAAAGTTAGCATCACTACAGGAAAGCATGACTACACAATCCACATTTCAGCCCATTAGAGCATGACAAAAAGCACACTTAGGGCCGATTTATTCACGTCGAGGTTAAAGATACGCAAAAAAGCAAAGTCCTTCCCAAGCCTTACGGCCCATAAAGCGGCGCTGATCTCCGTTTCCTAAAGCCCTCATCCAGACACCAGTTTTTACACTGCGAGACCATGGATACGGGGCCAGTGTATCACACGGTGTGCCTGTTTACATCCCAGTGGTGCAGCCGATACCAAATTATACTGCTTAGTGACAGAGGCACATGTGTGTGAACAACTTGCCTAAGGTGGTTACCTGGCAGTGTCCTGGTGCGGAGTCGAACCTGTGCCTCTGAGTTACCTCAGGATTACAAGTCCGACACGTTACCGTTAGACTACCGAGCCACACAGGTTAAAGATAACCTATAGGTTAAAGTCAGTAATTCCAAAACTTAACCTTTGTCGCATTGACTCATGACACATCAGTAGGTTAACTCACTTGGTTTATCTCAGACATAACTCGCACAGTTAACCTCCCAATTTTGGGAGGTTAACCTGCAATTAGTGCAAGATCGAAGCTGACCCGTATAAATAACATCTGCAAACCTGTCACAGTCGTAGATCGATGAACCAAAAGACAAAGAACCGTGACAACGTTTTGCGTAGTGAATTCTATCATTATAGTCAGCGAAATTATCATAATATGATTGCATATTTTCTATGTGCGCAATTCGCCATGCTGCTGTGAATGCAAATGTTGTCTACGCCAGTGACTTTGACCTCGTGGCGTGCCTCACGTGGAACAGTCGACTTTTACATAGCTGACAATATTAAAAATTTGTGTAATAATCGTAATTGCGATTATGTATTGAAATTGTAATTTTCACACTTGCTGCGATGTGTTATATTGCATTTATTGCATTCTGTCGGAATACACTATACATTAATTGCCATTTAGATATCCTCTACTACCCATTTAGTTCATAAGCCGTAAATGAACAGCCACGTGACTACTACTGCCAATCGAAACGCTTGATTCATGGTGTGGTTATATGGACGAGGTTTAATTCGCGGATTAGCAAACTAGGGTTAGTTTTCCGTGAATAAATGCGACAAAGGTTAACTCTGGACTTAACCTCGTGACCAAAATAACCTAGGTTAGGTAACCTAGAAGTTAACTTGGACATGAATAAATCGGCCCTCAGATGATCAGACGCTTCATCTTCAGATCCAACATTTCACCAAAGCCAGTCCATATTCACCAGTTATTGTAAAAATGTGGCATGACTTTTGTAGCTAGCAGTGCAGTAAAACAAACTTTTGTTACCATCAACCAGCACAGACCTCCGAGAGGTAACAAAGCAGCTGTGATGTAATGATGCTGAAAAGCTGGATGATCGGCTCAACGACTTCATTGTAATTGTGATACACCACTGCAACAAACGTAACACAGAGACATAACACAGTGTGAAAAACAGTAGCAATATTATAAGACACCTGGTTACAATTTAACACATTTTAATAGTTAACCAATTCCAAAATCTTCCAAAACCAAAATACTGTTCTTCGAATAAAAAATGGCCAATTTTTCAAACACGATTTAGCAAAACTGGCCAAGTGCTGCAGGCATGGCTTAGTTGACGAATAAAATGAGCTGACAAAATTGATAAACACAGCCAATTTTATTGACTGTTGTAAGGTTTGTAAGCACATCAGTAGTCTCAGTACTAAGGTAGCAGTTTCACATAGCTAACCAACTAAACACAATTAAACTTGGTAAAATTCTAGGACTCCAAAACATTTTCCCAGAATTTTTCCACGACTTTCCAGAACCACACCCTCAATTCAGCACTTTCTACAGCAGGGATGCACAACATACGGCTCGCGGGCCGCATGCGGCCCGCCGAGACCCAGGATGCAGCCCGCCTCGCCTGCTGCAGAATAAGGAAAATTACCCCGTACTCTACTGATATTTTTTGACATTTCACCACAATTAAACAAAACAGAATTTGATTAGTTTGTTTCTGTTTTTAGACAGAGCGTAGAAGACAAGAAGGAGCTTTATGTTGTCTTTTCTGATCCGTTTAGTACTGATGTCGACACCCTACCACCAGCAATGCAGTTGGAAGTCCTTGACATTCAGTGTTCAGCTGCATTGTGTGCTGTATTTCGTGAAAAAGGAATTCTGGAGTTCAACAAGTGTGTCGACAGACACAAATATCCAGCAGTTATCACAAATGCACTAAAACTTTTTTTTCGATTTTTGGCAGCAGTTACATTTGTAGGCAAGCGTTCTCTGTCATGAATGTAAACAAGTCGAAGCTCAGATCACGTTTAACAGATGACGATTTGCAGGCCGTTATGTGTATTGCTTGCTCCCGCTTGTCTCCGAACATTGAACATTGATTTTTGGCCCACCCTGTAGTTATGGAAATATAACTTTTGAATTCCATGACTTCC
>Ga0209367_1013490_pt1 | contig 10501 bp, 5 predicted proteins | sample WorMetLIZISLAND2_FD_187412 | JGI IMG/M metagenome (GOLD analysis project Ga0209367, IMG submission 187412) | Marine gutless worms symbiont microbial communities from Max Planck institute for Marine Microbiology, Germany - Olavius geniculatus... ...
CGGGCGCACAAGTATTTCGTAGTGGTCCACGTTTCACACCCATACAACACGACTGGCACAATGTAGGTCTGATAGAGACGAATTTTAGTATCCAGTCTGATGCCTGATTTCCAAATTCTTTTTTCCAGCTGTTGCATGCAGGTCCGCGCCAGTCCTATCCGGCGAAGGATTTCGCCTCTGCTGCCACAAGAGGAGTCAATCCTACTGCCCAGACAGACGAATGAATCGATCACCTCAACAAGTCCATCTGCCACCTGGACTGTTGGGCATGGAGCTGGATTGCCAAATTGGATACCCTCCCATTCTCAAATTTTCGTAACTGAAGGCCCCTAACCAAAACCAAGGCCCCTAAGAGCCTTGCTACGCCACAGGACAATCTCCTGTTAAAGCGACGGGTTTGACGACGTCTCGTGAGATCGTTCCGACCATCGGAGCGACAAGTTCTGCCGCCAACCAGCCGCATGGTTTATGCGTAGATAGAAGAACCCTCCCTAAGCACCTAGCTATCTACCTACTCGTTCCATGGTTTATGCATTATCTCTCCGCGGTCACACGTACTGACCAACGCTTAACTGTGTCACCCTCCCCGCCCGTTTTACCACTTCCCATCCTCACCCGGTCTGAACTCCCCCCGGTCTACAGACTACAGCTATTGCATCATTCTGATCAGATCCAACAGCGAAAAAGCTAAGTCCTCGGAGAGTTGTCCGTTTCGTCTTTTGAGCTCGTCCGTTCTACGCGATTTGCACTACGGAATTACTTAAGCCGCGTTCAGAGCGGCATAACTGAACTGACACTGTTTAGTTTATGACGAACTGGCCAATGGGCGAGCAGGGCTAGTGTGCCTATATTTTTGTCTATTTGATTTTCTTACTAATGGGGTGTTTACACGATGCAGCAAACGTCTAGCAAACTTCCAGCAAATGTATTCAAAATACACGTGCTAATGCTGGACGTTTGCTGGACGTTTGTGGATCGTGTAAACACCCTATAAGCGTGCGTGCGAGTGTACGTGTGTGACAACTAGTCGCGCGTGTGTGTATTAAAGCACTGATGGAGTGGGTAAGCGAGTACGCAGCAGTTTATATGACTCCAGACAGTGATCTAACATACTTTTAAACCACCCTTAGCTCGCACTGGTAGACTGTTTTCACAATTTTCGGATGCGGTCTTGCATCATAAAGCAAACTACGGTGTAGCCTACGGAAAGCGTGATTTCAGTACGAAACCGCACTGTCTGGAGTGATATAAGCTCGTAATGCGTACTCGCTGTGGTATCTAGTGCAAACTACAGATGGCACAGACTACATCGTCGTTTGCTTAATAGGGTGTTTACACGATCGAGCAAACATCGAGCTGGCTCAAGCATGCCTACTGGAACCCCGCCCCTTGGCTCAAATGTAGGCCTAGGCTTAGGCTCTTAACCCACAGCTGATCATGTGTTATATAGTCTTTCCAATTGTAACCCGTCCGCCCTCCTAATTAGCATGCTAATTACCACAGAACGTCGAGCTAGCTGCTCGATGTTTGCTCGATCGTGTAAACACCCTATTACGACGCACGACTGCAGCCGAAAGTTGTGAAAACAGTAGGAGGCCGGGAGCGCGTACAGATGCGAGTTGAGTCAACTTGAATGTGATTTGCGCCTAGTACTCGGAGTGTGTGAAGAGCGTAGTGCGTGCGTAGCCTATGCGTGTGTGTGGAATCAATCGTGCTGCAATTGCTAGCAGTGATTGACAGCTGATCACACTGCAGAGTGCAATCGCAGGTGCCCGCCAGTGACTATATAGGCGAGTCCATCGTGCCCATCTGCTGACCATTATAAGCCAAGCAGCCGCTCAGCATGCAGCCACATCCATTCCAGTCACGAGTAGCCCACTAACTGCGTACAGACAGATCTGTTGAGGTAGACGTCGGTTGTCGATCAGGCGGACCGGAAGTGGAATTCCACCGCGCATGTCAAGTCGTTCATCGATCATTTTGGACCGTGTGCAGTGCAGTCGGCACGCCACGTTTGCCGATCGATGCATGCCGTTTCGCCCACGTACGCTGCCATCGAATCGCCGTGGGTACAGTACACCACCGTGCCTCAATAAAAACGTGCCACTTCTATTTTTTGAATAACTGTAAAACATTGGCCAACTTCGGTAATTTTTGGCACACAACATCACAAAGAAACGTGACGTAAATGACTATAATACTTTAGCCCACCTCATCTAAATGATGTTGCTGCACTACCTTGTGAAATTCAGAAGTCGTAGTTTGGCCGTTTACAACAATGAATTCACATTGGGTAGCGCATGCTTCGGTATTTTTCAGACACAGTGTAGAACTAACTATAACCCCATGACGGGCGGCGTGTGCAAAACAGTTTGCCATCAGACACAAAAACTGATGCGTGCTCAGGTCATAATGCAGGTGATGATGCAAAGGCCAACTCAGCCTCCTACCCTAGTATAGTAGCTTACAAGCTACGGGGTGAAGGCCTAGTGTGGCTGATTAGGGCAGTGGCATGTCTGCTTGCTGCAAGCCGCTGACCCAACTGTTCCCTGATGAGAGCTATGGATGGCCGCATAGTGCGCTGCGGTATCATTAGCTCATGCCAATCAGCTGCCACTTCCAAGATTGTAAAACTGACGTCGTACACAACGCACCAGCAGCATACAGAGAGATAGAGACAGGCGATCAGTACACTTTGGGCCTATTTACATGCACGATCATTCACTAATAGCGTATAGGCTTCCGTAGGCCCCTATACATAGATTGTACGCCATGATAATAATCACTTGCGATGATAAATCGGCCTTTTCTACTGAATAACACGCACTGCCTGTACGAGTCCACAGTGACGCCATGCCAACTATAGGGGCCTACGTGCTCCATCGCACCGACCGGTGACGTCACGTGACCACTCGATATCAAGATGGCTACCGACCGAGCGACGGTCCGACACTGATACATCTTATTTCTGCTGGGTCTCGACATTCGTTTAGATGTATCTCGATACACGAGACTACATAGCCTATAGGCTGACTCGATTTCGCTGTAGGTCTACGTACAAACGACTTGCGAACTCGATTATACAATCATGGCGTCGTGAATTAAAACACATCGGCGGAGCAGAAAGTTGCAATTTTCCGAGAATTTGCAACAGAGAAGATAACAGGTGCTCAAAATTTCAACTTCAGTTTTCCCCTAAACTTCCCCAAAATGGGGGGTTTCAGCATCAGAGTTTGCATTTCCGGACGAAATTTTTCCGGCAAGAAGAAAAACAAGACAATCGGATAATCCAACAGCCCTTTTTAATTTTAGAGGGGGGGGCGATTGCCTACATGCGGTGTAGGACTATTTGTATCAGCACCATATGGTATTTGTGTCCTAGTTTGTCGCGTTGATAGTCGTCTCTTATATCAGCTTTTCGCTCTGCTCATATGTTATGCACCGCGCATATGTTGCAGCTGCATTATTTTGTATAGAATGCGGGATGAACTAGCCCCGTCGTCTCGCAGTGTAAACTGGCATCTGGCTAAGGGCAACACCGTACGAGCCTTATGAGCCTTATGGCTCAGAAAGGACTTCACTTTACGTACGAGTTCATGCAGTTAGACATCAGTAGGTCACAACACTCATAACTCGATCTCAACGTTGGAAGCTTATAGTCCCAAAATGGCCAAACGAATTTAACGAATTTTAAAATCAAAAGTCACGAAATTTCGAACTATGTTCGTCAATGTACAATTGAAATCCGACCGTTTCAAAAATTTACCGATGCAAGAAATAGTCCTGTCAGCAAGATTGTGAAAAATGCCCTCACCATTTCTACTAATTACACGAAATGCCTATGAGGTTTAGTGGTATCATGAAATCCCCAAGTGAAACAGTACGAAACGTAATTTCATGAAATTGCTAAGTGATTTCATAAAATGACTGATTTCACACTTTCATTGTAACATATAGGCTATACAACACAGGGCCTCGTTACGAATGACAGTGAAACAAGACGTTTGGCTCATAACTATTAGACCTACCAGTGGGCTGTTAATCTGACAGGTGGTCAGATTGCAAGAAATGCTGCTGAGACTGTTGCGATCAAGTTGGTCAGCAATGCTGCTGCTCCTGCTGCTGATGTTAGACGTTTGCGATTGCATCTTCAGTCATATCATACGCTCAGTGGCTGCCGCGACGGCGCCATGCTTCGTGATTCGGTCAAGCTTCGGAGTATAAACCCATATACATCACGCAGTTTCTCTCTCTCTGGTATTGAGACATTTCGTGCACCTTTTTTGATGTTGCATTAGGACGATTCGCGTGCACTGTATACAGATTGTGCTCCGACTTACTACCACCTTGTATGAAATAGGAAAAGCCAAAAATATAATGCATATGACTTGCTTCTCGTCATATACGTCGCCAACGAGTTCTAACCTTCTACCTGCAGGCCTAGTTAGTTTACTGTGCAGTTCTAGTCATCTGTTGGCTGTAAGAATTAACCAGTAGAACAACGTTCGTAGCATTCACTGTCCTGTCTTCGTCTCCCAGTGCACGAATCGTTCTAATACAGCAGTCAAAGGGACTATACACGAATCGTCCCACAATCTTTCTGTAGTCTCTCGTTGTCGTGGGACTTGCGAGTCAATGAGTCGGCCGGCAGACTGGAGTCAGTGCGCTCTGTCCACCAGGAATCATTTACCGCTCCTGCGGCGCTGCCGTCACTTGCCAACCAACCAGCTGAGATTCACGCAATCACTGCCGACGGTGGCGGATCCGAAGAGAGGGAGGGAATCTGTCCATACCCAATGCCCCCTCCCCTTTCTAGTCATATGTAATGGCCAATACGACCACATTTCCCCTTGAAGCAATATTTTGTGAACATAATAAAATTTGTTGTGAAAACAAGAAATATTTAAGCAGAAATTCTGCACATTGATTTCCAAAACGCTCTGCCTCTCGAGGCCAATGCGGGCTACCTCTCGTTATAGGCTCGGGCGGGATACAGCGCTGGCCATGTCCAACCCTTTTCCAGCTTCTGGATCCGATAGACTGTACCACCCAAGACTTCCCTCGCCGACGTAATATCCCGTTTACACGATCAAGCTGGCTCGAAGAGCTATCTATATGTCAGCTGGACGAGCCAGCTCGATGTTTGCTCGATCGTGTAAACAGGATATAACGCACATCCGCACAAAAGTCTTCTCTGAAAATACGTCGACTCCAGCAGGAATCATTTGCAGACTGCAGCGTTGCTACTACTTGCCAGCCAACCGAAATTCACGCAGTCACTAGCCGCATGACTGCATGACGTCCAGCAGTGAATGCTGAGCGAGCGAGCAAAGTTTAACGTCCGACCCGACACAGTTTGGGGACGGCCTTTCCAGGCAATGAACATACACATAATAATGGAACACCAAAAACAGAAAGTTTAACATTTACAGAAAAAAGTTCAGCAGTGACGCCGTGGTAGAGGGGGCAGGGGGCAAATGCTCTTCCATTCCCCTAAATTTTGGGCTGTGAGAAAATTTTTGTCCGAAATGCAAAATTTGGGGATAAAAAGAACCATTATTGGGAAATGTTCGGGCAAAGTTGGCATTTTGAGCACGCGCAATTTCTTCTGTCGAAGTGCCGCCTACCTTTTTAACCCACGAAGGTGCTAATGACCAGCAGAAGATTATCTATACCCCTCACCGACAATCGCGCTAAAGTCTTCTCCGAACATATGTCGATTCGATTGTTATTCGACAAATGGCACCAAAGACAAAACACCGCCCAAAAGTGATAGTGGTTAGTTGACTACCCCTCGTCCCTGAAATGTTGGGAATAAAATTTTTAACGTTCTTTTTGCGTCTTCTATACCTAGCTACCTTCTGCCTAAACTTCTGCCTACTCCCAGTGTCTGCAGATCACTGTGTCGCACAGCGAATTGGCATTTACAGGGAAAACGGGATTCTATCGGGAATGGGTGGCATTGCATTCGGGGTTCGTGGCTGGACTCGCTATGATAAATAAAACAGTCGATCGATCAATCAATCAATTAGATGCTCCATTACTCTCCGCACAATGTTCTCTGGACCAGAGCGGGTCTGCGAGCTGTCAAGGGTTAACTAAGAACTGAACTCCTATAGACTAGCATCAGTGGCGTAGAGGCACAGAGGGAGGCAGTGAGGAGCAACTGCTCACCCTAAATTTTTGGCTGCCGAAAAAATTTTTCGAAAATTTTCTTTTTGTCGTACCATTTTTGTCAAAAAATGCAAAATTTGGGGCTGAAAACCCACATTCTCAGAAAATTTGGGGCAAAATTAAAATTTTAAGCACCAGGAATTTTCTCCGTCAAAAATTTGGAGTGTCTGTCAGCAAATTGTGTGGCTCGGTAGTTTAACGGTAACGTGTCGGACTTGTAATCCTGAGGCCACTCAGGGACGCAGGTTCGACTCCGCACCAGGACACTGCCGGGTAACGACCTTAGGCAAGTTGTTCACACACATGTGCCTCTGTCACCAAGCAGTATAATTTGGTACCGGTGGTCAAAGGGCGGTGATGCCCCGAAGCTGGGAAGATAACCGTAGGTCTGGCGTTGCACCGGCCATGCGTCACGGACTCAAGTGGTTTATCCACCTACGGGCTCAACGGCCGCGAGTGGGAGATGAGCACCCCGCCTACGCCCCATCTGGGGCATGGTTCACTTCACCTTTTTGTCAGCAAATTGCAACTTCCTGCCTCGTCCACTTTCTGACGCGCTACAGCTACGTATGCTTTGGCATCGTTGTTGTCTGTCTGTCGTCCGTCGTCTGTAACGGAAGTAATGGGGCTAGCCGTAAAGGCTTATGCAAAAACTTTTACACAAATAATTAGCCCTGTGTCTTAAACTTAGGCATGCAAAATTTCAGCGATCTAGTGTAAAGGGAACTGTTTTAAAATTGTGCTTGAACAGAGGTAGTGAGAAAAATGTGCGTTTTTAACGGAAAATTGGCCATATCTCTGAAACAGTATGAGATATGGCAGACAGAAAGTGGCATACGCCCTTTCAGATGAGATAAAAAAAATGAACGCCCTTGGATGACTTTGAAAGTCAATACTGCAACAGAAACTGTATAGGCCGCAGCGCGTCTTCCCAGGAAGTTTAACCAACGACACTGCTGCTAGAAATGCTATTACACAGGAGTCCATTGGGTTAACACATCATCGGCAGAGTAAACAGTAGATAGCAGAACGCAACAGGTGTTCGTATTTGATACTCAATGTATTATAAGCATATACAAGTCGACGTGCTGATCAGGTTGCCGTGCACTGATGTGCTGGTAGCTTATAGGGAATGCCAACTTGCAGTATAGGCCTATACATTATGTTGATCCCAAACACTGAGACAGATCCTCGTCTTACCTTACCTTGTATAGCTTGGTGGGCTAACGACAGGGTGTCGGACTTACCATCGAGAGGTTGTGGGTTCCAAGGTTTGAATACCGGTCGGTTTACTATCAAGTGGTTGCTACTTAAATGGGTGACTGTCTGCGGACAGGTAAACCATCTACATGTAGGTGTATAATTAACATCAAGGTCAACTCAGCCTTCCATCCCTCCAGGGTAGGTAAATCGAATACCGGAAGTCTGGCTGGGGTTAAGGCGGGACGCGTTCACCTGTGTCGGGTGACAGCTAACACTGTGTGATCCCATATGGCAGGTGACACTCGGTAGCTCTGTGATAGGTTTCCTATTAAAAGCTATGCACAGCACCACCTTTGCTTTCACCGCATGCTGAAAGTTCCCGTTGCAAAAAAGTGCGTAGCATCACACAGGCTCATGTGTTGTCAGTCATCGGTGAATAAAATACAACTACAGCGACGCAGGCTAATCATAATTTAGAGTTCGCCGTTTAGAATAAAGACATATTACTAAGTATTACAAAGTTTGTTACAATTATGTTAAAATTAGTATAAGACCTGCGTCACATGTTTGAACACAGTAGTAGCTATGCTTAAACTTACCCGGTAGAATCACGAAAGTTGACGTTCACCTTTCGGCTTGAACCCATGAATCCTGCAAAACATTTTGTAATTTAATAGTCATTATTATTCACGTCATACTAATATAATGAACAAGACTGCTTTCGTGGACATCTGGTATGATATGGTTCTGATTATGGAAATTAATTGCACCACAAAAGTAACAATAAAAGAATCGCGTTTTAAATAAGTAACAAGTTTAAGCCTATTACCCTTTTGTTGACATTGAAGCTGGCGATATACACCGTTTCCCAAAAACACGCAGAAGTGTTTTTTGTCAAAACTTCTTTAAATTTTCACTAACTTTAATAATTTTTGGCACACAGATAACACAATACATAAGTTTGTGTAAAGTGCAGTTATTTTGCATCTCACTTATTTTGCTTCCACGCTTTACCGTGCAAAATACAGATTCTCCAAACTGCTGCATAACGCTGTATTAAAGTGTATTCAAAACAACAGAAATAAAATAAAAATAAATTAAAGTCGTGCTCCGCAGCGTTCATTTCAGTTCATTTCTGTCGCTTTTTTATGCTCCATAATAGTTTCAAAGTTGGTGAAAATTTGACGAGGTTTTGCGAAAAATAATTTGACTTGCATTTTGGAAAAGCGGTGAAAGTAAAACACGGCGTATATCGCGGTATTCGCTACGGCGACGGTATACCGCACCGCTATATATTATGTAGGTTTATAGTTCGTGTCGGTATATACCGTGCAACATTTTTACGCGCGAAAGCAGCTACTGCTTTCAGCGCGTCTTAGCGGTCGCAATTCTGTCTGTCCGTCTGTCACACGGGTGGATCAGTAAAAACGGTGCAAGCTATAGGATCACCAAATCTTCACCATCGGCTGCCTGGAAGACTCTAGTTTCAGGAACCGTAAAGCTTTTCCATAAATTCGAAGAGGTCACCCCGAACGAGGGCGCTAAATGAGAGGGGGGTGGGCAAAATTTGCGACTTTTGGCCAATAGGTCGCTGTATCTCAGTAACGGTGCCAGATAGGGCCTAAGTTACTATTAATCACTAATAGGAAGTCGTACACTGGCTCTCGATTGGCGCCAAATTCAATGACCTTGAACGACCTTGAACGCCAAAATAGGGGGTTTTGTGGATTTTTTGGCGATTTCGGACTGCGACACAAGTCTGTATCATTCACAAAGTGGCGCCACGCTTTATGCGATCCAGATAGAGAATTTGATATTTGTATATTAACTTAGCGAGAACACCCCAATTTTCAGCTAAACTACTGAACCGGAACTGCTATAGGCTTTCGCGCGTCTCGTGAGCATTGGCTCAAATTTCTTGTAATATACACCTGCAGGTGCCCGTCATCAGCAAACAGGCAAAAGATAAGCAGGCCTCTACCTGGATGCATTGGATACATTGCATGCTCACACTATCATCACTATTATGACCGACGGCGAATCCAAAAAGGAGGCAATCTGAGCATAACCCCTTCTTCCAATCAAAATGCAGAATAGCCACCAATGCAGATGTATTTTGCTCTGAAGCACCACGTACGTGAACATAATTACGATATTTGAAAACAGGAAATATTTACGCGGACATTCTGCACATAATTGCCAAAAAGGATTTCAGCTTCAGCGGGAGGGGGTCTTCGACTACGGACCCACTGACCACGGGCTCTACCCCTGGACCTATCGCACCTTTATTATCAGTTCGTTCGCCAGGCCCGCCGAAAGGCTGGGGGAGTAAGCTACCCCGGGCCCCGCGACGTTTAAGGGGCCCCGCAGTCGCCCAGAAATATAAAGTACACCAGAATGCTCCATTTAGAAAAGAAAATTCAAAAATTTTCTCCCCAGAGAGGTCTCGCAAAAATGTTTTGGCGCCCCGCGAGAATGTTTCCCTGGGCCCCGCTGTGGCTCTCGACGGGCCTGGCGCTTGCCATGCCCCTTCCCCACCCCTCTTCCAGTTTTTTTTGGATCTGCCAGTGATTATCACCTGAGCGTCATCATCATCAGCTGCAGTTTAGCCATCATCTGCTTACCGATCATCATCGAAAATCAATAGAAAATATTAACGACTGCCATCGGAACCGCTCTAAATCAGCGCGATGCCCTCGTCATGCATTCCATGCACCCATCACACCATTTGTTTTTTGCCGTGGTGTTAATGATTTGTGGGAGACGAACTGTATATGCTTCAGCTATAGCTTTTTGTATATTATAACGGGCGAAATGCAGTGATATGATCTAGCAGCTTCTGTTTTATACAGTAGCAGCTGCAGTATTACGTAGGCCTATACTAGATACATATAAGAGCGTTGTGCCGAAACAATACAAGAATGCTATTCATCATTCGCGTATCCCTTATCGGAGCATCTCCGGCATAACACATATAGGTCCCTAATTATATTTATGTAAAAACTGTTCAGTTTATATACAGTGTAAAGGTGACATCGTGGTTGTAGATATAAAACAGCACAAATCACAATTTAAAAATTCAAACTTTACCATTACACAGTCAGCAAAGTTCTTCTGACATTGT
>Ga0209367_1013491_pt1 | contig 10500 bp, 7 predicted proteins | sample WorMetLIZISLAND2_FD_187412 | JGI IMG/M metagenome (GOLD analysis project Ga0209367, IMG submission 187412) | Marine gutless worms symbiont microbial communities from Max Planck institute for Marine Microbiology, Germany - Olavius geniculatus... ...
GTACTTAGAGAATGAAAATCAATCTTATATACTCTACACATATTCATTCACTGATTGTCAGTCGCCATCGGCAGTTGGCACTGACGACCATAGATAACGACTGACGAGCTAGGAGACGCGCACTCAGGCTGGCGCTCTGCTTGCAGCAGTGTCAGCACAAAACAAGATTTTATTATTTTCGTTAGGTCGCTAGGACCGCTAGCTTATCGGCAGCGGCTGCGTGGATCCTTAACGGTCCGGGACCGCTAACTTAACGGTTGGTTGCGGTCCGAAGCCTTAACGGCGGCGGCGGCGGCGGCGGCGAACGGTGGCGGTTCCGGGGACTACGTTACAGACAGACGGACGGACGACAACCATGCCATATAGCTCGACCGTTACTTAAGTACAATCGGCTAAAAACTGCTCGCTTGTCGTTTTTGGCAGTCGTCGTCTGTCTGTAACGCATGTATAGTAGCAAAACGGTAGGTCTTACCGGAAAACTTATTACACAATTAATTAGTTCTGCGCCATGAGTGACTTCACTTTTCGTGTGCAAAATTTCAGCGATCAACGCAAGGAAAACATTTTTGACGCGCTGCAGATATGCTATAGGCGTCTATGGTACGGTTGTCGTTTGTCGTCTGTCTGTCCGTCTGTCTGTCCGTCACGCATGTACTGTATTGTGGCTAAACGTTAGGTCATGGGGGAAACTTTTTGCACGAATAATTAGCCCTGTGTCGAGGCTCTCTGCATACAAAATTCACATTCGGTTTTAGCACTTGGAAATTCTGTCTGCTGTACAGTTTTATACCATGAATGCTGGGCGGCGCCACTATAGGAAGTAGGAGTAGGCCTACAAATCCCCCCCCCACTTTTTGAGACTGCGGGGATAAAGGGTACAATTTTTGTCCAAAAAAATATGGGCTGAAAAGTCGCCATTTTGTAATAATTTAGGGGCAAAGTTAAAATTGTGAGCACACATAATCTTTTTTGCCTTTGTAACTTTCGGCGCAATTCAATTCATAAAATGTGAGCCGAAGCGGAAAATTGCAAAAAAAAACTAAATCCCCCTATTTTGACGGTTCATGTTCATTCAAGGTCATCGATGTTGATAGCTATAGCCCCATCGAAAAATTCTGCGTAACTTCCTAGAAGAAAGAGTTTACTTCTGCTTTGCATGATAGTGCAGGTCATTGTGGTGTGTTTGAACAATTGTGTAAAAATTTCATGTGCTTACATTGCATTTAACTGTGGAATGTAGCCTAATACTAAGCCGTGATCAGAGTTGACTACGACTATATGACTACGTGCGTGCAATGCAAGCGCTGCATTTCTGCCGTCTAAACTGCGGGCGCGTACGTCGACCAACTCTTCGTTCGTCTGTTTTTCTATCTGTCGAATCGTAGGAAAACATTCCTAGATATTTTGAAGTAAATTATATGATAGGCTATATCACCCGCAGCGAAACAGTGAAACACGACACGCATATAGTGTTTGTCAAAAGCAACGTTTTAATTTTTCAATGAGAAAAATATGGAATAAACACAAGACATTCACGACACGTCGCTCGCGTACAACAGTTGAAAAAAAATAAAACATCAGCGTCACGAGCAAACGTTCAACAATGACTAGAATATATTGACCTATTCTCAGTCGCAGCAGCTAAACACCGGACAAAGATCAAAGAGGCAGAACGTACAGAACCATATATACACCGGATGATCCAGAAAAATTAGCCACTAAGTTTCGTAACTTAGTTCATGAAATACCTGTACACATTTAAAATTCTTTCAGTAAAACACTCAGCAGTAGATGTGTAATTTGCAATAAAATAATCATCGAAGATCCCACCGCAATTTAAACGCGTTCGCTGTGACTATCTTGTGACATATTCAAGCCTAATGTTATATCTCACACGGTAGTGTAGCGAGTTACCTCTAAGATGTGGTGGCATCTTTAATGACTACTGCAAAAGTACGGTCAAGTATCGTTAAGTAATTAAAACCTAGGACAATATCTAAAAGAGTTATAAATTATAACAAAAATTTAAAGTTGCTTATACTTTTTGAGACCAATCGGATCCAATATATAAGCTCACATTTACTGAACATGGTCACTAGTACAGTGCCAAACTTGCACCCATTTATGTACATTTTACATATGCCTATACGAAATGTTCCATCATCCATGTCCAGTATCTCACAGTGTAATGTCAGCCACCTTACAGAGTTATGCACCTAACCTGACAATCATCACTTTACATCATTTTTTCGGTCACCCAGTTTGAGAACGTTAATCGTCGGCATGTAAGTTATAACTTCGACTATGACTATACATACTATATTTTTGGAAAACTGTGATACTACTAAAACATCTGAATGACCTCTACAGTTCATCCAAGGTCACGTGGCAACGACACTAGGCCTAGCCTATATGATAAGACACGCACGTATTATAAATTTATTGTAATTTCTTATACGTCATGATTACAATCTGGCCAATCTCTACATTAGGCCTATGTGTGCCAAAAAATGTGACTTTCAATGCCAGAAAAAGTCATCGCTATAATAGCACAGAGCCACAGACGCTATAATGATTACGATAAGTCATTATGACTTCCTGATTAGGAACGGTCTGCCTAAACACAGCAGATCACCATAGATCAGCTGAGATGGAACTCACTACTCCTAACCCTAACCAACTCTGCCATTTTACCTGATCTATGGTGATCTGTGGTGATATGCGGTGTTTAGGCAGACCGTTCGTAATCCTGTGGCAGTTTCATATCAACTGAGTTTTTCTTTCTTTAGGCCTATACCGACACTAATACGAGCGTATATTACAACTAGTTTATTGAGCTAGAAAATAGCTAATGCTAAATGGTAACGTTATGTGGTAGAAACTCGAGATAGAAAACACAACGACGACAACGAATTTTTGCCATGTTGTCGCGTGAGAAGTAAGTAAGTAAGTAAGTAAGTAAATAAATTTGTAGAGCGCACATTGTCGACGAAAAATTTGTCCAGCGCTTAAAAACGTACGCTAGGTTTTTGGAAAATGTTTTATTCAGGTTTTGGGGGTCTTTTGCTTTTTATGTCTTTTTTAAATTTAATTTCAAGGTGTATAAAGCACTTTAAACGTTATTATGGTTTTTGAACTTAAAATAACCTACAAAATGAAAGCGCATCCTATCTACATTACTTCTCTTTCACACCGTTTTTAGCCGACCGTACTTCAGTAACGGCCGAGATATTGTCATGGTTGTCGTCCGTCTGTTTGTCTGTCCGCCTGTAACGGATGTACTGTGGCTAACTGAAAGCGCGTAGGGGAAAACGTTTTACACGAGTAATTAGCTATGGGTGTTGGACTCGGGCGTGCAAAATTTCAGCCATCCAATCTAAGGGTAAAATTTTCAAATTTGGGGTTGAATAAAGGGGGTAAAAATGCGCGTTTTTCAAAGGAAAACTGGCCATATCTCGGAAACTGTGACAGATAGGACCTAGGTTACTATTAATCACTAAGTTGCATACGCCCTGTTAGATTAAATAGAAATTATTTACTTTAGATGAGTTTAAAGGCCTTTACGCGCTATTGTGGCTAAACAATGCGAGATATGACCTAGGTTGTTTATTGATCATTGATAGTAAGTCGCATATTGGCTTTCAAATGACATGAAAATCATCGACCTTAAATGACCTTGAAGGTCACTGACAACCAGTACGATCGGCTATCCTAGCGACAGCTAGACTTCTTGTCTATAAATTGTAGCAGAGTGCATTAATCTAATTAGCCACAAAATATAGTACAATTATTATTATTATTATTAACTTATTTATATGAAACTGCACAATGCGCAGCAACCTTAGAAAACTACAGTTACGAGAATTTTTGAACTTATGAACTTTTGAGAACTTTTAGACCTTTTGAGGTTTTCGAAGTTCACAGAACACAAAAAAACATTTATTTATTATTGAAATCACACCAATTTTTCAGGCCTGAGCCTCGAGCCCGCCAAGTCTGAGGAGCGAGATGTATAGGGATCGGTCGAGAGAGGAAATGGCGGTGAAGTTGGACTGTGTGTATAGGGAGGGCCTAGCTAGTCGTCGACGCACTGTCCCCATCTGTTGACATGAGCGGCGGCGGCGCCGTGCAGGTCGTCAGGCAGCCTGCAGGTCGGGTACTTGAGACAGCATTGCGATTCACTTGTGCACGGGCTGCCGTACCAACAGTCGACACAGACGTGCGCCGACCGGTCGCAGACGTTGAAGCGACGACAGCAGTCGCCGTCCGTGACGCAGGGGTCGCGAAAACACATGTGATCCGGCAGCCGCGCCCACGGGTATCTCCTGATGCAAATAATGCATCCACCAGCCAATCCATCGATCAATTACAACATACAAATATAGCGCCATAAAATTATGTCACGAACGAATCAGAGGCGCATAATGGCAGAGACTGGCGCCCCATTAGGCATGATAAAAGACCATAGCTGCATGACAGCGTTGCTGCAAATCAAGCAAGCAACGTCAAACAGTTTAGTTGCAAAATTACGCTAAAAGTGTTGACAACAAATTTGCATGCATCCAGCCACGGAGATATAGATAAAAACTATACAAGATAAAAATTGTCTAAAACTGTGACTGCTAACTCCCATCAACAGAGTAACTGACAGCTCAATATCAATCACCACCGATTTTCTGATAATACTCGATGCTCTAACATGCACCGAATGATCAGACCAGTTTTATTCCAGCTCTGAAAATCATTTCAGTTTCGGTTTCTATAAAGTCTGAGCTCAGTCATTACACTATAGGTTTCTATACAGTATCTGAATTCTTTTCAGTTTTAGTTTCTATAAAATTTTTAAAAAAATCATTTCAGTTCAGTTTCAGTATCAATATTTACATCATTTTAGTTACGGTTTTTTTATCGACGCAACTGACAATTTAACTATCAACACATTAACTCAAACTTCTAGCCTACTAGTATTAAATTCCTCAACTATCCAAAATTTTCATTTTCCACGGCCTGGAAAATCAAAGGAAAGAAATTCAAGACTAGTCGGGACTTTTCTTTAGGTGTGGAAACCGTGTTAAATGCGTGAACACCCACACTCACGATAGCTGGGTCACGGTTTGACTCCTAGCTATATAAAATGTACTATTTTGTAACAGCCCTGGGCAAGTTGTTCACACACACACACGTGCGGGACGTGCCCTTGTCACCAAGCAGTATAATTCAGCAATGGCTTAACTGCTGAGCAGGTAAAGGCAATATATCGAGGTGGTGTGGCCTATACGGTATACCATGGCATACATAAACTGAGCGGTGTCTGCAGCTCGCTACCAGCTCAGAGCAAAGAATGGAGGCGGTCGCAGAGCTGGGAGATCGATTCGTGATGCGAGAATTGGCCCATTGGGTTAAAAAATGGCGAAAGCTGGAAACTGCCCTTGGTGCCAGTAAATAAGTAAATAAGTGAAGCACACTGGAAAAATTTAAGGCAAAGCCAACCAATCATTTCAGTATCAGTTTTCAAAATCATTTCTATTACAGTGTTAGTGAAGTTTTTTCTTGATCATTTCTATATCTATATAGCATTAGTGTTGCAAATCTTTTCAGTATTAGTTTCAGTATGAATTTTACTGAAATCAATCATTTCAGTATCAGTTTGAGTTTCAGGTACAGGAATATCTCTGGATCAGACAGTGGATTCTAATCAACCTACCTATTCAATTCTAATCAATTTTAATCAACCAATCAAAATCTTTATTTCTAGACATTTTTTCACTAAATATATAACAAATAATTTGAGCAAAGCTCACGTGACGCGCGATAGCAGCGGTCCTGCCACCTTAGCAATCAGTGTAGGCCTACAACAATAAAATAGTAATGCGTCTTGAAAAAGTACTCAAATTTGAGAGCTCCGCAGTCCGTACGGAAAACTCCTTAAATTTAAAAAGTCGCAACTTGGATTGTTAAAAATGTACGTTTCATGCTAAAAATTTCATACGCAGGTTGTCCAGGTCCATCTCCGGCCGTTTTGCTGCAGTTCACTCTTAAAATGTGTGTTACAGCCCGAAATCGCGAAAAATTCACATAAATTCACTAAAAACCCTTATTTTAATGGTTCAAGGTCATTAACGGTCATCGATATTGACACCCCTAAAAAGCTCGTCAATAGTGCTTGTTATGATAAGCAGCATGTTTGTGCCTATCTGCAACTGTTTTCATGCTAGACGAGCCAATATCAGAAAAAATAACCACTTTTTAGAGGGGTACCCCTCTTTGACGCTCGCGTGAGCAGGCCTTCTTAAATCTAGGGTGTCGGCACTTGGACTGCTAAAATCTGCGTTTAATGCTGAAAATTTCATACGCAGGTTGTCCAGGTCCATCTCCAGCTATTTCGGCGCAATTCACTCTTAAAATGTGCGTCGCAGCCCGAAATAGCGAAAAATTCGCCCAAATCCCTTTTTCGAAGGTGTAAGGTCGTTCAAGGTCATCGACGTTGATAAATCTAAAAAGCCTGTCACCAGTACTTGTTATGATAAGCAGTATGTCTGTACCTATATGCAACCGTTTTCACACTACACGAGCCAATAGCGGCAAAATAACGTTTTTTAGGGGGTACCCCTTTTTGACGTTCTCGTTCGAATGGAACCCTATCACCCAGCGGCATGAAATTTTGTCACAAAAAACTAGAGTCCTTGGGGCAGTCCACATTAAAGACTTCGTGATCTTAACTTGCACTGTTTTGGTACAATACAGCAGTGTGACGGACGGACGGACGGACAGACAGACTGGCGCCCAGGCCATGGCTAAGACGCACGAAGTATTCTGCTATCGCGCGTAATAATGTGCAGAGCTACTTAAACATTTGCACATTCAGGTCCCTATGTATAATCTCAGTACGAGTAGTCAGTCCCAAAAAATTTGTCACTGTTGACGTGCATAAAAGGTAATTTCATAACAGCACCACAAAAATCAAAGCGTTACATTTCTACGACAACGAAAGCCAAAGATGCAGTGAAGCCTATACTTACTCGCCATGGCCCCAGTTGCCCGCATAACTGCAACGTTATCAACAAAACAAACACATTCAAAGCCAGTTGCACATGTAAATCATTGTACACCGTCAGTCAAAAAACAGACATTAAACTTGTCCATATTTTCGTCAAATATAAACGGATCTTGGGGCGACTGGAAATGCACGACTGGAAAATGCGAGACAAGTCAATATGGAAAGCCAACAGACACAATACGGTAGGCCTATAGTGTGAGTGTTGTAAGGACGACCTTCAAACTCTATGGGAAAAGGCAAACTTTGACCCTCAGCCAACCACTACACTTCTTTTGGTTCTTCCGCTCGCCTACAGGCGAGTACGTTAGACTGATTTTTACGCTTAATACGTCAAATGACGCGGTTCTGCGCAAGGAAGTGCCTTTTTAATGTTACAAAATTAAAATTTAATTTTTTTACATATTTATTCGAAAAATTCTAGAAAAAATTACAATGACGCCTATGGGGATAATTTAAAAAATTTTTAAACTGTCATAACTTCCGTTGTGTGCAAGATAGAGTCGTAATTTTTGGTTCTATGGTATGGTTCTCGAGGTCGGCCTAATTAGCGGTGACATTTATATTTACCCCGAATAACCCTCGTTGCCATGGCAACGAAATTTGGGACAAAATTGGCTATAACTCAGGTTGTGTAAGAGATATCTGCGAGATTTTTTGCGTCTATAGGGGGTTTGCAGGAATAGGCCACTGAATGCTGTCAATCGAATTTTTGTCCGACGGACCCCCGTTGCCATGGCAACGACATTTGAGACAAAATTGGCCATACCTCTGTTTGTAAGAGATATCTGCGAGATTTTTTTGCATCTGTAGGGGAGTTTTCGGAAATGGGCTACCAAATGCTGCTAACTGAATTTTACCCCGACCGACCCTGGTTGCCATGGCAACAAAATTTAAGACAAAATTGGCCATAACTCGGCTTTTGTAACAGATATCTGCGAGATGTTTGCGTCCGTAGGGTGGTTTTCGACGATGAGCCATTGAATGCTGCCAATTGCATTTTCCCCGAACGACCCCGTTTCCATGGCAACGACATTTGGGACAGAATTGGCTATAACTCCGCGTGTGTAAAAGATATCTTCGAGATTTTTTGCATCTGCATAAGCGGATCCAAAAGTTGAAGTTGGGTGGGGGCAATAGGTTGAGCGTCAAAGGCGCGAGCCGAGTCGAGGCGCCGAAGGCGCCAAGGGGGGTGTGGTGTGGGGAGAGAATGTTCCCCTCTCCACAGAAGGAAGGGTCTGGGAATGATGTAGTGCCCTCTCCTCAGAAAATTTTTTTAGATCTTAAGATCAAAATGGCGTATTTTCGTAGACTCTGTGCTAAATTTTAATGACCATAACAGTATAAAACAAGAAATTTGACCTAAGGCTCACGAGACGCGCGAAAGCCTATAGCAGTTTCTGTTCGCAAAACTGTCTATAGAGCTGAGCCTAGAGTGGCTTATACGTAAGTCTGAATATGTGCGGCCGGTAAAAGCGCTGCATGCACGCTTCTCAGCCACTAAGCGTCATCGCCAGTGCGATCCTGACGATACACTCGAGACTTAGGACACATACAGCATGAATATACAACATTATGGCCTGACGATATGCAATTTGCTAAGTAAACAATGCCGTTAGTCGGCAGTCTTAAGGGATATTTCGCGGTTAGTCAGCGGCTGTCGATCACATAGGAACGCCCGGCACATAATCGCACCTTGCCTTTCTTGCAGACTATTAACAGATCACACTACAGAGCAACGGGTTCGGCAAAGCTACACGTCGATGACGACGACGACGACGATGACGACGTATAGAGACTGATGTTGCATACGAAGACAATGACCACGCACGCACGCACCCACAAGCCGCAAGCAGCACTTCGTCTTCTTTGTATACCACGAGCTAATTATTAGGTCGCATGTAGGCCCTACACCTATAGCCGTTATTATATGCACGCTACTAACCAAGCCGTGATTTCTTTAATGCAACATTTTCCATCCATACCGCAGGCTATATGGCGTCTTATTCTGTAGTCCACGCGTCTATAGTTTCAATAACAGCGTCACGTGTATAATTATATTGGCATAGCAAAGCCATTAAAATTATCAACTGCCTCATAAATTTTAGAATTGTAAGCTTATAAATAGCAAATCTAGAAAACGTCTGAATAATTTCTGAAGGTTACTTAAGGTCACCGACATTTCCTTAGTATTAACGGTTTGCAGAAACCGCCGATTCCTAGATGCTTTAATTTGTTACTGATTAATAGAAAGAAACTCGCACACTGGCATCTCTCCTTCAGCTGTGGTCATCGGCTGGTCGTCGTAATATCAATATGGGTATACTTTTTATGTTTATTATAATAGAATACATATATATTTTTTGTTTACATTTTCGTTTGCAAACGTCTGTACTCATCAAAACATTTTAAAAAACTCAGTCAAATATTTGATTTTATTGTGACCTTGGGTAAACTGTATGACCTTGCGAAGGTAACCAGTTCATTTGACTTCCTATTTCTGTCAGAATTCGAAAAGCTGTTCAAACTGAAACGTCGACAGTGTGCTAGAAAACAAACTCTGCAGTAGGAAATCTTTGAATGCGCGTGTCGGTGAAATTGCAGTGTGTATTTTATTTTCTCTTAGCTTAGTTTTTATGCATTAATCCGGCCACAGCCCGCAACACGTAATTGAAGATGTTTTCGGTAATTCGCTTGCCTGTCGATGCTACTGACGTCGTCGAGCATCGACTGTCCTGGAATCGTGTTGTCTCTGTTGGCGGGTTCGTTGTAATCGTTGTCGCTAGTTTCCACATGGTTGTCACCGGTCCAGTCGCTGTAGTAGCCGTCAACGCCGGCTTCACTCTCTGGCGCCGCCGGCTGCTGCTGCTGCTGCTGCTGCTGGTACTTAGCATCAGTCAGAGATGCGGCTGATGGTATCGCCAGAGTCTCACAGGTACAGCTGCAACTTGCAGGCCGACCCCCGGCACTCTTCTTTCTGTGTAAACACATTACGCAATGAATGTACTAGACGCTAAAGAATTAAAAAAACCTTAAATGCGTTTTTAAACAAAAAAGTTAAAATGCTTTCAGAAGATTTTTAAAAATGTTTACTACAGCTAGGGGCACACAGCGCTTTGAACAGTTTAAATGGTTGCTAAAACAGTTTTGTTTGGGTGCTGAAACTCGCCACGCACGCACTTCCAATGCAGACAGATCGCAACATTATTCTCGTTATTTCTGTAGACTATTGCGGAAGATTAAACCTTAAGCTGGATCGTATGACACTGTGCCGATATACAATAGTTTGCACGACTAAGCAGAAACGGAGAATAATCTGCAGCGATTTGAATGTAGATCTTAAAATGAACTTCTTATTACGCCTGCCAGCAGGTCATGTTTTCGTAGTGGTCAGTATGCATGTGCAAGGTGTCCTGGTGTCGCAGATATTTGCCCCCCCCCCCCCC
>Ga0209367_1013493_pt1 | contig 10498 bp, 8 predicted proteins | sample WorMetLIZISLAND2_FD_187412 | JGI IMG/M metagenome (GOLD analysis project Ga0209367, IMG submission 187412) | Marine gutless worms symbiont microbial communities from Max Planck institute for Marine Microbiology, Germany - Olavius geniculatus... ...
TCCTCCCCTCTCCTCCGTTAGAAGTAGGACCCTCTAAAATCCAGCTAGAGGGTCTGGGGAGCGCTGTGAGCTCCCCCAGCGAGGTCTTGGGCGGAGCCGCAGACGAAATCGATTTTGGTGCATTCTAGCCTTTAAAAATGTGATCTGGTGGCAACGATTGTAATTATTTTAAACTGACCAAATTGGCCAATTTCGTGCAGTTTAAACGTATGCTTATGTTTTGTCTGCAAGATTGGCGGCTGGGCCCCCGGCCCCCCTTGGCTACGCCACTGGAAACTTAGCCTACTAGGCCCTACTGATACCGAGAATTGTTATGAATTTTAAAATTGGCACGTCACGAATTCGAAGTCTAATCTAGGCCTGTGCGCAAAATCTAACTGGCTTACGCGGCTTTAGCCATGCGGCGGCGGCGACTGGCCAAAAACTGAACTAAGTAAGTAAAACGTGAACGTAATAGCGCATAACGTTAAAAATAACCTCTAATACGAAAAAAATCGGAGGCGAGCCACGAAAGTCTTTCTTGAGGGCGGTTTGCGTTTTTGCAAAACATCATAACTATTAGTTTAGGGGTCTGCATCGTCAGCTTACAAGACAGCTGCTGAGCTATGACGTCAAGCGAAACAATAAGAACGCAGAAGAACTATAAATGCAAGTACGAAGACGGATCAACTGTACAGGTCTATGATAGATCAGTTCAATCAATGCTGTAAGTGGCGTAGCGAGGCTCTGAGGCCGAGGGGCTCTGGTTCAACAGCAAATTAGTGGCTCTCATTTGTGAGGCCCAACTGAGAGCGGGGTAGTGTTTAGGCCTTAGGGGGAGCAAGCCCCTCTCCGCATCAGCTGCAGAGGGCCTAGACAACATTACAACGCGTATGTGACAAAGCCCCAGCCGCCAAGAGTTGTGATGCTTTTTAGCCGACCGTACTTACGTAACGGTCGAGTTTATGGTACGAGCTGTCTGTCTGTTTGTCAGTCTGCCATCCGTAACGGATGTATTGTGGCTGAACGGTGCGAGATAGAGCCTAGGTTACTATTGATCACTAACAGAAAGTCGCATACCCCGTTTTAGATGAGATAAAAAAAATCATCGACCTTGGATGATTTTTAATGTTGCTGACAACCAGTACGGTCGGCTATCTTATAGCGACAGTTGGGCTTCTTGTTCTGTTGTCTGACAGTGACCTCTCCTAGCTGCATCGGAAAATCGTGTGCATACTGAACAATAGTATCGTTGATTTTACTCATTATTTTCTTGCTATATTTTTGCAGGGATCCTTATATAGGGCCCCGGCCAGTTCACTGAACCGCCTGCCTGAACCTCTGGGGCCCGATTCACAGAAGATCTTACAATAATCTGAAGACAATTTTTTTGAATTTATGGTCATCTTGAGACAATGATCTAATTCACAGAACATTCCGCCATATCTTAAAACATGTCTTAAGACAAAATCTTGCATTTTGGTAACAAAACTCGTGATCATGTGAATTCACTTGAAGCATGTCGTAAGACGATCTTAGAGGATATCGTGTAACTTTTGTCCTCCAGTGGTCTTGAGACATATTTTAAGATAAATCTTATCAGTCACGACAATGTCTGTGAATCGGGCTTCCGCCTGATTTCTACGCCACTGATCAATAGTAGTACGGTCTGCGTCGTCCGTAGTAACCACCGCCGCCTTCCAATCTTCTATTGCGACCCACAACAGCCGCACAACTGGGACAAGTATGGACGACATCTTTGCAGTCATCGACGACACAGGGTATCCACGCACAGAGCACGCACCTACAATTACAATACACCATCACACAGCTAGGGAGCGCCACCTGCCATATGTGACCACACAGCCGCACAGCTGGGGCAAGTGTGCACGACATCCTTGCACTCGTCGAGGACAAACGGTATCCAAAAACAGCACACGCACCTGCACACAGGCGTATGACAGGTCTATACGTATACAACTGAATACACCATGCGATGTCTGAATAGACTCATAGGTTAACAAGAAGGTTGACCGGTTCAGAAAAAAAATTCTGAGAAAAGTTTTTTATTAGAAAAAAAATTTCTTCGGGGTCGTCCACAAATGACGTCACGCACCGAGAAGGGGAGGGGGTTCACAATATCATGACGACGCGTGACGTAGGGGGCAGGGGGTGAAAGGTTGCGTGACGTCACGCACGTCACATCTGCGCTAAGGCCTGGCTAAATCCGGCGCTAGTCAGGGCCGGATTTAGCTGGTGGGAGGCCTGGGGCCCCCGCCCCCCCTAAATCCGGCCCTGGCGCTAGTACACTATTCAGGACTCAATAGTACAGCACGTATGGGGCAAACGAAAATGATGTAGGCCTACTGCAGCCTGTGTCCCCACCCACGGCCCCCTGCACAGTCGGCCGTGCCCCATCAACTGTGTCATATCATACAAAAAAATGGCGTTGTGTTTGAAACTCACATAGATCTGCAGGCTATACACTACAGACTGCAAGGGGGATGGTTAGAAGTTTGTGACGTCATATTTCAGGGGGTCAAGTACAGCATGAAAAAACGAGATGGAGAGGAGAGTTATTTTTTCCCCTAAAATAGCGTGACGTCATTTATGGATGACCCCACAGGTATATATCTGTGGATGACCCTTTCGCGAATTTCACTGACAAGTCGGATAAGTGTTTACAGCTTTCACAACGTTTTGCTTGATGGAGTCAGAGACTGATGATCAGCGTAGGTTAATGTGTTTGCCATGTGCGTGCTTAACGTAACTTAGACTACCTGGAGTGAAATTTCAACTCCTACTCCTAAGCGTCTCTATAGATGGACGAACATGTAGGCCCTATAGGCGCAGGACGACCTTCACGCTGGGCTCTGAATCGAATTTCCAGATATTCGGTTTTTATGAAAAACCGGTGTGAAAATCCTAATTTTCATAAAGTTATTGCTTTGCACAGTAGTGCGGTTTTTAAGAATTAAGTTGTGGTGGGTACACTGCATCGCCGTCGAGCTTAGGCCTACTATTCGATTCGGAAAAATGTCAGGATTACACAGCTTCAAGAATTTCTAAAACCCGACAACTCGTTGTGGAGAAATTGCACATTGTCTGCTGGGGTATTTTATTTTGAGCCACCCGATGTAAAAGGGGCCTATACGCATATACGGGAATGTACCGTTCTTTACTCGGTCACGACAGGAAAGCAGGGCCGTATCAACATCCGATTAGGTTCTCTTCGGTAAGTGTGGTGGTCAGCCCCACACAAAAATTTTTCGCCAAGAAATAAGTAAGTAAGTAACGTCGTAAAGTTTAGATTTCGCAGTACTTCGAACAGAGACCCGGCAGGCCGGAGAGTGTCCAACTTATCGTGCTGCACCAAGTGAACTTTTAAATGTTGCAACACGCCATAAAAGACCATCAGAAGCCAAAAATGTCAAGTGCTAGACTGTGAAGAGCTGCTATGCACCTACCCGGCTATCCTAAATCCGTATTTGCAGATAAGAAAGCACAAAACATACAAGCAAGCAAGGTGCAGTCAATTTATGCAGAGGCGTCGTGGTTCAAAAAAAGTAGTTGCAATTATCCGACAAACAACCGCAAATTTCCGACAGAGGAAGTAATGTGTGCTCAGAATTTAAATTTTACCCTTAAATTTCCCCGAAATGGAGGTTTTCAGCCCCAGATTTTGCATTTCTGGACGAAAATTTCCCGACGAGTGCAGACTTAGGTCGGCTGCTATTTGATATGAGTAGTAGTTGTTTGTGCGCCAAACACCACCAGGCTTTCTTTGAACCCTGGCTCACACTCGACTACGCTTTGTTTAGCCCTAGCTAGCTCTCTTTGAACCCTACACCAAGCGGCTGTCACGCGACGCATGGCGGCGAGGCGTGGCGGTTCCAGGCCATGCATCCACCCTTGATGCTGCTGCACTGCTGCTGCTGCTGCTGCTATTCAGATAAAAATCTAAAAATAAAAATCTCAGTCTCTCACACCTGAAAATATAACTGCTGCGTATATACACCAAACCTTTCTTCTATAGCACAATTTTTACCATAGTTTTAGCTCGTTTTTGTTGTCCAAGTTATACAGCTTATCATTCTATAGGCATATCATGCCAACAGCAGGCGTAATATTGATCTGAAAGTGCCAGCTGTAGCCTCAAAGTCAATGACTATGCATAGTTTCACACTATACTTGCCTACACACCTCAACTGGCCTAGCTTGGGTATATAGCTCTGTTGGCCTAGTAGGCTGTCTCAAACCGTATTTAACTACCCACTCTTGCTATTTTCGTACAGTCACTGTCGTGAGCTCAAGCTGACAACATCGGGTGTCTTTCAGTTCGTTCAAAGCTGTTGTTGACAACATTCCTTCTGCTTCTGTCAATCTCTTTGCAAATCAAGGTTAGTACGTTTTTTTTCGTAATGTTTTTAAATCCACACATGTTAATAATCAAAAAAACAAGCACTCACAGTTACTGTAATAATTTGCGTTAAAGACGCACAGACACTGACAGACACATTTAGTCAGTCACACGCACAGAGACGGACAGTGATCTCATCAATTGTCACGAGTAGGTTCCAGCAGAAATCTTTCTGCGAAGATGACGAATAGCTCCATCAGCACTGTCGCCATTCTTCTCATTTCTTCCCAGTCGGCCCGCGTCGGCCCCTCCCACGCGATGGTGTTATCCATGTTCATCAAGGGCGTCATCGCCGGTGTCTGCGGTGGGGGTGTGAATAGCGTCCGGCGCACTGGTGCCAATTCCACAAGGCGTCGTACGCTTCCCAGCAGAAGTGGACCTCGTTGAGCAACCTCCGCGCTTGGTATAGCACGAGCCGCTGGGGCGCCAATCACCTCTACAAACAAAACAACAAACAAAAACACGTTTTAAGCATTTTACTCTATCGCACTTTTACACGCAAAGACAGTTGCTGCTGCTGCTTTCGGCATGTCTTAGTCATCATAATTCTGTCCGTCTGTCTGTGGATAGTCAACAACAAAAAATCTGAGCTAATGCTCATGAGACGCGCGAGAGCCTATAGCAGTTTCTGTTCGCAAGTAGTCTTGGTCTATCTCTATCCATTTCGCCGCAATTCATTCTTTTGCAGCCCAAAATCACGAAAAAAATCACCAAACCCGCTACTTTGGGGTTCAAGGTCATTCAGAGTCATCAACGATGACATTTCTAAGATGCTCGTCGCTAGTGCTTTTTATGATATGCAACACGTCCGTGCCTATCTGCAACCATTTTCACCTTAGACTAGCCTATAGCGGTAAAATAATGTTTTTAAGGCGTGACACTATTTCCCTTTACTCAGTGGCATCAAATTTTGCCACACTATTGCTAGTTTTCGCACGTAAAAACGGTACAAGCTAGTATCGTCAAATCTTCATTGCTGGCTGCCTGCAAGACTCTTAGTTTCAGTAACTGCAAAGCTTTCCCATAAATAACTAAATAACAGGAGTGTAGGCAAAAATTTGTGATTTTCAGGCAATAAGTCGCTGTATCTCGGTAACGGTAAGCCCAGGTTACCAATTATCACTAATAGGAAGTCGTACAGCGGCTCTCGATTGGCGCTGAATTCAATAACTTGAACACCAAAATATGGACAATAATATAAAAAATATTCACCTTCTGCATATGATCCACTCGCTATCGATGAAATCACTGGTGACACTGGTGACACGTTGCGCGGACCAACTGGCGTCGACGCACGTTGAGTTTCCAAATAAAATAGCACATCATTTGTATCATTAAACAGTCGATAATACTACATTTTTAAGCAGTCGTTCAACTCGCTAAGTTTCAAAACGCTGCACGCAGTGCAAACTGCACTGTAGTAGCAAAACGTTAGTTTTTAATCTGCATCATCGCTCAGTATAAAAATAACATTTACAGATTAACAGAAATGTCAAATTTTTTTCGCTATTCTTTTTTAAAAACAAAATTAATACCTCTAGTTTGCTTTGGTGTTTCGGTAATGTTCATCTTGTTGTCCGTGTTAAACAAAGTGACAGCAGCAGCAGCAGCACAGTAACGACAGCAGTGATGGGCAATTTTTTTCAATTTCATAAATGTTTTAACCTGTTGCCAAAATAATTATTTTTTATCATGTGTTTATTTATTAACACATTAATGTGTTAGTTAATGTGTTTATTTGACGGCTCTAATAAAAACTTCTATAGTATCCATTTTTACTTTAATTACTTACTTTACTTACTTACTTTTGCTACTTTGTTTGCTTACTTACTTTTGCACGCGAGAGCGGCACCAATCCACGTCTTTCGTCACGCCGTTCAAATCGAGTATAATATCGACATAACCGATAGTGTTATGAAAAACACCTTAGACAAGTAGTATGGAGGGTTCTGTACAACACATTATGCAAGTGGAATATATTCGAGGGTTCTGTATAATAAGTAAGTAGAGAGTCAAATGTAAGTTTGGAACACAGAATGACTTAAACGTTCTATAGTATATATAAGCAGTTGTAATTAAGTCTTTATTTTATTGTTACAGAGACGAACACAATGGACGGAATGGAAGATGATGACCTTAGCGACTCACAACTTGTGAGATTCATGGAAAGATATGAAGGTAGAACATTTTTACTTTTCACGCATTATATTTATCACAGTGCTGCAATGCAATAGCAGAGATGTAAATCTAAATGTATTGTCTATTTCAGACGCTCTCGCAGCAGAAAACCTGAGCCTGTATGACGGTGTTGATGACGATGAACTGATCGCGGTCGCAGAATTCGTCGAAAACGAGCAGGCTGCTGCTTCGCATAGTGGATAAGGACAGGAAAAAGCGTGGGAACGTGCATCAGACGTTTACCCGATACTGTACGTGCCGCTGCAGAAAAAGAACTTTGACACGGTGGAGGTGAACATCATGAGCGACAGCGGACGTCCCGTACCTTTCCGATACGGAAAATCGTTTGTCGTTCTGGAATTTCGTTGCACATACTTGGAGTTATAAAAGGGCACGCCCATTGTTATCTCGTCATTTGTCGTCCGGACATCGCACGAACGATGAGGGGAAAACCTTACTGCTGCGACGCCAGTCGTCACATGTACGAGGACTACTATTCTCGTCAGGTTGGTGGGTTGATGCCCGTTTTCGTCGGTAGTAAACATCAACGAGGTCATGGGCTAGGAAGCGTTTTGGGAGGCATCTTCCGTCGATTCTTCATCCCGCTGTTCAAGAATCACGGTAAGGCGTTGGCAAGGGATGCTCTGAGAACCGGCGTGAACGTGGTTGAAGACGTGTTGAACGGACGCACGCTGAAGGATTCCGTCAAGAGGCGCGTGCTGGAAGGTATAAAACGCTCTGCACAGAGTCTTATTCGTCAGTCTGGATCAGGCGTTCGTCCGAAACGACGCAAGAGAAGCCGAAAGTTACGCTCGCATTCGAAAGACATCTTTGCATGATGGCTTAAGCGCACGACATGTCCTGCGAATGTACAAAGTCGGAATTGGATCTGTTTTCCGTTCCACCTACGCAAACCAGCATGGAGCACGGTAGCTGGGTCGAATATCATCCACTGACGACGGTAACGGATGGTTCGCCCATCGAGTTCGACGTGAGCGGCTCGGGAGATGACTACGTTGACTTTGCAAACACCATGCTGCACGTGAAAGCCAAAGTGACTCATGGAAATGACGCGGACCTTGCTGCCGACACCGTGGTGGGTCCGATCAATCTGTTTCTGCACAGCCTGTTTTCGCAGGTGGACATTTCGCTTAACGGCACTCTGATAACTTCCTCGACCAACACGTATCCGTATCGGACCATGATCGAGACGCTGCTGAGTTACGGTATGGACGCCAAAAAATCCCAACTGACATCCGCTCTATACTACAAAGACACCGCTGGCAAAATGGATAGTATAGATTTCCAGGACGAAAACGAGGTGAACAAAGGACTGGCTGCACGACGTCGTATGGCGCGAGAAAGTCGAGTGATCGATATGATGGGCCATCTTCACGCGGACATCTTCTTTCAGGATAGATACATGTTGAACGAGGTCGGCGTGAAGATCAAACTAATTCGCAGCAAAGACACATTCTGTCTGATGGGAGACGCTAATTACAAAGTGAAGATCACGCACGCGTCGCTGTTTGTCCGAAAAGTGAAGGTGATGTCATCGGTATTCCTGGCTCACGCTAAAGCTATGGAGCGTGGAACGGCAAAGTACCCCATTCGTCGCGTGGTGTGCAAATCGTTCACGATTCCGCAGAATTACCTGGATATGAATTACGAGAAACTGTTTTCCGGGCAATTACCCACGCGCATCGTGATCGGTTTGGTGGACAACAGGGCATTTAACGGCAGCAGAGAACGAAATCCGTTCAACTTTGCTCATTTCAACCTGCACGAGATCGGGCTATACCTGGACGGTCAGCAGCAACACGCCCTGAGACCAATACAACCAAACTTTGCAACTGGAGAGTATATAAAAGCGTACAACACCATCTTTGCCGGAACGGGCAAACTGGGTGCCGACGAAGGACTGTTCATCACTCGCGACGAATACGCAAACGGATACAGCCTGTACGCATTCGATCTGACGGCCGATCTGGGTGAAGACGACCACTTCAGCCTGGTGAGACAAGGCAGCGTACGCCTGGCGCTGAAATTCAGCCAAGCTCTGGAGGCCACGGTGACGGTGATCGCCTACGCGGAGTTTGAGAACGTCATCGAGATCGACCACAACAGAAACGTCGTCTTCGACTTTGGAGTATGAACACGAGAGAGATCGAAGGCGTGCTGAGACGTGCACGTGTTAAAGACTTCGATGGAGTATTCAGCGCCGACACGTTACCCTCGGAACCTCACCTGCTGGTCGTCAACACCGACGATTCGCATAAACCCGGGCGTCACTGGGTGTGCATGTGGGTGAACGATGGTTGTGGAGAATATTTCGATTCGTTCGGCGAACCTCCTACCGCGCATTTTGAACGTTATATGAACGAACACTGTCCGTCGTCGTGGACTTTTGACAGTAGACAATTGCAGAGTGTAATTAGTAGATTCTGCGGACACTATTGTATTTGCTATTGTGTACTTAGAAGTAGGGGCATGAATATGTCTAAGATTGTGAACCGTTTTACTACGGACACTGCGCTTAATGATGTATTAGCTCATAGATTTGTGTGTCGTGTGTTGAATAAATAAACAAATGACTGTGTACGACAAACTCGTGTTTTATTTCTTGACAAACATGCATACACATACATCAATAGCAGTAGTAGATTATGTACAACATTACTAATGAATATTGTTTATAATGATAATGATTATAGTGATTATATAATAGAAAAAAGTACAAGTTACAACAAGAAAAAAGAGAGAGAGAGCGAAAAAATGTTGCCCCGAGTGAGGATCGAACTCACAACCTCCGCATAACTTTACTTTTTATAAGTACGGCACGCTAACCAATTGCGCCACCGGGGCATATGAAAATGACCGATGTAAATAGTCTATTTAACACACACACTTATTAGCATAATTATAAATTGCGATAAACCAGACAATAAGCGAACGATAATAATATGCACGAATAGGAACAAATACAAAAACATGCACACACACACACATACACAAACACATATTCTACTCTACAACATAAAGCTAGCTACGGAAAAATGCCTAACGAATGCAAATGTTCGATATCGCTCTCGTCGAGATGACGTGTCACCGCAGGATTGGTCACGATGTCGCATATGTCAAAGTAGGGATGACAGGGCTGTATGCAGTCCGGATCGCAATGATAGAACATGTTGCATTGCATGGTGAGGATACGCTTGCTGTTCTTTAAGCGTCCGTAGACATACAACTCCTGGTGGGCAATGACGAACTGTGGTCTAACGTCCTTGAACGCAGCCCTGCACCCGCGACACTGTTTCATTCTACCGTCGTATCTCCGTAGAACGAAAGGATTGGCGTTCTGGTGTAGTTTCCGATGAATTTTAGGGTCGTAGTGTCGACTCTCGCGATCGTCCATACTTGGCGGTGATAAGGAAGAGCGATGCGAACTGTAAGACGTCGTCCGAGCGACTGACGAGTATGGCTGAAATGTTCGGCGTATTGTAGTCGAAACGTCAGTGCAGACGTGATGCTGACGCAGCAGAAATCAGCTTACTGCATGAAGGGATTGCATTCTCTGCAGTCCAGTGCCCCGAGCTGATTCTGGTGATCGTTTCCGAAGTAGCAGGGAGTAGCGTCGGATAGGCCAGCGTCGGATAGGCATTGTTGATGAGCTCAATCACCTTCTTCATCTGGTCCCACTCCGTGAGGCGCAGAGCGATACCCTTGCGCGTTGGCTTGACTTCGGTCTCGCCGTAGGGCATGTAGAACTGTCGAAAATCGACGCACTTGAAGCCCATGGTGACCGACATGTAACATCCACTGCCGATATGCTGGCGATAGTTGACGGGTGGATCGTTTTCGTTGGCGTTCTTGTGTACTGCGATGACTTGAGCATCGATCTCGTCAAAGCCGAGGCGAAAC
>Ga0209367_1013495_pt1 | contig 10496 bp, 7 predicted proteins | sample WorMetLIZISLAND2_FD_187412 | JGI IMG/M metagenome (GOLD analysis project Ga0209367, IMG submission 187412) | Marine gutless worms symbiont microbial communities from Max Planck institute for Marine Microbiology, Germany - Olavius geniculatus... ...
AAAAGCAGAACCAACGAAATATTGCATTTTACCTGAAGTGGTATTATTACTTAAGCTAAATAACACACAAAAACACATTTTTTCACACACATTTTTGACACTTTGCCTGATATTTCATCTAAGACAACTGGCTATTAAATCATTATGTAGTTTCTCACCTCACTCAACGTCTGTTTGTGCACTACCTGGAAAAAGCAGAACCAACGAAATATTGCATTTTACCTGAAGTGGTATTATTACTTAAGCTAAATAACACACAAAAACACATTTTTTCACACACATTTTTGACACTTTGCCTGATATTTCATCTAATTGTTTCATTCTTCAGCTGCCTGCAATAAAATTGATCGAAATGTCAGCCCATTGTGGAAACGCGGGCATGGAGACGATTTCTCCATTCATTGACAGCAGTATTGATAATGTTATGCTCCAGACTAATTCATACTTCACCAGTTGCTTCTTAAATTCATAGACATTCTTAAGCGTCGTCTGATAGACACGTTGCTGCATGACTGTCAAACCTTGTAATTGACTGGCTGTTGGGGGGGGGTGACAGGTCTGTATAGACTGAATTTATCGACATTTTTTCATTCACTTCAATGCATATTTGCTTAGTCTGCTTTCCCCAAGTAGTACAGAAGCAGACACTGGGTGAGGTGGGAACTTAAACGGTCGTTTAATAGCCAGTTGTGTGAGAAATATTTGTGCCAAAAATTATTGAAATCTGATAATAATGTTTCAAGTTACGTTCAGTAATGTTTGGGATGTTTTTTCACGTTTTTTTGTATATTTCAATGCACATGTCACTTGGTTTTCTTTCCCAAGGTAGTACAGAAGCAGACATTGGGTGAGGTGAAAACTAAATGTGTCATATGATGGCAAGTTGTGTCAGGAATATTCACACCAAAACTTAAGAGAATCTGATAATTTTTGTTCAAGTTAGAATCAAAAATGTCCGGGATGTTTTTTTTTGAGACACAGTGTAGTAGTAGTAGTCATTGTAGTAGATTGTAGTCGTGGACTGTTTGTGGTGCAGTGCAAGTCAAAGAACGAGGGTCTGAAGGAAATGCAGACTTTGGCTATCAGTCGATTCTTTCTTCCCGGCGAGGCTCAGTTTCCACTGAATGCAATGTACAGCAAGCCTGCCAACAGACAGGAGGAAGGTCTGTGCTGCTGACACCGTCTATTTCTCTTGAGAAATATCGCTGTGAAAATTCTCATTTACCACAAAATTAGCAGACAACTGAAAAAAGTAAATTATGAACCAGAAGGTGCTTGTGAGGGTGCATGCCTCCGCCAAGTGAATATTTTTTACATGATAGTAATTCAGACATATTTTTGTGATGTTAATAATCAACTGAAACTTTAAAAAGTTTGAAAAAATAATTTTTGAAAATGAAAAAATAAAAAAATAAACTTAAAAAGTTATTGATTGAAACCCGAAATCCAATAAAATCCACTGGTATGGGCTTTTTAAAACCCCAGGTTTCTTAAACCCTGTTTTGGGTGCTCTTTGTTTATACTTTGGCAACATCTAAGCACAGTGAGATAGCTGAACAAGACACAAGCAAACTACGGCAGAGTAGTTTTTGTTATTGTGTTGAAAATCTCAACAGCATTAATTTTTAAATTGCGATTAATAACTCAACACGTCTGTTAATGTGTTAATTTGCCAGCAGTGCTGTAATAAGAACTCTGATGAACCGTGCTTTGTGCTTGTAGATAATATGAGAGCGTACATTCAACAGCTTAGACAGGAGATGGGCGTCAGAATTTGTGACAAAGTTTTCGACCCCGAGACGGACAAGCCAAGCAAGGTTGTCCACTATCTGTGCACTTTTTATGCTGGCTGAGTTAGACTTCGTTTTGATGCATCCAGGCCATAGACTGACCAATTTCCATACTTTGTCATATGGTGATATGTACAGGGTGGTCCAAAAAAAACCGCACAAAGTTAATGACATCATAATTTTGCAACCATATGTCATAGAGTCATGTGGTTTTCAGCAAAATGTTCCAAAAGAAATTTCTTTTTTACATTTTATTATTTAAGCAATAAGTCAGTAACACACATTTGTATAGCATTCTGTACGCATTCTTGAATGGGAACACTTAACAGTTAAGAACTCGCACGAGGACTTTGATTGATTTGACTGACTGGTATCTGGGTGGTGTCTGGCAGTGGTGGATGTGCTTTTCAAAGAGAAAGTTCATGGACAAAAGTCTCTCCGGACCGGGACAATAGCATTCCAGTCGACACGGACGCAGTACGATTCAGCTCAAGACACATTGTGCTGTCTTTTTTCGTGCCCTCCCATTCTGCATTTCAGCAAATTACTGATAATGACCTTAAATGTTATTTTTGTATTTTGTACAATTTCTGTCGCGTTGTAGATATTTTGGTATATTACCAGGTGCAGGTAGCAAGTCTTGCAGTTTGCTGCATCATCGGTTACAGAAAACATTGAAAATAGTAATAACAGATAAACGGTTGATGTCGTTACTGTTGCCTCCTTCTGGAGCGACGTTCACTGGTTGACATGTTTTAGTTAATTTGTTCCACGTGGCAGGTTGTCGCTGCACCATATTATTTGTACAGTTACCAAACAAGTGTCCAGGTGATAACATTGAACCGCTTTAATGAAATACGAATGTGCAAAAATTGTTCTGTCGCTGAAATATTTCGTAATGTCATTGTGAAGGGCATGTTATTAGTGCTTGTAACACTTTTGACTTTAAAATTTCCGTAGGACTGGTAATCAAGTGCAACTCAGTTCTACTTGGAAAATGATCATTATGGTGGTTTGTGTGTGTGTGTGGCTTAAATATTGTATTATTATGAACCATTGAACATAATATTAATCATTTTGTTATGTTTAAACAGTGTCTTTATGTCTCGAAAAATAGTTAAGCAACACTGGTAGGTTTAAGTCTTATCAAGTGACAAGTAATAGCTATTTAGTCTGTTATGTGTAAGTTATTCGCTGGTTACCGTTTTGTGTCTGCTTGCATTTAGATTTTAGACTATTCTTACTGCTGGCGTTGTTGTGTTTCTTCACTTTTGGATTTCATTTAAGTAAGTAAAGTGTAAATTCATATAGCGCATACTCAAAAAGATCTCTAATGCGCTTGCACTCGCTTCCTTGCTGCAGTAGATGATTCTTGCGTAAATTTTTATTTATTTATTTTAATATGTAAGAAACGCTTGCGACAAACGCGCAAGAACAATAACGTAGGAAAACAGTAAAGAAAAACTACAAACATTACTAAGGTAAACAAAAGAAATACAGAAAAAAAACATTATAAACAGACTACAAATAAACAAACTAATAACAGTTGCTAAATAAATTTCTATTGATAAATGTCCGTGTGTGCAGTTCAGATGAAGGCTCATCGTTGCACGGTAGCTCAGGCCATTTAAGCTGTGGGTACTGGGTAGGCTTCGGAGCCAGATTTTTTGAGCTGGGTTCAAATCCATCTCTCCATGAGACGGTCTTGGGTAGCGCTGTGTTCTTTCCCAGTCACGACTGAGGCAAAGGCCCAGCCACAAACGCATTTCAAGCTTCAAAATTTCATTTCGTGGTAACGTTAGCGTTTGCTTTTTCACACGGTGTTTTCTAGTGCCGGCTCATGCCGGTGAGGTTTGATCGAACCCATTTTGGCTATGGACCTGGTGTTGTTGAACACAATTAAGGTAGCATAGAGCTAAAGTTGGGCAGTGAATGCTTTATATTCAAAACTTTGCAAATTTATTTTCTATTTTTTTCCGAAGGCTTTTTATGTGGTTTCAGTGCAGGTTCGACGCTATTGAATATACCCGTATATTGTAAACGTATTTGAAACTATCTTCAGAAATTAATGAAGCTTAATGAAACTTTCAGTGAAATTGTCACCAAAAATTCCAGTCTAAAATATGCAGAACTCGCCGTTTCTTTAACTGTAAATTAGCCTTAACCTTTGCCGATACTTAGTGTTCAACCACCGAAGGATGGCCAGGCTGAGTTGATTTGGTCACATACCAACAATGTAGGCCCCCTACAGCGTGACTGATCACCAGTCTGTGTACTCAATGACCATATCATATGCGGCTAAGTTAAGAGAAATGTTTTTTTTCAATTTCGAGTAGTTTGGTATTTCAATCTTTTACAAACCATTGGTATGCTTGAAACAAAATACCGTCTGTGACACAGTGAGTGAAACAGCATATTACAATAATTTAATGGATTTTTTCATTAACTGTGTGGAGGTCCCTGGTTACGGAGACCAGTGCGCAAACTGCCTGGCCTTCCCATTCATAAATAGCAGGTATTAATTGTGCGAAGGTTTAAAAATAATTATTGCGATAATGTGTTTGTCAGCGGGACACTGTTTCTTGCTGACCTCGGTCGCCACTCGCAAGATCTTTGGTCTTTCCGTGGGCGATCGAGAAGGCACCTTTTTACTCGAGCGCATTTCAGTTTTGTTGCATCGTTTCAATTCTATTTTGTTGGTTTCTTTCAGTAAGTGGCTGCCCGGATTGATGGTCATTCCATGTACTGTACCATACACCCACACTGATACTGATTTTGATAATCTGCGCTGGCGGTGCGTAGGTCTTTCTTCGAAGGATATAGGCCTAAAAATTGTAAGCGTTTAGGAGACGTTGACATTTTGACCACAACGAAACGCAGCCTGCGGTCGTAATAACTAAGAATTAGCTATATTCGGAGTGCTCGTGTACGCATGCAGGGCTGTTTGCTTAGGCCTATGTTCGTCGCTTACCGCGACTTGGGAGTTAACATGTATACCTTCAAGTTAGACGAAGTATAAGCATATGATAAGATGTGATAAATGCTATGCACTGGGAAACTGAAGGCAAGCTGCTACATAAACTAGAAAGAACTAAAAATGTTTTAAATGAGATGAAAACGACTGAAGCAGTTATAAAAAAAACATGAAACAAATATAGAAGCAGACGGTAGGAAAGATAAATGCTGAGATGAAAAAGAAAAGGAAAGAAAGGAAATAACGATATGTGAAACTAGAATTTTTAGCCGACCGTGCATAAGTAACGGTCGAGCTATTGGCATAGTTGTCATCGTCTGTTTGTCCGTCTGTCAGTCCCTCTCGGTAACGAATGTATTGTGGCTAAGCGTTAGGTCACAGGGAAAAACTTTTGCACGAATAATTAGCCATGTGCCTTCAATTCGGGCATGCAAAATTTCAGCCATAGTTCAAGGGAAACATTTTCTAATCAGGGTTGAATGGACGGGGTGGGGATAGGAAATTCAATGGAAAACTGGTCATATTTCTGAAACGGTGAGAGATAAAGCCAACTGTTAATCACTATAAATGTACAAAACATCAGTTTATACACTTGTTAACGGCGACATGCAATGAGTGACACATCGAAAACAGCAAAAATCATAAAAAGGTGATATCAGTCACCATCACATCGCCTAACTGTCAATGCGCTGTTGAATAATATCACCTTTTTATGATTTTTGCTGTTTTCGATGTGTCACTCATTGTATGTCGCCGTTAACAAGTGTATAAACTGATGTTTTGTACATTTATATTTGCTGTTTTATTACAATAACAAAGTTTTTATGTTGATGGTCAATTGTAAAGCATCTGCTTTACACGGCCATGAAGACACTGAACCTTAAATATTTTGGGGGTCACGATTTTGATCTTTAGGGGTCACGTGACGTCATCGGTCACGTGACTATTGGACTCGCATATGTGGTTTCCTATTGGCGGTCCATTGTAACCATGCATCTATCTTGCATCGTTATGGAGATATGGGGCCCCAAATATATTGGGGTCACGACCTTGACTTTTGGGGTCACGTGACGTCATTGGTCACGTGACCATCGGACTCGGCGTGGGCACTTTCCTATTGTTGGTCAATGATGACCATGCGCCTATCTTGCACGGGTACGGAGATATGGGGCTTCGAAGATTTTGGGGTCACGAGTTTGACCTTTTGGGGTCATGTGACGTCATCGGTCACGTGACCATTGGACTCGGCATATGTGGTTTCCTATTGGTGATCCATTGTAACCATGCGTCTATTTTGCACCGTTACGGAGATATTGGACCCCAAAGATAATGGGGTCACGACCTTGACCTTTTGGGGTCACGTGACGTCATCGGTCACGTGACCGTTGGACTCGGCACATGTGGTTTCCTATTGGTGGTCCATTTGAACCATGCGTCTATCTTGCACAGTTACGGAGATATAAAGCCTCAAAGTTGCATTTGCCCATTTAAAGGCCACAAGTTCACTGCGCATGCTCCGTGTCACGTGACCTGTAGGCAGGGGGTCCAAAATTACCACATATTTGGAATTCCCAAGTCCACATTGCCTATTCACTATACAACTTTGTTGGGGCTACGATGACGATTAAGGGCCGTTTGTTGGTGAAAATTTTATACAAGGCATGTTTTTCAAGGCCAAAACGTTGACTGCGCATGCCCCGTGTCACGTGACCTGTGAGTAGGGGGTCCAAAATAACCACATATTTGGAATTCCCGAGGCCATATTAGCTATTCACTATACAACTTTTATGGGCCTACGATGACGATTAGTGGCCGTTTATAGGTGAAATTTTTATACAGGAGCGTTTTTGGCCGAAATTTTCAGTCCGTTTTTTGCCAAATTTTCGACTTTGGGGGGATTTTTCAGGGGTTAGATATTAACTGCAAATTTTCTACCCCTAAAAAGGCACACCCTTGCGTGATACCGCGTCGTTTGAGCCATCGTGCGTGAAAATCCGCCGACCGGTCTAACCTGTAGGTCGGTCAACAAAAAAAAGGTATATATACCATAGAAAAATTTTCGTTATATTTCACCCATTTGCCGAGAAGCCCCCAATGGACGGATTTGCACGAAATTTTGCACGGGGGGTCGTCTCGCGGACATAATCACCTGTTTTAAATTTTGTGTCGATCAGTTCAGAGGTTTCGGATCTGCGCGGGGTCGAATTTTGCCATTCTCCCTTTACTTAGCCGGTCGCCATTAACACAGGGCTGTGCTACCGCACGCCTGTGATTATGCGAAAATGCAAGCTTGTGCATGCAATGCAACTGCCATACACAACGAATAGATTCATTTGGTAAATATACATTACGATTGCAGTTGACCAAGTACGACCAAAAACCTATATACCGCTGCCTTAACGTTTCGACTTCCACCGGAAGTTTTCATCAGAACAATGTCTTATTTTGTTGTGCCGCTCTTCTGACAAAGACTTCCGGTGGAAGTCGAAATTTTAAGGTATATAAGTTTTTTTGGTTGTATTTTATATACTTTAATCGTAAAACTAACTACCATACACGTTCACAAACTTGCACAGAACGAATGTTTTATTGCAATAAGGGTTCGCATACAGCGCGGCACAGCAGAATAAGTTGCCTTGTTCTTGTGTTTTCTGACATTTGTCAACTAATACGGAAATTATGTGATATCGGACATTCACATGTTGGCTTGGTTGTTTGTTACTTAGCAGGAAAAAGTAAAAAATTAAAAATAAATGTGACTAAAATTTCTAGGTTCTAAATTAACTGTGATTAGATTTCGGTGCTGATCCGAATCAGCATCTCGATCCAGGAGAGGATTGAAAGATTCTTCGTTGTGACCGTAGATGTAAAAATCGTTTTTTACGTTTTTTATTCTTGCCACGTTTTGTACGTTTTTTAACGTTTTTTATTTTGCAGAACGTTTTTTTTATTTTTTAAAAACGTGCATTGAAAATCCCATTAAAGGCTTTGTGAAGCACTTTTGGGACCACAGAAATAAACTAATAGATCATAGTGATGTAGTTTACTTAGTTAGTCCAAATATACTAAATAAAAGGTTTTGTTAACCAGTATATTTAGTTAGTTTAATGCTATGGTCTTATGACATCACAGCTACATTGAAATTAAATGAAGTTCTCTCTATCTAAACTATAATTCCAGGTATACTGCACTTACAACATTAGGCATTATGCAAGAAGCTGAACAAATTATGGCCAACGTTTTTTATTCAAGGTTTTTAAAGGTTTTTTAAAATTTTTCTTGGAACGTTTTTACATCGATGGTTGTGACATAGGTACGGCACAATGGTGGTAAAACTTGACATAGCGTTGGCAGAGGTCTGCGCTTTCCGAGTGCCGTTCTGATGTCATTTTGTCGCACATGTTGGAGCGCCTGAAGCTCAGTGCCGGCGGACACCGATCGGCTCACGTCCGGACATGACTGGTCGATACATAACCGTCCTACGCGCAGTTTACGGCATTCAGTCGACGAGGCTGCTGCCCCACCAGCGTCGTAGTTACGAATCTAGGCGGCGGCGCAGAAATTTGACATTTTCCGACAGAATTTCGTCGGACAACTAGAAATTTTCCACAGCGGAATTTATGAGTGCTCAAAAATTTTAATTTTACCCATACATTTCCTCAAAATGTAAATATAGGCCTTCAGCCTCAATTTTTGTGTTTTGGACCACGATTTTCCGACAAAAAACGATATCCTGACAATCTTCTGACAGTTCCAAATTTAGGGGGTAAGCAAGTGGTCCTGCTTCCCGAGCTACGTCGCGACTGGCTGCTGCAGTTTCTGCTGATTACGTGCTGTGTGCGTAGATCTCAGCGCCGAGTAATATGGTTACGGTTTCAGTGACAAATTGGTCTCGTTACTACGAAGCTTCGACAAGACGCTATAGTATGTCTAATTGTGTCGTAGGCCTCCGTTCATCATATAGGCTTGGCCCGTTACTGAGACAGCGACAGCAACGCGTCGTTTAACCATGGAATAGCGCTCATTATGTGAAACTACAACGAGTCAAAATTTGACATTTAGAATGGATTAGCAAATCGTCATACTGTATACAACAAAAACTCTAGCGAGTGACCGCAATACAACAGAAAACACGGCAGTATTTATTAAATCAACTCGAGTCAAATTGTATTCACAGAAAATGCCTGCAGATGTAGTTTCAACAGGAAGCTGACACGTGATCAACTACAAACTAATAAACGTTTAGAGCAACATAAAGAATATTGAATGTCACATGGCAAAGTCAGCCATGTAGCGTAAGTATGCTGACGTCCAAATATTCCAATGTTCGTCGACGATTTTAAGTTTGCGTCGCATGGTTTGCGACGTAACGGCGATGAGGTAATAAGGTTAGACATCGTAGATATATGCTTGTTGCTGTAGGCACAACAGTGAAAGATCGCTTATCACTAGTCTGCGTCGATCGGTGTCGGCTCAGTGAAACGCAAATCAAAATTTTGCAGCATATCCTGACACTTACAAAGGCGGAAAATTTTTCATGAAGCTATCGTTAAAAATCAACTGCGCGCGAAATACTTAGCTGAGCGAGGTTCTGGCTTGTGAAACGCAAAACCGCTCGTGAGCTAAACTTGCGTACGGTGTTATGTACGGCAGGCCTAGCCTAGACCACAGTTTGTCCAACAACCAGTCGTTAAACCTACAAAATTACACTTGTTACAAGGGGGCAATGCTAATGCTCTTGTGCCTCTGTTTCCAAAAATTATTGTGACCAAAAAATAAGACAATAATGAGCATCCTGTCAGCGGTTGTCATGTAATGTGTTCTTGGGTCGCCTGAAAAATGCAGGACCTGATAATGACGGACCATCAGTATAAGCACTGACGTTGCTGATTGTTTCTTAGTGAATGTTGTTAAAGTGACTTGGCAATGTGGCTTTTGTTTTTCAGTTTTGTGACGGCGTTGAAAATGAAGCCGAGGTGCACGGCTGATAATATTTAAACCTACTAAGTAAAATCGATTAATTAAAGAAAATATGGGCGAATTTGCGGCTTCCATTGAACGTTCAAAAGCAAAAAGTGTTTCAGCTTCAGGGGGCCTTGCCCCTCTGACCCCCCGACCAGGGTCTCTACCCCTGGACCCCGCTGGGGGCTCCGCCCTTAGACCCCCTTATAGGCTCGCGCTGTGCGCGCTCGCCATGGCCCCCTTGCCAAATCCTAAATACGCCACTGTGTGGTTATGATACAAAAACAACACAATGAGAAATTATTTTTTATTTACTATAACCAGCGTTTATAATGGTTTATTAGCTCAACATGCAAGTACAGCACCGTGCCGATGTTCGCATGATAATACACGACAACTATTGCCCTACTGAATACTGCGTCACTGTCCACACTTACTGCGCAAAAACTATTCTACCTGCTCAGAAGTGCTAACACATTGGATGCCAAATGCTTGGTCTATCTTTTACATTCTGGCTCATTTTTTGCACACGGCAGTTGTTAAATTGCGCACGGTCGACGTAAGTCATCTGCAGATGTGATCCAGTGCAGTGGAAAATACGTCGCACCGGAAAATTATTCCCACACGCAGCAGTACGGGTTAGGGTTAAGAGTAGGGTTAAAATTAGGGTTAGGATTAGGGCTAGGGTTGAGGTTAGGGCTAGGGTTAGCGTTAGCGTTAGTTACATTATGACAATATGGAGGTGGGAAGAATTTTCCAGGTGCGACAAA
>Ga0209367_1013497_pt1 | contig 10496 bp, 10 predicted proteins | sample WorMetLIZISLAND2_FD_187412 | JGI IMG/M metagenome (GOLD analysis project Ga0209367, IMG submission 187412) | Marine gutless worms symbiont microbial communities from Max Planck institute for Marine Microbiology, Germany - Olavius geniculatus... ...
CTGCCCTAGATAGGCAGCGATGGGCAGCGATAGTAACAATGGCGTCAGACACCAACGGGCATTGAGCCCACGGTTGTCGATGATGATGATGATGATGTTTTTAAAGGCCAAAACGTTGACTGCGCATGCCCCGTGTCACGTGACCTGTGGGTAGGGGGTTCAAAATGACCACATATTTGGAATTCCCAAAGCCATATTGCCTATTCACTATACAACTTTTATGGGCCTACGATGACGATTAGGGGCCGTTTATAGGTGAAATTTTTATACAGAAGCGTTTTTGGCCGAAAATTTCAGTCCGTTTTTGGGCCCAATTTTCGACTTTGGGGGGATTTTTTTAGGAGTTAGATATTAAATTCGAATTTCGGTTCTCGAAAAGGTTTGACCCTTGCGTGAGGCCGCGTTGTTCTAGCCATCGCGCGCGAAAATCCGCCGGGCGGTCTGACCTGTAGGTCGGTCAACAAAAAAATTATATATACTAAAAAATTTTTCGTTATATTTCACCCATTTGCCAAGAAGCCCCCAATGGACGGATTTGCACGAAATTTTGCACGGGGGTCGTCTCGCGGACGTAATCACCTGTTTCAAATTTTGTGTCGATCGGTTCAGGGGTTTCGGATCTGCGCGGGGTCGAATTTTGCCATTCTCCCTTTACTTGGCCAGTCGCCATTAACACAGGGCTGTGCTACCGCACGCCTGTGACAAATAACAAAATGCAAGATGCTGGAGTTAGTAGTAATAGTTGTTGTTGTGTACAAAGTAACTGTTGAGTGACCTTTCAAACTTTAATAAAACCGCAAATATTATATATAAAAAACTGCAAGCAATTCATTTAATGTTGTATAAGCGCTGATGTAAAACCGCAAAAATCAAAAAGTATAAGCACGAACATTATGCATTAGCTTAGACATTCATATCTGGCTACTGAGAACAGATTAAATCACCAGTATAGGAAAACAGTATTTTAGTACCTTACCTTACCTTCGGTGTGGACAGGTTGCACGTCCAGCGCTGAGGCCGTATCAGCTCATATTGCCTGATATTGCCTGCATCACACTAACTGTGTGTCAATGTGCTGCTGAATAATATCACCTTTTGTAACTTTTGCTGTTTTCGATGTGCAATACCTTAAATGTTGCCGGTAACAAGTGTATAAACTCATGTTTTTTACATTTATATTTACTGTTTTATTAGTAAAATAACGTTTTTTTTATAGTTAATCAGTTACGGAGACATCTGGCCATAAATATTTCACAGTCACGATCTTGACCGTTTGGGGTCACGTGGCATTCAAGTGGCAACAAGGGTCGGCTGTGGTAGAATTAGGTTGACCTTATTCAGTAGCCCGTCCCCCAAAACCTCCCATTAGACGCAAAGATCTTGGAGATATCTCTTACAAAATCCGAATTATAGCAGCTGCTGACGTCACAGTCAACGCATAATCAAGTATTTGGGATGGCTAGTCTTGTAAAAGCCAGTCTGGAATTCAACACGTGATAATATCGCCCTAAAACCATTTTTGCCGTTTTCGAGTTTTGACTCATATCGCCCTTACATAGTTTTGTAAACTGTTAAAGTTTTTTTGCTCTGATTTATGGATAAGACTGAACTTTGCCAAACACCAAAACCAGTCTGAAACATATCGGACCACACAGTGAGCCATTTAACACATCAGTAACATCCGGACAGCCAAATATCTAATATGTTTAAGAGTTTGTCGCATTTGTCGAACTAATAAGTTGTTATAATTTATCAAAGTCAAAGTCTGTATGATACTGTTATATTAATGTTAAACCTGCTTCTGATTTGCGCATAGCCGTACTTTTGCTGCTTTTGCTTGATTGTTTTGCAGCTTACTGACTTGAAACTGCCTTGGTGGATTACACGATTTGTCCAGCAGGTTAGCAAATGAAAAAAAACAACTTTGACGTGTATTTGTTAATTAATCGATGGCTTTTTAGTTTATGTATGCATGTGACCAGGTGAATTGGTCTGTGCACAAACTTGCACGGTGCTTGCGTGTCAAATCTCCGTCCGAAGCATCAACGCCTTCGGTCGTCGGCAAGATAGGCCGTATTGACGCTGGGGATTTCCAACAGAATGGGCAACAACCACAAGAACGTATGACAGAAGAAACGACCGACAAACTGTTGATAGAGATCCGTGAGATCCGTAAACTTCTGCAGGTGCAAGTTTGGAACAAAGCGGCCGAATGCAAGGAGCCAGATGTAGATGTGATGATAAGTAAAAACGACTGGAAGCTGGCAGCAGCCGTATTCGACCGCTGTCTTCTAATCAACTTCTGCATCTTACTCGTCGCTGGAACTGTCGTCTTCTTCAGCGTTTTTACCATCAATTATCATCCAGACAATTAAAGACTTTCATGCAAGAACAGCATAAGTCCATTTTTTTAAATTTTGGGAATTGCAGTTTAAAAAAATACGCAAAATGTTGTATCGGGTGCAAGAACTACATATGCGTCATGATGCTTTGTGAATCTTGTGAATTTTTAATCTGGAATAATTGCACAATAGAAAAATCTGGTATGTTTTTACATGCATATGTCAACTTATGTTGTTTTAACGACCTATTAAGCTATACAATTACGGTGCATACATATAAGTCAAAAACAGCATATGTTTCTAATGCTGTTTTGTGCATATGATTGTATACAGCACAAGAATGTTAAAACAATTAAAGTTACTATAGTGCTGTAACTGCTTATTTATAATTCGCTTATTTTCAAGCCGATCTTTGCCATTTTCACACACAATACGTAATTTGATGCGCCAAATCTAATGGTGCTAACGGCAGCATAAGCAGCATATGTCAACTTATGCTGTTCTTGCATGAAATTGACATTTATTTTAATGTTCCCGTTTTTGTAGGAACCGGCTTTAGACAGCCAACCGCCCTGTAAATTTGTGTTCATTTAATCCTAATGAAGTAGGCCTACTAGCATAATTTACCGTTCTGTGGCGCTTCTTTTCAAGCAGACCGCGATGCTGTGCAATAACAGTACGTATGATGCTTGCGACTATAACCCAAAGGAGCCAGATTATAACGGAAGTGCGTTATGAATTATTGTATTGAGCAAATTGAACGTTTGATCGATTGGATTGATCTATTGGTGCATTAAACTATTTCTTCGAACAGCTGTGAATGAAGCTGTCGGTTTACATGACATTATTTCCGCGGCTTAGGCTTAAGCTTATGCACTGAACATCACCGGAATGAGTTCTTCTGAGATCGGTTTATTAGCGTTGTAGAATAGACTATAGACAATTGTTTAAAAAATAATAGGTATTGTTAGCGTGTAAATTGTAGCTTAACTTTGTGCTTTTGAGCATTTTTGAATCAAACTCATTACTCCTTCGGTTACGGCTGGAAAACTTGTCTGAGCCGTTTAGCCGAATGAAAAAAAATTGGGTTAACTTCATTAAAACGTTTTGTTGTCTAATGTTTGGCCACTTAAGATCAACAACACGTGTTGCATCACGCACTTGCATCTGGACCACGTGACGTTGCTAGAAACGGAATTTGAACCCCCTAAATTGTCTTTCTACTCGGACTTATAGCGCAAACCGGCTTTATGTTGGGCTCTGCTTCAAATTTTTTTTAATGATTATTGCTTTTTTTCAATTTTTTAAAAATTTGAGTGGTCAAGGGACTCTGTCTAGTCTACGCAATAGCCTACCTTGGGGATTCGCATGCCTAACCATACTCTGATGCTGTGAGCTGTATTTTGCGGCTCGAGCCGAAAAAATTACGAGCCGAGCCGGAAAATCGTGAGAGAACGATTCCCAGGTGTAATGCATATTATTGTAGCCTAATGCATGTTATTGAGTATAGACTGCAGACGACGAAACAGAAAATAACGACACAGTCTGGACTGCTGCGGGGAAAATATTCTACTAGCTTAGCGCGAACCTGTGGCTCAACACAGCAAGTCATTATTACGATCGTGCCCACTGCTGACAAGGAAATCACCTCTGCGGTATTGGTGCTCCGTGCAACTGTGTTGTTGCTCGGACGCAATTATTCATGATTCTCACAGCCAACACGTCACTGTTTTTTTTCTCTCGTAATATCTTTGTCAATTTTTCCAAATTTCACAGCTACTGGCATGTTTGATTCAGAAGACGTTGGAAATCGGCATACAGCTAGACCCGATCTATGTTGTCACTGAAATGTGCCACGACTCATTGTGAATGCAAGATAGCCAGTGTTGACCCGCGAGACGTCAGAATTAACAGGTCTGGACCTACGGCCGCCTAATAAGATGGCACTTGGAACATCTGCTGTCTGCTGTTGCGTCATTTTGTTTAGAACACGAAGCGAACCTGGAATTAAGATTTTTTTGCACCTCCTATGTACTACTACTGACAATCATAACAGTGAACATAGTCAAAGTTGAGGTCAAGAGTTCACAGGAAAGTGCAGTTACTGCAATCGTGTCAGGTTAATTAGTTATTCATTTTTATTGAAAATTTATTACAGTGCACGTTTGCTACAAATTGTGTAAATCGGTTGACACATGTTAAATTTTCAAACGCAAACAAAGCGTGATTTTTTTATTAAGACGTCTATGAATATGGGGCGAATATCGCACAATTTTTAATGCCCGCGGAAACGACGGCACTGCGTTGTTTTCAGCATCTTCTTTTTTTAGTCAGCACGATAACTCATAAACTGCGGCACTTAGCTTGATGAATTTTTTTTCATGAACATGTACGTTGACAACCTCGAGAAGCCAATTGAATATCAACACCGGCATGAACCAAGGCCAACGTCACATCATGGCATGCCATCGGGGCTACTTGCGGTCAGTACTTAGTCTCGAGCAAAGCTTGACAATCTTGTTTAAACCGGGGAAGATATAGTCGAAAGTTTATGGAGTATAAGTCTTCGGGTAAATGAGAAGAGCATTAATTTTTCTTTTAGACCAACACGAAGACCACAGGTTCCAAGGTTGAAGTTGTCTGCCGAGACACTGTCTTGGCCAGTATTGTTTATCTCTGTTGTTAGAGAATCAATCAATCAATCAATCAATCAATCGAAAAAAAATTGTATAGCGCGTTCTACAGTCCTGAACGGCAGCTCTTAACAACTAAAAACACTACGCCTAAAATATAACAATAAAACCTAACAAAACGGTACGATGATGTCCAAAAACCGTACGCGATATTAAACAAAACATTTTAAGATTGCGTTTAAAAGTCGTGTATGTGGCAGTGTTGCGAATGTCAGTAGGTAGTTGATTCCAGGCTTGTGGTCCAGTAGTAGAGAACGTTCTTGAACCGAACGCAGTCCGTGATCGTGGAAAATCGAAAAGTCCGTCTTGCGCTGAACGTAATGGGGTGTTTACACGATCCAGCAAACGTCCAACAATTCACGTGTATTTTGAATACATTTGCTGGAAGTTTGCTGGACGTTTGCTGAATCGTGTAAACACCCTATAAATGACATTTTTCAGCAAGATCTGCTACTGGCACGACCATGTCAGTTAAATACTCTGGGGCATGCCAGTAAAAAAGAAAAGAAAGAATACTGTACACAAGTTGTCTGTTAAGTATTAGCTTAGGCTTACCTAGTATATTTGGTAGCATCCTGCTTTTCATTTCGTTCATGCCTTTGACATTTGTAGAAAATCCTAATATGTTGTCGTTATTTAGGCTGCTTAACAGAAAACAGCAGTCTTAGACCATCAAACCGCAATACGAAAACCAAGACCAGAGGACGAACAAATGCGATATGTCGGTTGTTTAATTTTTGTATTTTTGAATGTCAAATAAATTGTAAAATGTGTTACAAAACATCTAAATGTTTTTTGTTATTTTGAATAAAAAAATTAGCCAATTTTCTGGAGAGAGAAAGGCACCTTGTTTCAAGCTTCAGAGAGTCATTCGACATTAATATTTTCAAGTTGCGTTTGAGTAATCAGGTATGTATTTCAATTATTCTGCTCTGTCGTCGTTCGAAAAAATTGCACACTATATTGTAATGTAATCTATTTTCTTTTCTTGGTTTTTCAAACGATATATTTTTGTCCTCCATTTTCATGTCCGTCATTTTCAGTCAACCCGTGTAAACGTTTGAAACTTTTAATTAGATTATCATAAATCATAATTATTTATTGAAAATACACAAAAAATCGCTTTACAGAATGTACGTTAATTTAAATGCCTTTGATAAAACTTACACCAAAAATGTAAAAAAAACAAGCAATTGAGCTTCTGTATTCTTTACAGCTCTGCTGGAGTGTGAATATGCAGTAAGAGCTTCCACCACTTTAGACAGGGCTATAACATGCTTGAACTACGTCCTGATCGCATACATGAAACGATACCGACGTTTGTTTTATCACGCACGACTGCACCCGACTGTTGTGTGAGCAGTAGGCTACTAGTGCGAGCGAAGTGTGTGGTTTAATGTGTTTCCAGCACAACATTTGACATCGTCTGAGAATTTGGATAACTCAGTTTTTAGCCGAACGTACATAAGTAACGGTCGAGCTATTGTCATGGTTGTCGTCCGTCTTTCCGTCTGTCGTCCGTTTGTCTTTACCTTACCTTACTATTAATCACTAATAGGAAGTGGTATATTGGCTTTTAAATAACATAAAAAAATTATTGATTTTGGATGACCTTGAAAGTCAGTACGCGCTACTGCGGCTAAACGGTGCGAGATAGGGTTTAAGTTGCTATTGATCATTGATATTGAGTCGCATATTGACATTTAAATGACATGAAAATCATCGACCTTGGATGACAACCAGTACGGTCGGCTATCCTAGCGACAGCTGGGCTTCTTGTATTTATAGCCAATGTGGGCTACCTTTACGTATTTTTAAGAAACTGGATCCAGTGCAATAGACCTGTCTGATGTGCATTTGCCAGCTGATTGGTGAAGACGTATGCTGACTGACAGACGGCGTAAGCAGTACAATGCCTGCCTACAGCACAGGCGGCCATTACGTATATTAGCAACTTGTCCGAGACAGCATCGGAGGAGTTAGTTGCTCAGTGTTCAAGCAGTATGGTCAACGTAAGCGAGGAACATCAATACATGACTAATGAGAGCGTTGATAACGCATCTCGGGTTCTTTCGCAGTTGCCGGAACCTCCGGCCTTACCGATTGCATCGTCGGTAGTTGGATTGGTTTCAGGCGTTACGGGCATGTGTGCCAATGCAGTGGTCTTTGTGGTTCTGGTCCACGCACGTCGACAGTTCGGCAGCAGCGTCAACATTCTGATCACCAACCAGTCTGCCATGGATCTTTTCGGCTGCATCTTCCTCACTATCGCATTCGCCATGTCGTTTCCCGGAGCCCCGACAAACTATCTCGTGCTTGGTGAGATCGGAAACAATGTGGTCTGCTTTCTGTTTCGCTACAGAGTGCTGGCGATTATTTGCATGAGTGCTGAAAAGATCGGTCTAGCCGATATCGATGGCGACATGGAAATCGATGTTTCCGACAGCCTCTGGGCTACCATATTTTTTGGTAGATAAGACGGACTTAGTACGATCGTTGAAAAGATCGGTCTGGTGGTCATCACGCTGGAACGTTACTTCAAGATTGAGCATCCAGGTGCTTACCTCAAGTATTACCGCAAGTGGACAACTGCTCTGGCTGTGGCTCTACCGTGGATCTCAGGCTTCTGCACTTTCGGCATCCCGGCGTTTGTGTCAGCAAAACCGGTTCCCGGATATTGTCCATTTATGAGTCTTCCGGAATCAGACGCTAAAGCGGTAAGTAGCACGTTGCGTTTACACTATAAGTAACAAGAAGCCCAGCTGTCGCTAGGCTAGCCGACCATACTGGTTGTCAGTGACCTTCAAGGTCATCCAAGGTCGATTATTTTCATGTTATTTGAAAGCCAATATGCAGGCTTGCCGTGGATATGAAATTTGCCATCCATATTTATATCCACAGACAGCTATCGTGCATCCATAGCCACTGAATTTTCGCGAAATACAGCAGTGCCAGAGCGTCCATTCCCCCAGGCACTTTTTGTAAAACTGTTAAAAATAAATAGGAGTAAAAAAATAAAACACATTTGCATTGAAATATGATTTTAGAAAAGTATTTCCCGGCTGTCATGGCTGTCATGTCTACCGTAATTATTTTATTGCCCTTCCTATAGCCGACCGTTAGGTTGAGCCTTGGATACGATATGTCGTCTCTCAGTCGTCTCTTTAACCGTAACAAATGTATTGTGGCTAAACGGTACGTCGTAAGGAGTTGGCGATACCGTTGCATAGGGCAATAACGACTACCTATAAGCTGTTGAAATTAATCATGTCTATATATGCAGCTTTTTGGCCGCAATTTTGAATGCAATGCTTCTGCCTGCAGCCATCACTGATATGAGCCAAATTACCGTATTTTATACTAGCACTGATTTTAGCGTCCAGTATAGCAACGTCACCAGATCGTGTATGGGACTGCAGTCACTCTGGAAAATCGCTATCTTTCCGCAACCGGAAGTCGGGCACTCACTGGCCTTCAGATATAGGCGGTACGGTCAGCCCGTCGCAGCAACAGCTGGGATTTTTGTTCTCCAAAACACATGTTGCATTTATGTACGCCTACAGGTATAAATAGAGTGAACGCTTTGAAGAACACTTGGTTTGTACATCCTACTGGCACTAAATTTGTTAGGAATCCAAAACGTTTGTAATTTTGTTACCGTTTGATAAAAAAAAATAAAAAATAATCTCACAAATTGGTATACCGTTTGTTGCCCAAACAACAGTATTAAAGCACCATAAATTAAAACCTGTTGCTGCTATAGTGCACATAAATTAATTTAGGCTAACTAAATAATGACGTGCTGATGTCATTGATTATTCATTTGACTCAATAACAAAAATAAACGAGAAAATGAAGAGTAAGAACGACAGACAGAACAATATTATATAGAGATAAAACACTTAAATATTCAGTTTAATTAGCAAATGCGACAGCACAATATCCATGGATATATTTACAGGATGGCTGAAGTCTGATATCCACACGTGGATAATATATCCATGGATATATCCATGAATATCCATATCCACGGCAAGCCTGCCAATATGCGACTTATCTAGCACCGTTTAATTACAGTGCTGTAGCACGTACTGACCTTCAAGGAAATTCAAAATCAATGATTTCTATCTAATTTGGCAGGGCGTATGCCACTTCCTGTTAGTGATTAATAGAAACCTTAGCTGTATCTCTTATCGTTTCCGAGATATGGTTAGTTTTCGTTGAAAATGCACATTTTTCTTATCCTTTTTCCATTTAATCTTCAATTTAAAAATGTTTTTGGAATAGGTCGCAGAAATTTTGCCTGTTCGAGTTTTACACACATAGCCAATAAGTCGTGTAAAAAGTTTTTTCCTTATGACTTATTCGTTAGCTAGGGTACATCCGTTACAGACGGAGAAACAAACGGACGACAACCATGCCAATACATTGACAATGAAATTCTGGCATCTGATCATCAGTTAACTCTGTTGTTTTAATAATGTTATTGCATTGGTGTAGTAGCTTGAAAATTTTTTAATGCTAAAAAATCGGTAGGCGGTCATGTTAAAAAGTTTATAACTTCGTCGTTTTTTTCAAGAAAATCAAATTTTACTTCGCAGTTAGACGTGGGAAGTTTTTAGTAAAAAAGCTGTAAAATTTCAAATTAAAATTCCAAACGGTTGCTAAAAACAGCAAAAACTTAACATGGTTTATTGAGAAAACATGACCAACATTTTGTAATTCATAGTTTTTAGACTTGGCAACAGGTAAACAAACTACAGGGTGCGGCAAAAATAAGTAATCCCCTAAAGTTTTTTGCCGTTTTCTTAGCAACCGCTTAGAATTTTAACATGGAATTTAACAGGTTTATTTACAAAAACGTTTTACATCTAACTGCTAAGTGAAATATGATTCTGTCGAAAAACGACGAAATTGTGGACTTCTGAACATGACCGCCTACCGATTTTTTAGCATTAAAAAATGTTTAAGCTAAAAATGCCATTTAATTTTCAAAAACCGGTTACCACGATACTGCCGATGACGTCACAGTGACGCTTTGACAAACAGTAATTTATTTTGTTTATAAATTGTCACTAAATTGTCGTTCTTTTCAAGCAATCGTTGGCTGCCCACCGGATTCATCTTCGAGCATGACAGCGCACCAGCACACACAGCGCGCAGCTTAGGAAACTGACTGCGGGCCAACTATCCAGATTTTATCAGAAAAGACCAATGGCCTCTAAATTCGCCGAATGCAAACTCGGTGGACTATCACGTGTGGTGTGCAATGCTGGAGCTTACCGCAAGCTTAAAACAAAGCCAAAAACAATCGCGGAACTCGAGGAATCGCTTTAGGTTATCTGGAGCAACCTACCACAAGGACCGATCGACAAGACTGTGAAAGACTTCTCAAATTAAGCGACTGAAGGCTTGTGTTGGAGCTTGGAGCTGTCGGTGGACACTTCGAACATTCACAGTG
>Ga0209367_1013498_pt1 | contig 10495 bp, 6 predicted proteins | sample WorMetLIZISLAND2_FD_187412 | JGI IMG/M metagenome (GOLD analysis project Ga0209367, IMG submission 187412) | Marine gutless worms symbiont microbial communities from Max Planck institute for Marine Microbiology, Germany - Olavius geniculatus... ...
ATTTCAAATCAGATCAAATCAAATCACATCCGTTTTGTAAATCAAATCATTATTTTTCAAATCAAATCACTGTACGTGATTCAATCGTGATTTAAATCAAATCATGATTTGGATTTGCCCACCACTGGTAAGAGCAGAGGGAGTGTGAAGGGAGGAAAATCAGGAGAAAAGACTCCGAATATTTGTCTTGCACAGAAGAATGATATTGACTGACAGTGCACGGTAGTTCGGCTAATGCTCGACTCCTCTGCCCAGTTTTTATGACATAGGCCCGCCTACTGCACCTCAGTTTGTAAGACTCTGCTCTCATGATTTACGATATCTTGCAAGCAGAAGTGTTCTGTGACGCTTAAAATGCACCAATTTCGTTTTTCGCCAGGGCTCCACCCCGAACCCTGCTAGAGAGCTCACGATGCTCCCTCAGATCCGCTAGTCGGCTGGGAAAAGATACCCCATTTCTCACCCTATCTACGCCTACGGCGCCTTGTTCTTGGCGCCTGCAGCGCCTCAACTTAAGTTAGAAGAGAAACTTGCTCCAAGGACTTAAAGGGATATAGACGCCCCTTTGTTGAGTCACTGTTTACACTTCCACCTGCTTTGTCGTTCGCTTGATTTTGGCATTTAACTAAAAAAAGCCAAATGTCACCAAAGTGGGTGCCCAGTCAACTTTCTGAAAAAAATGCCCTGCAATAAAGTGTTACGTAGGCTAGTGCAGTCGCTCCATCGGAAATGACGTTTGTAATCAATAACGTAAACAATAATAAAATGATATTTTTTGCAGATGATTGTGTTTTAATTTAATTATTGCAACAAAAGAAAGAGTATTGTGCTAAAACATTTATCGTGGAATTTCCCAGCAAGCCACGGAGACTGCAGTATTCATACTCGACCGCCAAGCACATTAGAGGTTAATTTTTAACGACAATGTGCTACACAAATTGACATTTTACATACTTACTTACTTACTGTCAGGATTAAACAAACTGTTGCTCAATACTGGACACTCACAAAAGCCAAGCCACTGTAACTATTGTTTGCATTGGCATATTTAACTAAAATTTTGCATTTTGATTGTTAGTAACTGATGCATTGTCGACGTAAAATTTTGTCAGAATCAGAGATTGTTTGTCGTAGTTACGCAAAGGTACACATTTCACTTACATAACGTCATATTGATAACGGAGATATTTTGTTATCGATATTCAGCAATTAATAACTCCACTAAGAAGTAATATTTTTCAACAAAATTTGGTCACTCCTTATTTTCTCACCAATTTATTGAGAATCAAGCGTACAAAATTTTATTCAGATTCGTTCAGATTTGACAATTTTATTGTACAATGTCTAGGAGTTTACTTTTATTCCGGACACAGTGTACTACACGTGCTACTAGACCTACACTACTACTACTACTACTACTAGTAGTACACGCAGGTTTACTACTACAGCCGCCACCATCACTACTGCATGAATGGACACCGAACGGACACATTAAGGTGATTTACATTCTGTCTAATACGCTATGAACTGCATTAAACAAACAATTATTATGACGTAGACTCGCGTGCCACTCGGTGTTGAGATGGAGGGTTGTCTGTGTACAGTGGGACAAGTAGTTCACACGCTGCCTGAAGGTGAACCAGTCGGCGGCGTGACGTCACTGGCTGGTGAGATTTACGTGTTAAGAGACAAAGAACATGATGAAGTCGAGGTGTACGAAGCCATCAGTTACCGCTTACAGCGCTGTCTAACTGTGCCGAACATTCGCGGATTGAGTGATATGGCAGCCAGCGAACACTGTTTTTGCGTATACATTGGTGATCATCTTAGTTGCTGTATACATAGACTAGGTGCACAGGGCGCCGCCACACAGTGGCCTGTAAATGACAAACCCGCGCGTCTCTCGGTGAACGCAGCACATAACGTATTAGTGACATGTCCTTATGTCCGCAAGATCAAAGAGTTCAGTTCACATGGTAATTTACTGCGTGAACTAACACTCCCTGATGACGTTATCACACCTTGGCACGCAATACAGATCCGCAGTGGTCAGTTTCGTGTGTGCCACGGTGGCGGTGATGACACAGTCCACCGTGTGTGTAAGATGAGTTAGGACGGGCGTCAGGTAGTACAGTTCCACGGTGGAAAGCAGGGCTCAGACATTGGTCAGTACTTTGGACCCATTCACTTGGCAGTTGGTGACAGTGAGTTTGTGTTTGTTGTTGACATCGGCAACCGTGGAGTGACGTTGTTGTCACCAACATTGGGTTACATTCGTCAAGTCGTGTGCAGTGATGATCTGAAGGTGTATCCGTCCAGACCGTGCTTAGACACACAAAGACGACGTCTGTACGTCGCTGACAATAAATGGGATGACGAGGAGGGGATATTCACAACAGGACGTGTTGTATTCTTTAGTGTGTAGACGCTGTTGTCTCAGTGTCTAAGGCGCGTACAAAACGACAGAAATGAACTGAAATAAATACTTGCAATATGTCACTGCACGCCAGTTCATTTCACTCGCTCTGTACGCGCCTTAATCGTCATAATAATTTTTTTGTCATCGCTGTTGTTGTTAGTGAATTATTACTGACAAAGTTTACAGCTAATTGCTCACTGTTCGCTTGGCTGTCGCGTGTACAATACAATGCGTCGTTGGTTTTTGTATATTTCAAGCATTATGTGGACAACAAACGGACGTGAACATCAGCTAGTGTTGAAAAATCAACCTATTTTACATTCTTTGTACAACATTTAAGCCTAGTTGTAAACAGATGCAAACCGTTTTAGCAGAAAAAAAAACAAAAATAATAAGTTTTATAAATAATGGTGAAAAAACGAGCTTGTTATATGCTCGTCATATTAAGCATTAGTCAAGAAAATGCTTAAAGACATGGTATTGTGGTTGCTTACGCTAGCAGGCACGTTGTTAAAAAACTTTTACCCCTATACGGACAATTCCCCACTAAACCAAAAGCGGACATTTGCCTGCCGCAGGGTGGGATATTTCACGCCGCAATACTTTAAGTTTGCGTAACTCCAAACACATTCCCGCCTGTTGTCAAGTTTCAATTCGGCTCAAGGTCCTGTACCGCCTTAGGATTTGAAGTGCGTGACGGCCCAGGTGAGTTGTGGAGAAGAATAGTTCAGTTAGTAGATCTGCGGTATCATACAATGACATGCCAAAAAGAAGGCAATCGTCACGAATATCATAAATTCATTTTTTCACTGCCATTAATCTAACATGAAGCTCACGAATGTAAATACCAGTAAATCAATCATTTTTACGTGCGAAAGCAGATACTGCTTTCAGCGCGTCTTAGCCATCGCAATTCTGTCCATCTGTCTGTCTGTCCCTCCGTCCGTCTGTCCGTCACACGGGTAGATCAGTCAAAAACAGTGCAAGCTAGAATCACCAAATCTTCACCGTCGGCTGCCTGGAAGACTCTAGTTTCAGGAACCGTAAAGCTTTTTCATAAATTCGAAGGGGGTCACCCCGAACGAGGGCGCTAAATGAGAGGGGGTGGGCAAAATTTGCGATTTTTGGCCAATAAGTCGCTGTATCTCAGTAACGGTGCGAGATAGGGCCGAGGTTACTATTAATCACTAATAGAATGTCGTATACTGGCTCTCGATTGGCGCCCGATTCAATGACCTGGAATGACCTTGAACGCTAAAAAAGAGGGTTTTATGGATTTTTGGCGATTTTGGGCTGCGAGACACATTGCAAGAGCGAGTTGCGCCGAAACTAATTGAGATAGACATGGACAAGCTGCGTATAAAATTTTTAGCATTAAACGTAGATTTCGACGGTCCATGTCTCGATTTTCTAGGTTCAAGGAAACCTGCGCACGAGGGCATAAAGAGCGGTACCCCCGTAAAAGTCGCGACGAAATGGCTGGAGATAAACCATAGATGTAAAAAAACGTTCCAGGAAAAATAAAAAACGTTAAAAAACGTAAAAAAACGTAGCAAGAATAAAAAACGTTTAAAAACGTTGAATAAAAAACGTTGGCCGTAATGTGTTCAACTTCTTGCCTAATGCCTAATGCTGTAAGCGCAGTATACCTGGAATAATAGTTTAAATAAAGAGAACTTGATTTAATTTTAATTTAGCTGTGTGGTCGTATGACAACAGCATTAAACTAACTGAATATGCTAGTTAAAAAAGTTTTCTTTAGTACATTTGGACTGACTAAGTAAACTACATCACTAGCTATGACCTATATTAATTCGTTTTTGCTGTCTCAAAAGGGCTTCAGGAGGCTTTTGATGGGATTTTCAATGCACGTTTTTTAAAATAAAAAACGTTGAGCAAAATACAAAACGTTTAAAAAACGTAAAAACGTGGCAAGAATAAAAAAAGTAAAAAAAACGTTTTTTACATCTATGAGATAGACTGACAGTTTGCAAACAGGAACTGCTCTAGGCTTTCGCGCGTCCCGTCAGCATTAGCTCAAATTTCTTGTACTTACCCGTAACGAGACAGAAATATGCCAGTCACTCTGCTAGTAAAAAATTGGCCTATGAACTTCATTCTATGTTCATCTACAGACAAACCTTTCAGAATGTCACGACAATGTCCGTGTTTTTTTTATGGCAAATTGCAAACTTTTGCCCCCAGTGTTTTCAGCCTACGACGCCGCTGAGAAGAAGCAATAATGTCCTACTGACCATTTGCCGGAGTCGACGCCATACGCCTCTGTACGTTCACATCAAAGGATTCTTTTCGGCAAAGTCCTTCGCAAACGCTACACGACAATTACATAACGATCAACTGATACGTTACGATGGAGCTAGAAGGAAGACAACATAGCTTAATATAACACAAGACGGTATTGCCCAATATATTTCACTTAATTACTGTTTTATTTTCAAATCACACTTTGTAATGAACAGAAACAAACGAACGAATTGTTTGCTTCATTTCAATTCAATTCGCCAATGCTACAGAGCGAGTCAATGTATGAATAAAAACACTAATTAATTTCTAATTCAATTAAATATAAACAACTTACCAGTTTACATTACTGTGTAAGGGCGACCAAGTCGCACATCCAAAACAGCAGAAATCATTTTACTAGGACACAGAGTGATAGAACGACGAACTGGCTGTCCTTACAAACCCATGTGACGTGACCCCATTTAACCTTTTGCACTCCTGCATTATCCCGCGAGCCAATAAATGTGTGGAATTGAAATTTTGCACTGCACTTTGTATGGAGTCGGCGCCGGCTCAGCAGGAATGAAGTCCTTTTGTCTTAACTCCTAATAATTTTCATACGACTTAACGTTACATCACAGGCGCGTGGTAGCGCAGAAATATTAATAAGTTACGTTTATTGTAATGTGCTGCTCCACGAAATGGCCATATAAATAAACAAGCTAATATTGCACGCATCACCCGCTTAATATAGGCCCTGAAAACACTTCAAAAATGCTAATTTAACTAATCATATTATTGCAGTTATTGGACCGTTGTGTAAAATGGCAGACCACAAACGTTTAAAAGTCGAGTCAAACTAAAGTCTGAGCTCATCTCGTAGTTAACCGAGTTTTAGCCAATTTTTGGCAAAAATTCTACAAATTTCGTTGCCAAGGCAACGAAAGTCAACCGTGATAGACTTACTAAAATTATTTATTTGCTCCACCCTCAAAACCTCTTGTTAGATGCAAGAATATCGGAGATATATCGTACATACATGTATGTCGAGTTATAGCCCGTTTTATCCCAAATTTCGTTTCTATTACAACAAGGGTCAGTCGGGGTAAAATTCGATTGGCAGCATTCAATGGCCCATCCCTGAAAACCCTTCTATAGACGTAAAAATCTTGCAGATATCTCGTACACAAGGCGAGTTATAACCAATTTTGTCCCAAATTTCGTTGCCATGGCAACCAGGGAGGGTCCGGGGTAAAATTAAATGACACCATTAGATTGGCTATTCCCGAAAACCATATTAAAGAACCGAAAATTACGACTCTATCTTGTACACAACCAAAGTGATGACCGTTTTGAGAATTGTTTAATTTTCCCTATTGTGATTTTTTTGGAATTTTTTGAATAAATACGTTAAGTATTAATTTCAAATTTTTTAATTCCCAAAAGAGACCGCGTCGTTTGAGACATCGTACGCAAAAATCCGCCGAAGGGTCTGACCTGTAGGTGAGTTTCTGAAAAAAGGTATATGTACAGCTAGAAAATTTTTTGCGTATATTTCACCTATTTGCCGAGAAGTCCCCCTTGTGCAGATTTACATGAAATTTTGCACGAGGGATCACCTAGCCGACATAATCAACCGTGCCAAATTTTATCTCAAATAGATCAGGGGTTTTGATTCTGTGGGGGTCGAATTTTTGGCTTGGAAAGAGAAATCGCCGCTAACACATGGCTTGAACCACCGTTCAGCCTGTGATTACAGTGCACCAGCACAGTTGAAAAGATTGAAGAGATGGGCTAGGAACTGCTACAGCATTCGCTATACAATCCAGAGTTAGCTGCAAGTGATTTTTCATTTGTTCAGACCACACAACGAATCACTTGGCAACATTTAGTTCAAGAACGATGAAGATGTTCAGCATGCGTCAGGAAATTTCTACACGGTGCCAACAAAATCTGGGTTTAACGGGTTCCAGCCGACTTGTAGAACAATGAGAACAATGCAGTGAACTGCAGGGAGATTATGTTGAAAAGTAACATAACTGTCAGAATTGAATTCTGCGACTTACTGTATGTAGTTGTATAAGAATGTTAGTCCTGGAACTTGTTGAACGACCCTCGTATAGGCTACAATCACAGGCCTACAACAAACTGGCGCGCAGAACCGCACTATGCAATGCTCCGAGTCTGCAGTATAGGCAGCGTTGCACGGCGAAACATATCATCATAGACTAGAGACTGCAAGATGGATGTAATCGTAGTTCAGCTTAGGCGTAAAAAATCTCCGTGCTTCCAGTTCCAGTTGCCGTCAGTCTCCCAAGAAAAACTATATCTTAAAATTTTTTTATCGGATTTCGAAAATGTTGCTTCAGTTTTTCTTGTTATAAATTTGCTTTCAAACTTTCACTGCAATACGAACTACCGTATATGCATCTAGTCTGTCACGCTGGTGTATTTTTAACACGGTGTTTCCCACTTTCGTTTTCCTGGGTAGCCTACTATTCAGTGTGTCGCTGGTTTTATCACACAGCTGTTGTGTAATATTACGCAAAACGTCACGAAATAAATATTTTATATTAAGTAATTTGAGCAAACCTCGCGTGACGCGCGACAGCAGCGGTCCTGCCACCTCGGCAATCAGTGTACAGCTGCAATAAAATAACAATGCGTCTTGAAGAAGTATCCAAATTTGAGGCCTCCGACGGAATACTTCTTGAATTCAGGAGATCAAAACTTAGATGGTTAAAGATGTACGTTCTATGCTAAAAAAAATTTTTATATGCAAGTTGTTCAGGTTTATCTCTAGCCATTTCGGCGCAATTCACTTAAAATGTGCGCCGCAGCCAAAAACCAAAAAAACACAAAAACCCTTTATTTTGGGGTTTAAGGTCATTCAAGGTTGTCGAAGATGACACATTAAAAAGCTCGGCACTAGTGTGTTATGATATCTGTATGTCTGTGCCTATCTGCAACTGTTTTCACGTTAGACGAGCCAATAGCGGTAGAATAACCACTTTTTCAGGGGGTAACCCTATTTGACGCCCGCCTGCGCAGGCCTCCTTGAACATAGGGGGTCGGGACTTGAACTGTTAAAATTTTCCTTTAGTGCTGAAAATTTCATAGCAGTTTGTCTTGGTCTATCTCCAGCCATTTCGGCGCAGGTTACTCTTAAATTGTGTTTAATAGCCCAAAATTGCAAAAAAAAAATCACTAAAAACCCTTATTTTGAAGGTTCAAGGTCGTACAAGGTTATCGATGTTGATACCCCTAAAAAGTGTCCACGTACTAGTGCTTGTTATGATAAGCAACATGTCCGTGTCTATCTGGAACCATTTTTACGCTAGACAAGCCAAGAGTGGTAATATACGAACTTCTTAAGGAGTACCCCTTTTCGACGCCCTCGTTCGAAGGAAACCCCTTCACACAGGGACACGAAAATTTCCGCAACAAACTAGAGTCTTTGGGGCAGGGCACAGTGAAGATCTTGTATAGTCCTAGCTTGCACCGTTTACTTACAGATCCACACACACACATTATTCGTTTCATAGCAAAATTTGACTTACGCAGTAATGCTCACAATGCAAACTATTGGCCTAAAAATTAAAAGAAAGTTCATCGCCTATAACAATAAAACAATTAGTATAAAAAGCAACGATTCGCGATATCCACATCAGTTCAGTTTAGTTTAGTTAGGCTTAGTAGGCTACTAGTAGCATGCAGTTGTTGCGTAGCGTTAATACGTATATTTGTACAGCATAGGAACAATGAAGTCATTATCATTTAGAAATTTATTGTGACAGACGGACGCCTAGGCTATAGTTAGAACGCGCGAAGCGTTCTGCTGTCGCGCGTAATGATACTCTCTGTCTTCACTCTTTCGGCTCACTTCATCAATGCATCTGAAAGCACAGGAACTTTTGGCCCCCTGTAGTTGAAGGTCACGTCACTGACAGGCCGCTAGAAGGTTATCGCGTTGCGCGCAGGTAATCGCCGATATAGGTTGCGTTTCGCGGGCGTGGATAATACCTGGGAATGAATGGATTAGCGGCTGCAGGCTGCGCGGCAGGTTGAAGTCAATTGTCTGTCTATCTGTCTGTCTGCTGGGAGAGAGGAGCCGTACAACGGTAGCAATGGATGCGGCGCTGGGCGAGCCTCCTGCAATCTGTCCATCAGCAAACATTATGTCGGCACGGCGCCGGCGCCGCGCGTGATGCTGATACTGTGGACGACCCGCGCGAGATGCTGCGGCTGCTGCTACTGCTGGCCACCCGGCGCCGCACACCGTGCCAGCAGCAGCACCGCAGCAGCAGCAGCTACGTTTTCTCGTCTCGTCACCGGACATTGAAATTGATCCAAACACGCACGGCGACCGACCGACCGGCCAACCAACCATCCAGCCCTGTTGCGTCGTCGTCGCTAAAAACGCCGGCCCAGGACCACCAAGCGCGCGCGCGCGAGCGGCCGTACGTCAAGCCGGTCTGTCGCGCTGGTCAGCGGCAAGCTGCTCGATCAGCGAGTCGATTGCACGTACGGGACACGGCCGCGGCGGTAGGTAGGTAGGGACTATGGAGATCGGTCGGTCGGCGGTGGGGACGTGAGCGTGCGTGTGAGCGTCACCGAGTGGCGCTGTCTGGCGGCGTCGCATGCACTGCAGCCGGGCGCGCCGGCGTCATGATAATGTACCCTATATCAGCACCAGCAGCAGCAGCAGCAGCAGTGGCGACGGCTACGGTCGGCCATCTTGTCTAGACGCCGGCTGACTAGCGGGCGGGCTAGACGGCGGGGTGGGAGAGCGACTGTCAGCGCGCCAGGCGGCTTGGCGGAGGTGTCAGCTGTCGGTGCGCTGCTGTGGACAACCCGACGACGACGACCGACGACCAGCACTGACTGACAGAGAGCTCGCCAGCACCGGCGCCATGAACGACTACCGCAACCACGACCATTGCGCCATCGTGCTCCCGACGGACTGTCGTCGACCACCGCGACGTGCTGCTGTGACTGCAGCTGCTAGTCTAACTGCAGCGCTGTGCGACCCAAGGCGAGACAACAACTCGACAACGTCACATTCGTCGCCCGCCATCAGCGCCGCCGTCAAACAATCGGTAAGTCGCCGTCTGAACTGGTCTTGCATTGATACTGCTGTTTATCATTGGCGCGACGCCGCGAATATATCGAACCTGCACTGTTAATACGAATATGCACGTAGGCCCTGGTAGGCCTAGGCCTACACACACAACTCTGACCGAAAGGACGCTTTGGATGCATACAGAACTGCAAAAAAACTAGGTTTTTGCAGGGAAAAGGTTTAGGTTTAAAGCCTTATTGTTTAGTTCGCCCGAAAACGATAGTTTTCGGAAGGACTTCTGTTTTACTGCAGATGTTTTTTTTCTTGCAACGCGAGATCTCCGAGATGCGCGGGCCGACCGGCGTGAAATTTTACACGATGGTCAGTACTAAACGCTATTTTATAATGCCGGTCCAAAATTTTGGGAGGCGCATCCCAAAAAAATTTCAGGGGCCAAAAACATGCAAAATTTGGCCCGATTTCGGACGACTTGGAAGTTCGGCAGCGAATATCTCCGAAACGGATGAAGATATTCAAAATCGGATTTTTACTTTATCTACCGCGATTCCTCCCGCGTTAGGCGAAACAAGTCCGGTGAAGTTTGGTCCAGTGACCTTGGAGATCTCGATTCTTAATGGTACCCACCGAAAGCGCATATTTCGGAAGACCATATTTCGGCCCCTAGGGGGTACTGCGCCCCCAAATTTTTACACACGCTACAGAATGACCAAGTCTTACTAGCGCACCCCCCACCGGGGACGGCGGTCCTA
>Ga0209367_1013500_pt1 | contig 10494 bp, 8 predicted proteins | sample WorMetLIZISLAND2_FD_187412 | JGI IMG/M metagenome (GOLD analysis project Ga0209367, IMG submission 187412) | Marine gutless worms symbiont microbial communities from Max Planck institute for Marine Microbiology, Germany - Olavius geniculatus... ...
GTTTAATATGCAAATAATTTACGACTAGGATTAAGTTATCATATGTCCATTGCAGTCTAAATGTTCAGTTTCAAAACGTTGAGTTTTCAGTGTTCAGCGTACAGGTAATATATGACTTAAGTTTTCAGCATATTTTATTTACAGTTAAACATATTTCAGATTATGCTTAATGAAGAGCAGTTTTTCCACCAGCTGGCCAGCCATACGGTTGCCGCTGTCAGAATACAGGTCGCCAGCAGAACTGAACAGAGGTTCACTGGCAACGGACGTGGAGGGCGCCGACAAGTAGCGCCGCTCGACGTCAGCAACACGAGGGTATTGGCACTCGTGCTGCCTCCACCAGTGGACTGTGAGCATTATGTAGGCCTAACCTGACACTGGTAATTAAACCCTGGATGGACGGACGGACGGAAGGCGACCGACTGACCATGCCACTCCCGCCCGCTGCAGTCAACAGACTGACGTTCATAACAATAGCTGCACTTCACTTCCAAGTTCACACACATGAACCGGTGTAGAACGTAATAGGCGGCCGCTCCTGGTTTGCATTACTAGTTAGTATTAACGTGTATGTACGCGGGCGTGAGGAGGCGAGGGGATATTGGATAATTGTGGTTACTTACGCCGGCATGCTGCTTGCCTTTGACCACTCTATACCTAGCATGCACTTTCCCCCTTCCCATTCTTCCTGTGATGGGTGCAGCGCTGACGCTTAGACAACAATCACACGTGGTCGCTGATCGCTCAGAACGAAACGTAACGTCATGCGCTGATTGTATAATAATGTCCATGTCAGTTGCTGAAATTAGGCCTAAAGTGTGAGATGGCGTGTAGCGGAGAGGGGATAATTAATCCTGCCAATCTCTCATGAATGGTGACCGTTCTACAGGTGCGCCTACCCCACCCCACACTCCCTGCCACTGTTGTTTGTTAGCAAATCGAGATCGTTGTAGGCCTATAGTGGCCGCCGCCCGCCGCCGACTGCTGTTTGACTGCGACTTAGACAGTGACAGCGGTGGGCGGCGTGAGCGGATTTCGGTAATGGTAATCGGTATCGGGTTTCACAGGGAATAAAATATCGCCCAATACCCAATCCACCCAATACCGGCCAGTATCGGCCAATACCCAGTACCCCAATACCAGTATCGTTCGAACCCTAATAACGACTTATATAACATACGTTGGTCTTTTCTCCTGAAACTTGCTAAAGCTTCAGGGAGATTTCTTTAGCCTCTGGCTTTACGGGGATGCGCAATGGGCCCACATGGTGGCCTGAGCGCTGGATGCTGCCTTAACGGGTGGCATCCGCCCCGAAGGTAAGGTAAGGTAAGGCACCGTTATAAATACATAAAGTTCGGGACGCTTTTTATGGGCCACCCAGCATATCCACCAACGTCAACTCAGGTTATGTCCTCCAAGCTAGATAGATCTCATTGGGTACTGGTACGAGGATGCCTGGCTGGGGTGTGTCATGTGGGAGGTAACACCGTGTGATCCCATATGACACCATAAGTATTAGACAAGTTCTTTTGATTCCAGTCAACTACAGCCTTACTTGAACAAGTGTGCTTTAACTAGTTGCACGAAGCATGGTTTGTGATGTGTTAAAGATGCCAACAATTCAAGTGTTTCTGATGGATGGTAGTTCACGAGTGCTGAATCTGGTCTCAAAAGCCAACACCACAGTCCAGCAGCTTCATCTGCAGATGATGAAGGTCCGTGCAGTATTATTTGTTTAACCCCATTTTGGACTGTACGGAAAACCATTTGCTAGATGCAGTTGGGTTTGACGTTTACATTTATTCAATACACAGTCTCGATAATTTCACATTTGTCAAGACTTAATGTAAAACATTCACTGATTGTGTCTTACTCCATTTGTGATAGGTGTCAGCTGAGTAATTGGTATAATGCTTCTAAGCTATTTGATCTTTTTGGACAGTTATTACAGTTCATTGTTAAAATTAAAATTAATCATTAATTGGTTATTAATTGTGATCTGCTGAAACACATTGTAAAGACTTTTTGTCCATTTTTTGTTTACTGTTATTATTATACAGAGGCTTATACCAAGAATTTAGTGCTTGTCGGGTGGTATTTTGTCTTACAGGTGTTGGGTTTGCCAGAGAACTGCAGTCATCTTTTTACCATCTGGATTTGCTCGAGAAATTTGCGTAAGTTTTATGCACCTTGCATTTCTTCACGTCATTTGCTAAGATGTTTGTTGAATATGTTGATGCAATATCACAGGCTGAATGGTAATTAATGCCTTGTGTTAATGGCGACTTTTCTTTCCCACAGGAAAGCCAAAAATTCGACCCCCACAGAATCAAAACCCTTGACTCGATTAAGATAGAATTTGGCACGGTTGGTCACATTGGTGAGGTGACCCGTCGTGCAAAATTTCATGCAAATTCGCTTGATGGAGGTTTTTCCCGAAATGGGTGAAATATAGGCAAAATTTTTTGAACTGTTGTAGTGTTAGAGAAAGACAGTTTGAGTGCAAGCATGTTGTCATCTTAATTTTTCTGTATAATTTAACATCTGGCCCAGCCTTTGTAAAATTGTGTTAGTTGGCTGTTGCAGTGCTTTCAGTTTTTGCAATACAGTTATGTACGATATCAGGTGATATAGAATTATATGCATATATATGCATATATGCATTATATATATGAATTTGTTTCTAGAGCTGCAGTTGAAGCTGGAACATAAACCAGTGCAGCATTTGAAGAACTGGAAAAGTCGCATTGTGGTCATGTTCACGGACCAAGACCCGGAGAAAGAAGATGCGCAGTTGTTCTGGCGTCGAGATGCCATCCTTACTATTGACATGGAAAAGAAGGTACTGGTCATTATATAGCATTTAAAAGTGTGTGCATAGCTTTTCCTGTATAATCCATCTCAAAGCTACCGAGCTCACCAGCCGTATCAGATCATGAAGTATTACTTGCCACAAGTGAATGCATTTCGTGTTTTACCCCAGCCAGGTAGGTTGGTACTTAGTTTATTTCCCAGAGGGATGAATGGCCGAGTTGACCTTGGTGTTGGGATATATACCTAGATGGTATTCCTGTCTTAAGATCATCTATTCCAGTAATATCCGAGCCAAGCATACCAAGCATAGTGTGACTATGTTGATCAGATACAGCGTGTTAAATACTAGTATATGTGACCACATCCCTTCTTGAAGATAGAGTGGGATGTTGTGATTGCATATTTTCGTAATGGTGATTGGTGCATTTTGAAGCAGAAATGAGGTCATTAGGTTTTGTGGCCAAGCAGTCAAAGGTCAGACTCGTAGCTTTGCACATTATACTAAAGATACCATTTTGTTGTTTGTTTCCGTGATATCTGTGATACATGCCGGTAATGTTGGATTTTTTTCTACAGTTGTCATTTGTGCTTTATGTGATGCTTAGTTTTTTTAATTAAAAGGTTAAGGTTGCAGTGGGTGTGGGAGTTTGACACTGCATTTCTGACCATCATCTTTATTTCTGTCATTGGACTGCAGGATAATATTGAATTTTGGTGTATTAGTAACATGATTGTAATGTGCTGACTTGTGTTGTGAAGGTGAAGAATCCTGTAGCAATTAATCTGCTGTTTCTGGAAGCCTACCACAACTACATCAAGTGCTTGTATCCGTGTGCCAACACTGATGCTACAGTTCTTGCTGGCATTCTGATGCAAATTAACAACGGCGACTATGATCCAGCAAGGCCCATCAGTGCTGCAGCCATGTACGATTACTCTCTTTATTTCCAGGATTTTCATTTCATCATTTTGTTATTTAGTTTTGAGGGCCTCCATTTTTTATGGTGCTATAGTAAATATGTTTTCAACTTTAACTTTAGTTGTTGTGTTACAGCTTAGCATTGCGCCACATTCTAGGTTCCTTCCTATTGGATTACAGTGACCTAAGCAAGCTACACTGGTTTTTCTCTTGCAGTCTGTCAGCTCTTTCTCAATTGTCAGTTTCTCATTCTTTTAGTTGCATATTATGTTAGCTAACCATCAGTTTGCATTAATTTGTCAATGGACAGCACTGATCACATGGTACATCACTCAGTGCAGGCACAGACATTGCAAATATTAGTGAGTTAACTTGTTCGACTAGTGAAGAACAGGAAATTGGCCGTAAGAGATTGTTTTAACCTACCTACACAATGAGGGATGCACATTGGGACCATTGTAATGTTATCAGTGCTGAGTGTCTGCCCCAAAGTTGGTGGTGTAGGATGGTTAGAACGTCGGTCCTGGCCGGCGGACTTTCCTTATCCTGCGCTAGACTGATGGATGGCTGCTTGACCACTTTGTGGGTACGGCGTCCGCTGTCAGTCAACCAACAAGGCCAACTCAGCCTGCCATCCCTCTGGGGTCGGTTAAATGAGTAGTAACCCATTATATGGGTTACGGAAGATGGGGACCTTTGTACAGCTGACTGGGCTGCCTGGCCGGCCGGTGCGCCAGCCTGTGTTTGCAGGCTGCACGCGGCAGCTGTGCGATCGGCAGCTCTGGTTAGTGACGAAAGGTGCATTAGAGGTGTGTATACACGACGATGCGCTATACAAATTGGCAGTCTTTACCTTTACCTTCAAGTGCTGTTAAGCTGCTACTTGTACATGGTTATTGTTGAGGATGGTCAGGAAACTGGTGATCTGGACTTAGATTGGACTGTTTCTTTCATAGTTCATCGATTGTTTGTTCATGCTTAGCACTTAGGTCTATCTGTTCTGGCTTGAACATTGGATGACCAGGGCTCTCCAGTCCTTGCAATCACCAGAAGCAGACTTGGCCCACTCTTAGCTGTTCTTCACAAGTTGGCTCTATTTCTTATTCTCATTTCGGGGTGGGGGATAGTCATGTCACTCCACAAAGCTCCACAGGCATTGTGCATTCATTGATATTCTTTGGTTGGATCATGTCTCCCTCTCGCAGTGTGTCCCATCATGTGATAGTTTGTAAGTCAGAAAATAAGTAAATAAGTTGTCTTTGACTGGTGAGTGGCCGATTAATCGGCTGATGGCTGTGTGATGCTGTTCATTCAGTGAGCGTGAGCTTGAAGGTATGGTGCCGCCTTCACTGCTATCCAACAGGAGTTCCAACTGGACTAAATGTGTGCTTGACCAGTACAAGCACTACAGTCGAAACATTGCCACCCGTGAACGATCTGTCCTGGTATGATTCATTCTTACGTTATCAGTAGAAATGCACCGATAATGTTAGCCGATTTCAGTATTGGCCAGCTATCAGCCAATTTGCTGATATATGGTATTGACTTATTGTCAGTTTATGTAATTGGCACTGAATGGCTGATTTTGTACTGTTTTACTGGAAATGCACTAAGGGTGCAGTTTTCAAATAGCATAGTTGCACAGTTTTTATTGTAAAAACTTTTTGACAATCACAGCAAGGAAGGAGCAAAAATCCCGCTCGTGTCATCTGGGCAAATTTGATAGTTAGTGGGTAACAGTTGGCTTATAATTATTGTATTTGTAGTTGTCATACTGTTGATGTGATGTTTTTACGTGTTTATCATTTTGGCACTAGTTGAAGTAGAGTTAAAGACAAGAATGGTAATATAAAGGGGATGTCAGACGAGCAACAAAGTTGGCCGACTTTTGTGAGCGTGGTTTAGTTGCCCGACAAAATCGGTGAACCATGACACATGGCCGATATTTTCATCTGCTACTTCGTACGATATCAGCTAGCGCAACAGCCGAATGCAGATCGCAAAATAATACTTGCATCACTGTTTTCTGCATCTAACGAACGAAAATAAATAACAAACACAAGAAATAACTAAAAAATATTCATCTTCCGTTGTAAACAATCACCATGGCAACATAAACGTTTGTTGTCCGATATATAGTCGGCCGACAAAATCGTCTAAGATAGAACATGCTCTATCTTGGCCGACAAAATCGGGCGATTTTTGCATGACACGACAGATTTTTGTCGAGCAATTGTGTCGGCGGATAAAATCAGCTGATTTTGTCGTTCATCTGACATCCCCTTTACTCAGACTGGAATTTGAATATCATAGAAACACATGTCAGTGGCATTTGTTTTTTTGCTCATGATCAGTGATCAGTGGACTGTGACAGCTGCTGATCATCTGTATTGTTTTCTGTAGGTTCTGCAGATGCATTTTCTAACAGTTTGCTGGAACTTGATAGCATACGGATCTGCATTTTTCACCGGCTATGTGCGAAAGGTAATAATTACATGTGAAGTATCGATGTGTGGTAATCGCAATAACTTTTGTTGTCGGAACTAATTTCAGCTACTTTGTGGTTTCCATGTGTTTTGATAAATTGCCATTAATGTGATTGTTGTTTATATTGGAGTATTAATTTCAATGTTATAAGTTTTTCAGGCCACAATATTTATTATAGGTGATATTACATGTCTACATGAGCAGTGATGCAAGCTTTGAGTTTGTGTTTTTTCCTAGTATTTTTGTTTGCAGTTAGGCAATGTGGCATGTGACGTAAAATATGATTTTAACTGTTTGTTTTCTTAGAGGTTTTCAGGGCTACCAGATGTGATATGATATAATGAATGATTTGCACTGCAGGTAAACTGGTAAATGAATGTAGCATATAAACTAAAGAGAACTAATTAATGTTTTAAACCGAACTGACAAAAATGAGAAAAATTGAAATGGAAAGTGCTGTTATGTTAAACATGAAAAATCCAGATAATTCTGATAAACCTGAAATGACTATTAAAACATGTGTATAGACTGTTTACTTCTTTGCAGAATTTCTCAGTTTGATCTGCTATTTTGCTCGGCCATCGAGTCGTTGCTTCTGTGTAATGAATGTCTTGCCGAGCTGTGACGTGGTCTTACTGTTAATATATGTAAAAAAACAACTTACCAGTTTACCAGTGTGTAAGGACGATGTGATGATATCAGTCCTCTAAAACAGCAAACATCATTTGGGTAACCTTAGATAGGGCTATGCACAATTGCATATGGCGTCCTTACAAGGTGACTTTAGTTGGTAATCACTAACATAGTCTAAAGCCTTCTTCATTTGATGTTATTTGTCATACTAGGCCTACAAAAAAGACAAAACTCCTGGGCGGATTGAGCCCAAATTTTTTTTGGTGGTAGGCGTCCATGACGTAATCACGTCATTCAAATTTGGTGATGATCGGTTTAGGGGTTTTTGGTTGGCTGAGGGTCAAAGTTTGCCTTTTCCCATAGACTTTGAAGGTCGTCCTTACAACACTCACACTATCGTGTGAGGTGTGATGTTGTGTAATGCAAGTGAGGTCGTTGTTTACAGGGCAATAAAGCATTGATGCCTGTGTTCATTGCCGTGAACGATGTTGGGCTTCATGTTATCAGTGTCGATACAAAGGTAACTTTGTATATCACTGAATTACTGTATGGAAATATTATAACGTTGCGAAAAGTATTCCTTCAGTGCTTTGACATGGTTGACGTGGTTCCTGCAGCAGTAAGACAAGCAGGACTGTAAATTTTATTTTTTTTATAAAGTTTACTTATGTGAAGTCGGTTTAACCTTAATAAAGTGTTGGAAAAATTATGTTAAACAAAGATCAGAAGTATAGATAACTGGTACTCCTTTATTTTATCTATACATATCGCTGCTGCCAATGCTTATAATGAGCAGTGTGTACTTTAATACTCTGGAAAAGTGTATTGGCAATTAACAAGTTAAAGTGAAAATAATGAGGCATTTCATGTATGTTCGTCTAGTGTGGGAGTGTCACCATCAAGTCACAATGTGTTTGATTTTCCTCAGCGCAGATGAGGCTTTATTTTGTAAAATAGAGTTTCTTCGATAACTGACTAACTGGCTGGGTGGGTGATTATAAATAGCATTATTTTTCATTGATCAGTATGTCAGTAACTGTGTACTTGAAGCATTGTATAGTTACACTGTAGTGGGACGACGATGCCCATAGGCGCAGTTGACGGTAGGTATAATGCATATCGGTACAGCACCACTGCACCAGTGGAACACGAAAAGCACCATTTCCTCTGCTCTGCTTAGAACTGTTCACTATGCTGAAATCTTGCTTGCCCGTCCAGTTATATGTTGTCTGTTACAACAAAATCTCTGTTGTTTCAACACAGATTATCCATTCGTTTAAGTGTAATTAATTATTTCTGTTGCTGCTTCAGACAATGTGGAAGAGCTTCATGTACAAAGATTTTGACTGGAAGTTAATCAGAAATGAAGACCGACCTGCTCTGGAAATTAAAGCAAAAGGTTCAAGCAGGCAGCCGATATGTATATTCACGAAACAGGTAGTTTCGATTTACTCAAAGTTTTTAGATTAACATAAGTAACCAGTTGTTCAGCTTGACAGTTTAGGTGACTTAGTATTTTTGCTTTAGAGCTGAAACTTTTTTGCTGTTTGTGCTGTTACACAGCAGCGTAAGTATTTTTGGGTTAGTTGTAACATTGTTGTGTGCATGTTTGCTTTGTGTTTACTTAACATTAGGTTGGCTGATTCAGTAAGTGAATAATTTGCAAGACATGTAATTTGGGATTTCGCATTTTTGATGTTTTTTCCTGGACGTTGCAGTCTGAACATTGCAGTCTGGATATGGCTTATGGTCCAGATATTGTACTGATGCAGTGCATTTCAGTGTCATCCTACTTTTCTAGCTGAATCTACCTCTCTGTCATCTTTTAACAAGAAATTTGAGCTAATGCTCACAAGACGCACGAAAGCCTATAGCAGTTCCTATTCGCAAACTGTCAGTCTATCTCCAGCCATTCCGTCGCAGTTCATTCTAGGAGTGTGCACATAACGAGTTAGTTGCTTGGCGACACCCTGGGAACGTTATAGAGTTGTGTAGCAGCCCGAAATCACAAAAAAATCCATAAAAAATCCCTATTTTGGCGTTCAAGGTCATCTAAGGTTATTGCTCTGGGTGGCAATCGAAAGCCCATGTACGACTTCCTATTAGTGGTTAATAGTCACCTACGCCGTATCTCGCACCGTTTCTGAGATATAGCGACTTATTGGTAAAAAATAACACATTTTCCCTACCCCCTCTCATTTAGCGCCCTTGTTTGGGGTGACTCCCTTCGAATTTATGGTGAAGCTTTACGGTTCCTGAAACTAGAGTCTTCCAGGCAGCAGTTAGTGAAGATTTGGCGATTCTAGCCCTCACCGTTTTTGACTGATCCACCTGTGTGATGGACAGACAGACGGACGGACAGACGAACAGAATTGCGATGGCTAAGACGCGCTAAACAAGTAGATGCTTTCGCGTGTAAAGATAACCTCAAAAACTTGCCTCTTTAGGCAAGCCTACCTACAGTAACATGCCACCTATCACCAGTGCCTCTGAAGCTACGGCCATATGGCGCCTTACAAATATGTGTATTATTATTATTATTGCATTGCAGGCGGGGTTGATCGATCATTTGATGAATAAACTGTCCAACCTGAACGTCGAGATATATAGGTGACATAATGTCTGCATCTACACGTTCAACTGCCTGTGATTATTGTTGTGTTCGGTGAATAAACTCTGGACTGTTGCATCAAGATTGAGTATTGTCACTTGTCTCAAGCCTTAGACTGAAGGGTTATTCCTGCAGGGTGTTTGAAGACAGCTTCTAATCACATAGTCTAGTTTTGTAGGCTATACGTTTATGCCATAGTTGTCAACAATTTTTCAATTCAAAGAAATTTAGTTATACAGTATATTTGTTATTATTTTTAGGTGTTTTACATCTTGTTACCAGTCATTTTTATATTATTAATTTGACATTTTTAGACGTAATATTATTTGCAGTAGTTTACTTCCTTTGACAAGGTTTACACTTACTGCGCATGAATTATGGGTGCAGAAGTAGATAAGGTAGCAGCTATTTAATGGCAGTTTGGTGGCCTGTGCATGCAACTTGTGTGCCTCTCTGTGATATGCATTGCAATATCTTCTGTTGTTGCTGTTTAGTTATAATTATTCTAAATTTTGGTCATTATGTACAGCTGTGAAGCTGTACATAAATACAAGGTAAGTTTGTCACAAAAATTAAACTCACTGAATCTGGAATTGCAAATTGCAAAAATCACAAGATGTCAGTTTTTTGTTTATCTGATGCTTTTTGCATTTGGACTATCCCAGTAGTACGATGCTACTAATAACGTTCAGAATGTGCAAAATCTTACTAAAAGTCACCTCAGTTGACGGTATGTGTATGCGTAAGTCTACCGACGATCTGCCTCCTGCACCTATACAGGACATTCACTATGTCACTTCCATCAAGATTCTCGGCATTACCATCACAAACCACCTTTCAGTTGGAGATCATGTTCGTGTCGTCATCAGCAAATGCGCACAGTCTTTGTATGCTCTTAAATTGCTGCGCAATCACGGCATGTGTGACTATTCGTTGAGGCATGTTTACAAGGTCGTCATTCTTTCGAAGTTACTGCATGCTTCTCCAGCCTGGTGGGGATTCACCAGTGCTGCTGATAAACAACGTCTAG